>ENA-UPTA01005517-UPTA01005517.1-activated-sludge-metagenome-genome-assembly--contig:-NODE-5517-length-11544-cov-6.296283_pt1 | contig 11544 bp, 7 predicted proteins | sample MGYA00238184_ERZ773361 | MGnify/ENA primary metagenome ERZ773361 (study PRJEB29100, sample SAMN05720205) | activated sludge metagenome | isolation source: anaerobic digester from wastewater...
AGTGCTGTGGCGTTCACGGGGGATTCGTCCTCGCGTGATTGAATTTCGTTTCTGGGGTTTCTGCTGACTTGCCGCCTCCCGCATGATATGATGGCCGTCGCTGGCAGTAATGACATGCAGCCGTACTCTATCACATCGTAAGGAGTGGTTATGACAGCACAACGAACTCGCCGACAGTTCCTCCAGGATTCCATGCTCGCTGCCGCTGCGGCGACGGCCCCGATGTTCAGCGGACGGGCCCGGGCGCAGGGGGCGAGTCCCAACGACAGGCTCCTCTGCGCCGTGATCGGGTGCCGAGGTCGGGGTGGTTCCCACATCGACGCCTACTCCGGCCGCAAGGATGTGGAGGTTGCTTACATCGTCGATGTGGACGAGAAGGCGGGCCAGAACGCCTGCAACGGGGTCGAGAAACGCACCGGCCGCCGCCCGAAGTGGGTCAAGGACCTGCGCGAGGTCTTCGACGACAAATCCGTCCATTTCATCTCGACGGCGACGCCGAACCACTGGCACGCGCTCTGCGGCGTCTGGGCCATGCAGGCGGGCAAGGACGCCTATATCGAAAAGCCGATCAGCCACGATATCCCGGAGGGAGCCGCTCTCGTGGCGGCCGCGAAGAAATACGGGCGGATCTGCCAGGTGGGCACGCAGTGTCGCTCGAATCCGGCCATTCGCAACGCGATGCAGTTCCTCGCCGACGGTGGGATTGGGCCGGTCGGTTTCGCCAGAGGGCTCTGCTACAAACGACGCAAGTCGATCGGCGCGCTCGGCGACTATCGGATCCCGGCGGAGGTGGATTTCAATCTTTGGAGCGGCCCGGCCCCATACACCGAACCCAAGCTGACCCGCCCGAACCTGCACTATGATTGGCACTGGCAGCGACTGTACGGCAATGGTGACTCGGGCAATCAGGGCCCGCACCAAACCGACATCGCCCGCTGGGGACTGGGGATCAACCGTCATCCCAACAGCGTGATCACGTATGGCGGGCGCCTGGGCTACCAGGCCGAACGCAACGACCCGAACTACGTCGATGCCGGCGACACGGCCAACACGGAAGTGGCCATCTACGATTACGGCGACAAGTGCATGGTCTTCGAGACCCGCGGCCTGTCCGTGGACAACTCCGCCGACATCGAGATCAACACGATGTTCGATAGCACCAAAGGCAACAAGATCGGCGTGATCTTCTACGGCACGGAAGGCTACCTCGTCCAGAGAGAATACACCCACTGCGTTGCCTACGACCTCAAAGGCCAGGTGGTCAAGGAGTTCAAAGGCGGCGGCGACCACTACGGCAACTTCCTCGGCGCGGTCCGCAGCCGCAAGTCGCAGGATCTCAGCTCGGACGCCTTCCAGGGCCATCTCTCCGCAGCCCTCGCGCACCTGGCCAATATCAGCTACTATCTCGGCGAGAACAACAAGGTCTCCGTCAAAGAGGCCAGGGCGGTGCTGGAGAAGGTCGGCAGCCGGGACCACAACATCGTGACGCTCAATCGGACGGTCCGGCATTTCCAGGACAACGGCGTCGGTCTCGACAGGTACCCGATTTCCATGGGCCCGCTGTTGACATTCGACCCGCAGAAGGAGGTCTTCACGAACAGCGACGCGGCGAACAGGATCCTGCATCGCGAGTACCGCCCGCCGTTCGTGTGTCCCACGGCGGACAAAGTGTGAACGCCAGCGATTCTACCTCGCAGCATTCCGAGAACATCGCAGGCAGGAGCACAGAGTCGCTCCTGCCTGCGTTCGTTTTGGGAACTGACGACTGCTCTTTGCGTTTGCCGCTTTGTGGATACCAGCGGGCAGAAGGACATGGGATACTCGCCTTATCGAAAAGAACACGGCTTCGCTCGAAAGAAACCTTGCAATTCACTGGCGATGTGCTGTAGAGTGACCATCGAGGCTGATCGGCGGGGAGTATGTCCCTGCCCGCAACGGAGAAGTTGATATGAGCGGATAACGGATTCCCACGACATGGTAGTTGCGTAGCTTGGGCTGCTGTCTACAACGAAACTGGCAATTTCACAGGCACGGCAGCACTCAAGGCACGCCCCACATTGGCGCGTGCCGAGAGCGTTCGTGCGTAGGCATGCCAGTGCCCGTTGTGGGACGTGAGTAAGCACGTCCCAGTTCATTTCCGGACACGGCATGGTACGGATAAGACTGTCTCCGGCCTTTCTCGACGGTGGCGGCAACCAACGGATCACGAGCAGATAGATTGAATTCCAATTCCGTGGACATCTCATTCTAAGCTAGGAGGATTTGCCATGAGTCTTGTCAAGTTGTCCCGCTGGTCGGCAATCATTATTGGCTTGATCGCAACGCCGTCACTCGCCCAGACTTCTTATACAGCGACGATCCTGAATCCTCCAGGATTCGATTGGTCCGTTGCCACTGATCTCTCCGGCAACCAGGCGGTTGGCTATGGCGGGATAGGTGTCCCGGAGGATTATTATCCCCATGCCTATGACGCGATTCCTGGCCACGCCTTGCTGGGGTCGTGGTCGGGCGGTGCACTCAGCGTGGTGGACTTGAACCCGACAGGGTTCGATGGGTCTAACGCTTTTGGGATCTCCGGCAGCCAGCAAGTTGGTATGGGCTGGGGCCCCGCCACAGGAGGTGAGCGTCACGCTCTGTTATGGTCCGGCAGCGCAGACAGCGCTGTCGACCTGCATCCGGCAGGATTCGATGGGTCCGGAGCTGGCGGTGTTTCCGCCGGCCAGCAAATCGGCTCGGGCTGGGGCACTGCCACGGGCGGGGAGTTTCACGCCTTACTGTGGTCTGGCAGTGCGGACAGCGTGGTGGACCTGCACCCGCCGGGATTCGATGCTACCGAAGGTTCCAGTGTCTCGGATGGTCAGCAGGTCGGCCTGGGCTGGAAGGCTGTCTGGGGAAGTGTCGATCATGCTTTACTGTGGTCCGGCAGTGCAGACAGCGTGGTAGACCTGCATCCGGCAGGATTCTATGGGTCTGATGCCTGGGGTGTTTCCGACGGCCAGCAGGTCGGCAGAGGTTGGGTGACTGCTACGGGAGACTACAATCACGCCTTGCTGTGGTCGGGCAGCCCGGACAGCGTGGTGGACCTGCACCCGGCGGGCTTCTCGGACTCTTAAGCTTTTGGTGTCTCCGGCGACCAGCAGGTCGGCTATGGCTCCGGGGATGCCACAGAACAGAACTATCATGCCTTAGTGTGGTCTGGCACGCCCGACAGCTACGTCGACCTGCACGACTACCTGCCGGTGGGGTACAAAAGTTCGACAGCCTTTGGTATCGATCCGCTCGGGAATATCGTGGGTGTTGCATTATCTGATGATGGCGTACCGAGTGCCGTGTTGTGGCAGCCCGGTGTAGTCCCGATCCCCGGTGCTGCGTTGCTTGCAGCGGTTGGCGCGAGCTTTGTCGGCTGGGGCCGTCGTCGCAACATAGGTCAGTGAGTTCGGGCGAATCACAGGAGTGCGGTACGAATGGTATGGTGCAAATCTGCGAACAGGTTGCGCGTTTCGGTTTTGCATTGAGCATGCTGTCCCGAAATCAACAGAAAGGACGGCCGAACATGCAAACAACAGATGCGAGAACTGGTTTGTGCGCTCTGATAATCCTCTTGCTTGTGGTTCTGTGTGGGCGGGGCGGCAAGGGACAGTCCCTATTTCCCCGACGCTTCCCGCATGACGCAGGACGCACAGCTCGTTTTCCGTCCGATATGCCGGGTGGCAGGGCAGGCTTGCCCTCTTGCCGGGAGGATTTTCCAGGGTCCAAAGCGAAGCTCCTGAGCCTCAAAGCGGGCTTGACCTGAGGCTCGGCAGGCTTGCTCTGGAGCAGAGTGAGCTTGCTCCGAGGCTCGGCAAGCCTGCCCAAGATGAACGTGAGCTTTCTCCGAGCCTGGGAAGATTCGCTCCGCAGTTCAGCGAGCGTGCCCCAGGGCCCGAAAGGATCGTTCCGGCCAGGGTACGTCGCGCATGCCCATTGGGTCCGCCGTATCCTCTCAGCGTCTCAGCGTGGATTCATGTCAGTCCTTTTCCTGGTCGGCGAGACCCTTGGCGTCGGGGCCGCTGATTTCGCGCAGCGGTGTGCGGCCTTTCAGTCTCTTGCGGACCTGCTTGATGTCCTCGGCGGGCGGGAGGTTCTCCGGCATGGTGCCTCCGATCCGGCGGATCGCGTCGCGGACCTCCTTGCCGACCTGATGATGCGTGTCGATGGCCCGCTGCTGGCCTTGGATGGCTTCTTGTGCGAGTTTCTCTCGCGTTTGCGTCATGCGGAACTGGTTGGCCGCCAGCTCGGTCGTCCCCATGCGGTCGAGCAGGTTCTCGTTCTTGGCGATCTGTTTGCGGCTCTTGATCTGCTCGCTGCCGAGCCCGCCGTAGAGGCCCTTGTAGCCCGCGTCGTGGAAGACGCCGAACATCTTGTTCTGCACGCCCGCGTTTCTCGCGGCACCGGACAGGGCCTTGAACTCTTCCGTCGTCTGTTTCCGCAACTCCAGACGCTCCATGTCTCGCTGGCAGTTGTCGCTCAGCTCCTGGCGGCGGGTCTGGATGGCGAAGTACTTCTGGGCCAAAGCAATTTCCGGCTTGCGAGGGTCGCCGTTCTGGGCAATGAGGTAACAGGCGAACCGGGAGAGATGGAAGTCAGGGACCTCCTGCACGGCGCCCTTGCCCCCAACGATCGGTTTGCGCGCGCGCGCAAAGTGATGGTCCGGATCGTTGCCCGATTGTCGGCAGGAGGTGATGGCCTTGGCGATGGCCTTCTCGAAGCTGCGCCAGTGGTTGTAGCCCAGGAGCGGCTGCAGCTCGCGCGCGCTCCAGTATTCCGTGCCGTGCGAGCTCACGCATTTCAGTTGCTCGAAGCCCTCGTTCTCAGAGCGTCGCCGGACACGTGCGGGAAGGTTCTCGTCAGTCATAAGGCCCTCGCCAACCAGTATTCGGATCCGCCAACGGTGCCATGATACTACGGACCGAGCGGCGAGGCAAGCCCAGAGAATCTCCGATGTTGCCTTTGCGGGTTGGCGCTCGGCAAGAACCAGTTGTTGGTTGTCGGTTGCCGGTTGGCACCCCCGGCCTACCGCCTGCGGGTTTTTTCTCCGTGGCCTCCGGGTCTCTGTGGTGAAAAGGCAGTATAATGGGGATGTGGCGTGTGTATTCGGACAGATCGTTCTTCTGGTGCTGGCGCAGGCCGTGCTTCCCGGCTCCGTGGTCATCAATGAGTTTATGGCCGCCAACGACAGCACGCTGCGAGACCCGCAGGGGGACTTTGACGACTGGGTGGAGATCTACAACCCAGGCAATCGGGCGGTCACGGTCGGGGGTATGTACCTGACCGACGATCTGGCCCGGCCCACGAAGCGGCGGATTCCGGACGACCAGCCGGCTCTGACGACGATTCCGGCCGGAGGCTTTCTGATCGTCTGGCTCGACAAGGATGCCGGCGATGCCGGATTGCACGCGGATTTCAGTCTCGACGCCGATGGGGAGGAGATCGCGCTATTCGATGTCGATGGCGTCACACGGGTCGATTCCATTGCCTTCGGGCCACAGGCGACCGATGTTTCGTATGGCCGATCTGGCGATGGCGGTGCGGTGTGGGGTTTTCTCGAATCACCGACGCCCGGAGGTCCGAACGGCACGGTGTACGAAGGGGCGACGGCCGATGTCACCGTGAGCTGTGAGCGAGGTTTCTATGATAGCCCGTTCGAGCTGACGATGACGTGTGCGACACGCAATGCGGTGATTCACTATACGCTCGATGGATCGGAGCCGGGAGTCAAGGGGGGGCGGTACTTCAGCGGGGTGGTCTATTCCGGTCCCATACGAATCGCCACGACGACCTGCCTGCGGGTCCGTGCGACGAGATCGGACTGGAGGCCCGGCCGGGTGACTACGCAGACATACATCTTCCCGGGCGATGTGATCCATCAGCCGTCGGATCCGCCCGGCTTTCCCGCGACGTGGGCCGGAGCGGCGGCCGACTACGAGATGGACCCGGACGTGGTGAATGATCCCGCCTATCGCGACGAAATCGTCCCTGCGTTGAGGAGCCTCCGCACGATGTCGATCGTGATGGCGCCGGGGGACCTGTTCGAGAACGACCGCGGGATCTACGCGAACGCCGTGAATCGGGGCGACGACTGGGAGCGGCCCACATCCATCGAGATCATCAACCCAGACGGCACGACGGCCTACGTGGGCTCGTGTGGCATACGTATCCACAGCTATTCCTGGCGCACGCATGAGCGGACGAAGAAACACTCGTTTCGGCTGGAATTCCGCAAGGAGTACGGCCCAACGAAGATGGAGTACAAGCTGTTTCCCGACGCCCCCGTGGACCGGTTCGACAGCATCGTCCTGCGGGCCCAGCACGGGCGATCCTGGGCGGGGCAGCAGTATCCGGAGCAGTCCCAGTATCTCCGGGATGCATTCGCCCGGGATACGGCCCGGGACATGGGCAAGATCGACGGCCACGCCACGTTCGTACATCTGTACCTCAACGGGCTGTACTGGGGCCTGTACACGCCGGTGGAGCGGCCGGACGCCCAGATGGCCGAGGAGTACTTCGGCGGGTCCGACGAGGATTACGACGCCCTGAACCGCCGGACCAGCACCAACGAGGCCATCGACGGCGACTTGACCCGCTACAACCAGATGCTCGCTCTGGCCGATCGTGGCCTGACCAGTGCCGATGCCTACGCCCAGATGCAGCGCTACGTCGATCTGGACAACCTGATCGATTTCTTTCTGATCCATCAGTACACCACAAACCGCGACGGCCCCGAGATCTTCCAATCGAACAACCAGCGGGCCCTCGGCAGTCGGATCGGGGACCCGATGTTTCGATTCTTCGTGTGGGACATGGAGTACAGCATCTGGAACGCCGCCGACTTCCTGAACATCGAGGTGGATGTCCCCACGAGTATTTCGCACGTCTATACGAAGCTGCGGGCGAATCCCGAATTCCGCCTGCAGTACGCGGACCGTGTGCAGAAGCACATGTTCCACGGCGGGGCCCTGACACCCGAGGCGGCCACCGCTCGCTGGGAGGTCCGAGCCGTCGAGGTCTACGGCGCGATCGCGTGCGAATCGGCGCGCTGGGGCGACGCGCAGAGGGCCCGGCCCTACACTCGCGACGTCGAGTGGATGGCCGAGCGCAATCGGCTGCTCACCACATACTTCCCCCAGCGGACAGAGATCCTGCTTGGCCAACTCAAGACGGCCGGCTTGTATCCTCACGTCGGGGCCCCCGCGTTCCAGATCAACGGCGTCGATCAGCAGGGCGGGCACATTGCGCCCGCCGATGTGCTCGCCATGCGATCCCCCGGCGGGACGATCTACTACACGCTTGACGGCTCCGATCCCCGTACACCCCAGGCGTCCGCCGTGGCGGATGCGGGTGTCCTGGTCGCAGCGGACGCCCCCAAACGCGTGCTCGTGCCGGGCCGGCCCCTGGACGAGACGTGGCGAACCAGCCTGCTGTACAACGACTGCTACTGGCTCGCCGGCGCCGGAGGCGTGGGCTACGAGCGCGACTCGGGGTACGAATCGTGGATCGCAACCGATGTGGGCGACGCGATGTACGGCGTGAATCCGTCCTGTTGCATTCGCATCCGATTCGATCTTACGGCCGACCCTTGTGACTGCGATGCGGTGACCTTGAATGTCTGGTATGACGACGCCTTCGTGGCCTATCTCAATGGCGTCGAGGTCGCGCGGGCCCTGTTCACCGGGACGTCGCAGTGGAATTCGAGCGCGGACGCCGGCCATGAAGCGCAGGGCTTCGAATCGTTCGACATCTCCCCGTTCAGTGGCCTTTTGCAGCCGGGCGAGAATCTTCTGGCGATTCAGGGCATGAATGCGTCGAGTACGAGTTCCGATTTTCTCATCGCGGCGGAGCTGATCGCAGGGGAACAGACTGCCGCGAGCGGTGACGCTTCGTCCATAGCCGTTCGATACGACGGTCCGATCGTCCTGCCCGCGAGCGCCTGCGTGAAGGCTCGTGTCTGGACGGCGGGCAGATGGAGCGCCCTGAATGAAGCAGTTTTCGCCGTCGGCCCGGTGGCTGAAAGCCTGCGGATCAGCGAGATCATGTACCACCCCGCCGACACTGGCGACCCCAGCGATCCGAATACCGAGTTCATCGAGCTGACCAACGTCGGGGCCGAGCCCGTCGATCTGAACCTCGTCCGCTTGGCCGAGGGAGTCGAGTTCACGTTCCCCAGCGTCGTGTTGCCCCCACATGACTATCTGCTTGTGGTCAAGGACCCCGCCGCGTTCGAGGCCAGATATGGACCGGACCTGCCCATCGCAGGCCAGTACGAGGGCGCTCTCAGCAATGCGGGTGAACGCATCCGATTGTCGGATGCAGCAGGGCAGGTCATCCATGATTTCCGGTTCCGTGACGACTGGTATGAGTCTACAGACGGGGCAGGACATTCGCTCGTCGTCCAGAACCCCGCAACGGCCGATCCCACGGCCCTCGGCGACAAAACCTCCTGGCGGCCCAGCGCGAACGCAGGCGGCTCGCCCGGCTCATAGACTCAGAGGGTATGTGAGGTTACCTTATCGTGGCATGGGCTTGGGGTCCCCAACGCAGAATTCCGCGTTGGGGAGCCTCTTCCAGCCCATGAATCATCGGCAGGATGGGAACCCATGCCGATGCCACAAGACCCCAGGAGCAGAGCCTGCCCCCGCGCAGGTGGAGATACCCGTGCCACTCTTGACGGACCCTCTGAGAGAGGGTCTGCCTTGACGAGGCGGGGGCTTTGTAACGAGCCACTTGAGGACCTGCGCCGGAGGACAGAAGCGAGGTGATGACGCACGTCCTGCGGTGTTCATCGCCTCACTACGCCACAGGTGTTTCCCAGTCCTCCACGACCAGCCCTTCTATCCGGTCAAACTCCGCTGTGTTGTGAGTGACCAGGATCAATCCGTTGGCAACCGCCGTGGCGGCGATCAATAGATCATTCGGACCAATGAGTTTGCCAGTTTTCTCGAGCCGCAAGCGGGTTCGCGCACAGGCTTCGGAGGCCGCCTCGTCAAAAGGCAGGCAAGGGAACCCACTGAGGAAGAGGCTACTCGTTCCATATTCCTCTGCGGTCGTGCGCTCTTCAGGACGCCATACAGCAATTCTGCCTTGACAACGGAGCAGAGAGCCACGTCGCCAGGCGCCCGGGCTTCAAGCATCCGCCGAATTCCGTCTGACCGACCGTTCAGGTAGCGGATACAGACGTTGGTGTCGAGCAGGTACTTCATTCCATTGCCTCGCGGTCTTCAAGATGCCCCTGCTCCCCGCGGAGAATGGGCGCGTCGGCAAGGCAGCCGTAGGTGTTGGCCACAAAATCGTGCCAGTCCAAATGAGTGCCAGCTTGGGCTGTTCGCGAGCCATTCTCAAGCAGTTTGATGATTCCGTACAGCAACTCCAGATGCTCACTCTTCACCCTGTCGATCTCTGTTTTGAGCAGTTTCCGGTTTACCATATCGACCTCACGAACCTGCGCCTGATCTCGCCGTGCCGGAGACTTCGTACGGCAGGAATGCCCACAAATCCACAAGAGAATCATACCAGATTCCTCCGGAGGAAATCATCGCAAATCGCGATGACCATATCCCGGGCCTTGTCCGTGAATTCGAAGCGGATCTCGACGTTCCTCTTGAGCGGTTACAGCCGCGTCATATCGATCACGTCGGACCGCCGGGATTCCGGCGTGACTTTGAGTGACTGGAGCTTCCCGTTGCGGTACTCGCCTTCGATTACGGTCTGGAGCGGCGCGTGGAGCTTGAAGTCCACATCCCAGCCCTTCGGCCAGGCGGGCAGCAGGAAGACCTTGCGGCCGTCCGTCTGCATCAGCATGGCCTGGAACGTCTTGAGCAGGACGCCGCCGTGACATTGATCCGGCGTCCAGTCGTAGTTCGGACCCCAGAAGGCGGCAAACCGTTCGCCCGGATCGTGATGGCAGGCCCGCTCGACAAGCCCTTTGCACGCGTCTTCGGTGAGCCCGAGGTAGGCCATGAATATGTCATCCTGCCGCCAGCCGCGATGGCCCCTGTCCCAGCGGTGTTTGAGGGCCTCGATGCCCCACTCGATGTTCGGCCGGCCCAGGGCCACCAGCCGGAAAGGGAACACGGCGTACAGCTCGGGGTTCTCGATATTTCGCTTCATGTCGAACTTCTCCGCCGGCGCGAGGGCTTGGCCGCCTTCGACCTCCCGCAGCGGCAACGGCGGCAGCTTGTCGTGCAGCCGCTGCCAGAGTGCTCGTTCCGCGGCGGGGGCCGCGTCCGGCGACAGGGACAGCAATCGTTCCGTGACGGCCGTGCAACCGGCCAGTTCCGGCATGGGGTTTGTACATTCCCACCAGGTTTCCAGCGCCTGCGAAGGGTGCATCACGAGCTTGCCCTGGCCGTCGGTTGGATCGTGCTGGTCGAAGAAGGTCAGGATCTCGTGTGCGAACGGGATGGCCGTCTCTTGCAGGAATTGGCGGTCGAGCGTGTAGTCGTAGTAGTCGAGCATCATCCAGCACAGTTCAAGCCCGCCGACCCACTCCCATTTGTGCCAGCCGCTCTCCTGTAGTTTGTCCATCCTCTGCTCGAACGGCGTCCAGCCGTAGGTCTCGCTGAAGATCGGGCCCCAGAAATAGATGCATTCCGGGAAGAACGCCCCCTCATGGCCGCAGTAGAGCTGCGTGCGGTGCTTCGAGAGGTCCAACACTTCGCCTGCGTACATCCGCCACAGCGGCCGCATCAGATCGAAGTCGCCCGAGGTGCACATGCTGAAGTAGGGCAACCGGGTGTTCTGCCACCAATAGCCCGGCCCCCAACGGCGGTAGTCCGGGTCGTCCTTCTCACCGGCCGGGGCCGTGAAGATGCTGCCATTGAACTTGATCGGGTACGCGCCGCGGCCCGCGCAGGCGCTGATGAATCGCTGGAGGTGATACATCTGGCTGACGTACGCGGCTTTGTCACGGACCGTCTCGCCGGAGTTGCCGGCAGCGAGCTTGCCATCCACGTAGACCCGGCAGCCGCCTGCGCCCGCATCCGCGACCGCCGCGACGTGCGTCCATCGGTCGGCGGGCAGGGCGTCCTTGACGTTGAGCTGGCTCTCCCCGCAGATCAGCCGCAGGCTGTTGCCCGGGTACGTATCGAAGAGGAAGCCATCGCTGCTGCCGGGCGTGATCTTATCCACAATCCTTGCGCCGCCGTCGGGGAGTTTCTCGGGCCTGAGCCATGCTTCCAGCGTGAAACCATGTCTGAAATCCCACGGAGCCGAGTCCTGGATCGATCCGATGTTCCTGCCGGTCCACAGGCGGTCGGCCGCCTTCGCGGACGCCGGGCCGTGATCCATCGCAGCCAATTCCGCGATCTGGGCGTCGGACAACGGCTTCGCGAAGATACTCACGTGCCCCAGCTCACCGGTGAATCGATTCGAGCCGCTCTGATCGAGACCGATCCGCACGGCGTGATCGTTCGTCGGCACGATGGAATCGACCGCGACGGCGTCTGCTTGCGAATTCGTGACCGCCCGAATCCAACTGCGGTCCCAGAACTGCGACCACCATCGCTCGTG
>ENA-UPTA01005519-UPTA01005519.1-activated-sludge-metagenome-genome-assembly--contig:-NODE-5519-length-11543-cov-6.412692_pt1 | contig 11543 bp, 7 predicted proteins | sample MGYA00238184_ERZ773361 | MGnify/ENA primary metagenome ERZ773361 (study PRJEB29100, sample SAMN05720205) | activated sludge metagenome | isolation source: anaerobic digester from wastewater...
GCAGCGGGAGCGAGATCGTCAGCAACAGCACCAACTGCAGCAGTTTGCTCAGCAGCTTGCCGATGACGATCTGGGAACTTCCGATTGGGGTCGTCATGAGCACGCCCAGCGTCCTGTGGGAGATCTCATCGCTGATGGACGTGCTGAGCATTACGATCGCGATGATCTGGGCGGTGACGAATTCGAACCACAGTACGGCGCCGACGATGGCCTGTCCGGCCAGGGCCATTCGCGAACTCTGATAGACCGAGCTGCTGCGGTACGGCACCCAGGTCGTCCAGACCATTGCCAGCAGGAGCACGAAGAGTGCGATGTAGAGAAAGCGAAGCACGTAGTTGCGCCGCCGCCGGCTGGAGACTCGCATCTCCTTATCGAAGATCGGGCCGGTCAGCCAGGCCAGGCTCAGCACACGAACGATCCAACTCAAGACGATTGCACCCATTCAATCCCTTCAACTGCATGTGAACGAGTATGCGCGCCGAGCGAGGCAGCGGAAGACCCGTCACGTGAACACATTGCGTCGCAGATGCTGCTGGGCCCGCCAGAAGAACAGCAAGCCGACGAGAACAAACAGGGCGGAGACCATCGCCAGCAGATATGTCATCTGGCCGACACGAAGGGGCCCGAGGTTGGCGTGATGGACCACGTGCGAGGAGTCGTACTCGAGCGCGTGCCACTGCGTATTGACCCTCTCCCGGCCCCCCGCGCCGTCCATGATGATCTGCGTCTGCACGAGTGGATGGATCCACAGATACTGCGACGGCGCCGCGCTCTGCGGATTCATGATCGCATACAGCCCCATCAGGATCGGGCCTGCCACCCACAGCCCGGCAAACACGCCAAAACTGGCCACCAGGGCGGAGGTGGTCCGCGCGAAGCGCGTGCTGAAGTACAGCCCTACTCCCGTGACAAAACACGTAATCCAGGCAACCAGCAGGAACACGTGCACGATGGCGATGACATGGATATACCCGATGGCCACGAACAACAGCAGATGTGCCGCGAGCAGAGCCCAGATCGGCAGGCAGCGCCGAACCGCGCTGACGGCCTTGCCGAACAGGATGTCCCCATCGCTCAACGGCGTCGCGAGCAGCAACAGCCAGGATTGCGATTCCTTCTCCGAGGTGATTCGCGTGGCCGCGAACACCGCGTTGACGATGCCGCCTATGAAGACGAAGAGCAGCACATAGAGCACGTGCGGGAAACCTTCATCCAGGCAGCGGGCCCGGGCGGATTGCACATACGTGAACAACAACGCGACCAACGTGGCGGCAAGACCGATGTAGCTGTTGCGATTGTCCACGCCGGAGATGAAGGGCGCACGGAGCTCGCGCCAAACCACCGGGGGGCCCTTGACCCGCTTGATCGGACCCAGCACCTGCTCCCCGGCCGGCGCAGCGGTCGGCGCCGGCGCCTTGCGTTTGCGTTTCTTCGGCTTGAACCAGGCGTCGAGCTGGCCGGTGGCCTGTCGCAGGGCGACCTTGCGGACGACGGCCATCGCCCAGGCCAGCAGAAGGGCCGAGAGACCGAGCAGGATTGCGCACTGGAGCGGCCAGGAATAGGCCTGGCCCCCCATCGTCGGCGCGCGCATCCGTGCCGTTGTGATCAGAATCCCGGCGAATGGGTTGACGTGGACCATGATGGCGGCGAGCATCGACCTCTGGAGCGATTGGACCACCGTAAACGCACTGAACCCCCGGCCCACGAGGGCCCCGAGTATCAGCGGCAACACGAAATAGAAACTGGCCAGGGTGAACATGGCGCGCATGATGACGGCGTAGGTGCGCCGGTTCTCGATAGACATCAGCAGGCTCAGCGAACCCGCGAAGACGGCCGCCGTCAGCGTGATGCACAGGCTGGACAAGAGGTAACCCCAGGATACCCCGCCGAACACGCGGACGACCGCCAGGATCGGAAACGTGATGCCCAGAAGCAGGATCATTTGCAGCATCCGGCTCAAGATCTTGCCCATCACGATCTGGAGCCCGTTGATCGGCGTCGTCATGAGCAATCCGAGCGTGCGATGGTATACCTCGTCGCTAATGGCGTTGCTGAGCATGACGACGGCCAGGACCTGCATCGCGATGAACTGGAACAGGACGATCGTCATGATGATCTGCTTGCCGGCCTCGGCCATGCGGGACTGCTGGACCGTCGCATTGCCCTGGACATCGACCACGCTTAGCCAGACGACCGCGACGAAGATCGTCAGGACCAGGATGTAGAAGAATCGCAGTGCGTAGTTCCGACGCCGTCGGCTGGAGACCCGCAGCTCCTTGTCGAAGATCGGCCCCGTCAGCCATGCCGGGTCCAGAGCCGTCCAAAATGTCCTTGTCGTTTGAGCGATCATGTATAGCCTCCGGACAGCCTCTTTCAGAAGACTTCTCGCCGAACGCGCGCCGTCGCCCGGCGCATGAAGAAGAGCCCCACGCCTACGTAGACGGCGGCCGGAGCGATCCCGATCAGCAATATCGCGGGCGCTGCGGGACCGCTACTGCCACCCCCCACCACGGCCAGCATCCCGGCCGATACCACGAACAGAGGACTCAGGAACCCGCAGAAGAACAGCTTCGGCAGATAATACACCGCAAGCGTCGCTACGACAGCGGCCGTGGTCGTCTTGAGTCGAGTGCTGAAATACAGCCCCGTGCCCAGGAGAAACAGGGTCGTGCCCGCGAGACCGCACGCCAACAGGACTGCCCAGAGGACGAACTCCGGCGCGGTCCTCTGGTTTGAGGGGCCAAGCACGAACGGAAGCCAGTACAGCACGGGCAGGGGCAACAGCAGGGGCAGATTCCTTAGAAAGACCCCCAACGCCTTGCCCTTGACGATCTCGCCGTCATCGAGGGGCGTGGCCAACAGGATCGGCCAGGTGCGGGCCTCCCTCTCCTTCGTGATGCTGCCCGCGGCCCCACCCGCCAGACCGAGCACGAACAGCAACTGGAGAATCTGAGCAAGGGGGAACAGCACAACATGCACGGGCCCGCCCGCCCGGATCACAAGAATCAGGAGACATGCGAGAACGACCGCGAGTACACAGATCAAGACTATGCCGTGACGGCGAGTCTAAAACAGTGGCCTGCATCGTTCCTTCCACACAATCGGCGAGCCGGTCACGGGACGGATCGCGCGTGGCGCCCCCCAGTGGCGGGCACCCGCTTCCGTCGTCGTCTCGGGGACGCGCAACGGGGCCACACGAAGGGCGATCCTCCGCACACGCCAGTCCGACCACGCCAGCAGAATGCCCGCAGAACCCAGCAAAAACAGGCAGTGCCGAGGCCATGCGGCCGACAAACCCATGCCGCCGACACCTGTGAGAATTCCCCGTGTCAAGTCGGCCATGACCACGAACGGATTCGTCAGACCCAACAGGAACGTCACCGTCGTGCCGGCGATGCACTGTGCCGACGCAAGATGCCCCAATACCAGCGGAACCAGGCCCCAAATGACGATAAACGAGAGCCCCACCGTCAAGACCGCATGATAGAAATGGCGGCTGGAGATCGAGAGAAGCAGGCTCAAGGCTCCGCCGAAGAGCGAGGCCGAAAGGGTGACGCACAAACCCGCGATGACAGAGCCCCAGGGAACGCCGCCGAAGACGCGGACCACGGCAAGGACGGGAAGGCTGATCGCCAGCAGGGACACGAGCTGCAAGAGCTTGCTCAGGAGCTTGCCCATCACGATCTGAAGGCTGCGGATGGGCGTGACGAACAGCACATCCAGCGTCCGTTGACGAACCTCCGCACCGATTGCGTCACTGAGCAGCACGGCGGCCAGGATTTGGCCGGAGAGGAACTGAAGCCACAGGACGGCGAGCACGATTCCCTTTCCCAGTTCGCCGAGTCGGGAAACCTGGAAAACTCCCCCGCCGGCCTGACCGGAACGCAGCATCAAGAACCACAGCCGCAGGAAAAGCAAGACGAGAAGGGCCACATAGCCAAAACGCAGGACATAGAGCCTGCGCCGTCGGCTCGCGACACGCAGTTCCTTGTCGAAGATCGGGCCCGCCAGCCGGAGCGGGTTAAGACACTGAAACAAATTGATCGCCGGGACCTTCTGCATGAAACTGCCGTACGTAGTGTCTCCTCGCATCTTCGCTCCACGCGTCACGAGGCGCGATTCACGATCTAATGCACGATCCCCTTCGTCAGTTGGAGGAACGCGTCATCCAGCTTGAGCTGCTCGGGCTGGAGATAGACGAGGTCCACGCCGCCGCTAACGAGCGTGCGGGCGATGATGCCGTCCGTCTTCTCGCCCTCACAGAAGGTCACCGAGAGATAGTCGCCCGTCGTCTCGACCTTCTGGATCTGCGGCAGGGCCGAGAGCATCTCCACCGCCGGGGCCGGGTCGCCGAGCACCTTGACGCGGACCTTGCTCTGGATTCCCAGGCGAGGCCGGATTTCCTCCATGGACCCGCTGAAGACGAATTGCCCGTGCTCGATGATCCCGATGCGGTCGCAGATCTCCTCCAGCTCGCTGAGGATGTGGCTCGACACCATGATCGTCTTGCCCATGCGTTTCAGCTCGCGGAGCAGCTCGCGCATCTCGATGCGAGCCCTCGGGTCCAAGCCGCTGGCCGGCTCGTCGAGGATCAGGACCTTCGGGTCGTGGATCAGCACGCGGGCCAGTCCGAGTCGCTGCTGCATGCCCCGCGACAGACTGTCCACCGGGGCGCCTCGCTTCGAGACGAGGTCGGTCAGCTCGAGCACGCCGTCAACGATGGCCTTGCGTTTGCGGTACTCGATGCCGAACGCGGCGGCGAAGAACTCGAGGTACTCGAACACCTTCAGGTCGTCGTAGACGCCCATGAAGTCCGGCATATACCCCACGCGACGCCGGACGTCCTTGCCGTGCTTCGATATATCCAGGCCGTCGATGAACGCCTCGCCGCTCGTGGGCTCGAGCAACGTCACGAGAATGCGCATGGTGGTGGTCTTGCCCGCACCGTTGGGACCGATGAAGCCGAAGATGTCCCCGGCCCCGATGTACAGGTCGAGATTACTCACCGCGACCAGGCTCCCGAAGTTCTTCGTCAGTTTCTTCGTCTCAATCATGGCCTTTCCCTCAATGATCGACCGGAACAACAAGTCGTGCGAGTTGGATGTGATTCACTGCATAGGATCGGTGCTGCACCTTGAACGGCGCCGGAGCCTCGTTGAAGACCACGCAGACCATCGCGGCCCCGGAATCCAGACACCCGTACATGCCCAACGTCCGGTCCAGGCAGCCCTGGGCAAAGAACGCGTTGTCGGTAAGGCCCGTCAGGCTCACCGGCATGCGCGGCAATTCCGCGCCCATCGCCAGGTTCGGCGGCTGCCCTCCCGCAGGGGGAATCGGCGGCCCCTCCTGGCTCGACCGAATCTGGAACGGCCGGGTCCGCGTCCCGAAACGTCGCGTCGAACCGGCCTCGACGGGCCCCAGGTCAGCACAGGAATCAGCGAACAGGACGTATCCCTGCCGGATGGGGGCGTCCGACGAGTTGCGAATCTCGACAGTCACGGCGCCGTCCCGGCGCTCGACGGTCGCCGCGAAAGGCATCTCCTTCGGCATCCACTCGCACAACAGAGACTGCACGGTCCAGATGCTGATGGGCAGCGATACGGGCAGGTTGCCCCCGTCGGCCTGCCGGCAGTGGATCTGCCGGGCGCCGGATTGCGGTTGCTGCGCCCAGATCTCCTCCTGCATCGGCGCCACGCCCGACCACCACTGGTTCGGCGCCAAATCCTCCAGCTCGTAGTCGTCGCTCCGCGGGGCAAAGATGCCCGCATAGCAGGTCGCCCAGTTGCAGCCGGTGCCGGCGATGCCGTCGACGACGGTGACGGCGCGCAGTTCCATCGCCCCGGCGCGGAGCCATTGGACGCCGTAGTAGGCGCCGGCGGTGAACAGCACGATCCAGCCCGTGCTCGTCAGCCACGTGAGCGGCTGCTTGTCCCATCGTTTGAGCAGCCAGTAGTCCACCGGGCCCAGCAGCACGGCCAGCGCCGTCAGCGTCAGGATGATCCACCAGATGCTCAGCGGCTGCATCTGACGCAATTCGAACAGGTAGTTCATCACCTGGTTGGCGGCGCTCTGGGCCACGCCGATTCGATGGCGGTTGTCGTACGGGGCGGAGCCGGGCGGCGCGTCGGAGTCCTGAGAACCGCCGGTGAGGATGATCGTTCGCCCGCGTCCCGCCGTCCCGACAGCATTGGCCGGATTTGATGGGCCTGCGTCGCCGCCGATGGAGGCGGCGATCTGCCTTGTCCAGAAGGCCGATGCCCGGTCGGCGTGGGCGGCCCCGAGTTGGGCCGGCTCGAAGGCGAGCACGGAGATACGCCCGAATCCGACATGCCCGGCAGCCCGGAGGGAGGCCGTCTCCGGCTGGACCTGGCCCGCGATCGGCGCGCCGGGCTTCAGCGAGAGCGGCCACGCCGTCACCGCTTGCGGCGGGCTCGAATCCAGCCCCCATTCCTGCATCGCCACGGGCGGAATCTCAACCTGCGTGGGATCGCCGATCTGAAATGGAATCGCGGCTCGCAGGGGGCTGTCCTGCGGCAACGGATGACGTCCGAGCACGAGCAAAGCCGCCCCGCCGTTCGAAATCCATTCGCAGATCGCTCTGACTTGCTGCGGTTTGAGCAGCGACCAGTCCGGATCGGTCAGGACCAGCAGGTCCAGACTGGCGAATCCCGTCCAATCCCACGGCACTTCGCGGGCCAGCTTGGGGCCGACGTAGACTTGCCCTTTGCCCCGGCTGGACATGCACGCCGCCTCCTTCGAAAGGCGCGTCAGTCCATATTGCGGCGAGCCGACCAATCCGATGAGCAGGTCCTGCTCATGGACGGCGTGCAGCAGTCGGTTCTGCGGGGAGTAATCCCAGATCGTCCGCGAGTAGCGCCATCGCGCGCGGCCGCGACTGTCGCGGATCGTCAGTTCGCAGTCGGCGGCGCCGAACGCAAACTTGGTCACCAGCGGTATGGGGAGCGAGACATCCGGCATCAGGACGAAAGGCTGCGCCACATCAAGCGTATTGAGCCCATCCTGCCGGGCCGCAAGGGAAAAGGACCCCGCGAAGGGCTCTTTCAGATCACTGCTGATGCTGATCTCGACCGGCGTCCACTCCATGGGACGATAGTACCCGTCCCACCCGCAGGCGAAGTTCACGCTGAACTCGATGTCCTTCGCCCCCTGGGCGATGCTCGCGCTGGCCAACACGCACAGACTCGCCATCAGAACTCTAACCATCTGCTCACTCCCAGTGCACTCGCTGTTCCCTCAGATTCGACTCTTCAGGTTGTACGCAAACCACTCGGCGCAGACCAACATCAGGGCCAGGAGCACCAGCAGCGGCCACAAGGGGACGTTGGCTTGCTGGACGCCCTGCTCCTGGGCGGCCACCGGAAGACCCGCGAACTCGATCTCGTCCTTCGGCTCGATCCGGCTCTCCTGCGGCTCCAGCAGATTCACCGCGTAGAATCGCGGCGGTCCCTGGCTCGCCCGGGCGGTGTAGACGCCGACATCGTAGGTCCCTGGAAAGCGCACCGTGCCGCTCGGGTCCGGCCGGACATCCACCTCCCTGCCGCCCGGACAGATCACTGTGACGACGGCATCCCGCGGCACGTTCTCGATCGTGATCGGTTCCCCGACGGCAAGCTCGTGCCGCTGGTCGTGATCCACCTGGGCCCCTAGGAAACTCAAGGCGTTGTAACAGAACAAGACGAAGCCCGGCTCGAACGGCCAGTTGCTCTGCAGAATATCGAACCCCGCGATCAGATACGTGCCGCCATGCCGGCGGAGCAGGGCCAGAGCCGGCGAGCCATTGAACTCCGCCAGCAGCTCGGCATCCCGGGGCAGCAGGAGCCGATGACTTCTGGCTGCGAACAGATTCGTCATGTCCACATACTGCAGGACCGGATGCTGGGAGCGCCAGTCCACGATGAGTTGATTCTCCACCTCTCCCGGCGAGTTCACATCGATCCCCTGCGGCGGGGCGCCGAAGACCAGGTATCGACATGGGGGCAGATGGCCCGGAACGTGGTTGTCCAGCACGACCACATCGTATTTCTGCCGGGCGGCGAACGCGGCCGGATCCAGGGCGTCGAAGCCTGCCGGTGTGCAGGGATCCAGTCTCGCAATCGGACACGCCTTGAGCGCCGATTCCAGGACGGAATTGCCCTGCGTGACCAGCAAAACGGACAACCGCCTCGGCGGATCGAGAATGCTCCACGCCGCATCGTCGCAGGCCAGCGCATCGGTGCCCAACTGGTGGACTTCGAGCACACCGGCTTCGCTGTGGAACAGGGAGAAACTGAGAGTCGCCTGGCCGGGACGAAATGTGTCAGCGTCCGTCTGCGTTTCGCAGCCGGGGACCGTCACCGATCTCACGGCGTGGACGTTCGGGCCGATGGCCAACTGTACGTCGCGAGTCACCGGCTCGCTTGCGAAGTTGGCCAGCGAGGCAAAGACCTCGACCTCCTGCGGCTGCTCGTACGACCGCCTTGCGTTCATGGCCGTGATGCCGACGTTGTCCTGCGACCGGCCGATCCGCTGGTAGACGAGTTCATCGTCGCCGAGGACAATCCCCTCGAGGTCGGCGATCCGCCCATCACTGAAGAGCACCAGCCGGGCAGCCTTCTCGCCGGATGTCCCGCTCGCCTCTCCACCGGAGGATTGCGCGAAGGCCCGCGCCACGACGACGGCTTCGCCCAGCTTCGAGACCCCGTCGCCCGGCTCGATCGCGTCGATGCGGGCCGCGAGCTGCCGCTTGTCCGACGTGAAGCTGCACGCCACGCCCGCCCGCTGATCGAAGGCGATCACCATCGCGTGGTCGGACTGGTCCCGCCAGGAGAGCGCCGAGCCGGTTCGCATGGACTCGACGAAGATCTTGGCCTGTCTCTTGGCCGCGTCCAGTCGCGTCGGCTCGACATCGGTCGCATTCATGCTGGCTGAGCGGTCGATGAGCAGGACATATCGCTGGCCCGGCCCGCGCCGCAGCGACAGAACGGGCCCCGCGAGGGCCAGCAGGACCACGACCAGCGCGAGCAGTTGCAGCAGCAGAAGGAGGTTGCGGCGCAGCCTCTGGAATGGCGCATTGACCTGCAGGTCCCGTACCGCCCGCTTCCACAGCAGCGTGCTCGACACGAGCGCCTCGCGTCGCTTGAGCTTGAGGAAATAGAGCAGCAGCAACAGCGGCACGGCGGCCGCCGCGGCATAGAGCCCAACAAGTGGTGTCAGGAATTCCATCGCGTCCCTAACGCAGCAAGTGAATCCGTCGCAGGTAATTCAAGACCAACGATTCCACGGAGTCCGCGGAGTTCGCCTGCACGCAGACCGCGCCGCGGTTCGTGCAGAAGCTCCGCAATTCGTCGCACCATGCGGCCAGATTCCGCTTGTAGTATTTGATCAGGGCCGCACTCACCGTGATCTCAGCCGTGTCCGCATCTTCCACATCCAGCAGCTTCAAATCGCCCGTCAGTTCCGGCGAAATCTCCTGCGGCGACAGGACCTGGATCACGTACAGATCGTACCGCGCGCCGATCAGGCGGCGCAACGCGGCTTCGTAGCCCTGCTTGAACAGGAAGTCGGAGACCACGATGGTCACGCCCCGGCCGATGCGCGAGGCGGTCGCATCCCGGCACGCCTTCTCGAAATCCGAGAGGCCCTCGCAATCGGTTGTCAGAAGCATCTCGGCCATCTGCGACAGGTAGTTCCGACCCCGCATGTGGGGCAATTGGGCCCGGAGGCCGTCCGCAAAGAGACTGATCGTGAGCCGATTGTTGTTCACCAGACTGACGTAGCCCAGCGCCGCGGTGAGCCGCTTGGCGAAGAGCCTCTTTGCAGGCTCGCCCAGGCCCATCGAGGCGCTGCTATCGACGAGGATGTGGACCGTCAAATCCTGTTCTTCGAGGAACAGTTTCAGGAAGAGCTGGTCGAGGCGGCCGTAGACGTTCCAGTCCACGAAGCGCAGATCGTCGCCGACGACGTACGGCCGGTGGTCCGCGAACTCGACGCTCTGGCCGCGGCGCTTCGAGCGACGCTCGCCCTGCAGCTTGCCTTGCAGGATCTTACGGCTGAGCAAGTCGAGCGAGTCGAGCCGGGCCATGAACTTCGGGTCCAGCAGGTCACTCAGTTTTCGAGTTGTCGGTTTCGCGATTGCCATGACCGATTCGCGAGAGATAGGACCGATGGGACACATGGGACCTATGCGCTCAGCTTCTCCTCCACGCTTCTCGGTGTATTCTTGAGCACTTCAATCAGCACATCGTCCGTCTGAACGCCCTCGGCCTGGCCCTCGAAGTTCAACAGCAGCCTGTGTCTCAGGGCAGGCAGCGCCGACTTGGCGACGTCGTCGAAGCTCACGTGGTATCGTTCGTTGAGCATGGCCCGCACCTTGGCCGCCAGCACGACGGCCTGCACGCCGCGAGGCGACGAGCCGAACCGGACGAACTGGTTCGTCATGCCCGTTGCGAATTCGCCCTGCGGGTGCGTGGCGAGAACCAGGCGGATCGCGTAGTCCTGCACGTGCTCGGCGACGACGACGCGCCGCACCAGTTTCTGCGCCCACAGGATCTTCGCCACATCGGCGACCGGTTGGGCCTGCGGGTCCTGCCCCGTCGTGGTCCGATCCAGGATGGCCTTGAGCTGCTCGCGGTTGCTGTAGCTCACAAGCAGCTTGAAGAAGAACCGGTCGAGCTGGGCCTCGGGAAGCGGATACGTCCCCTCCTGCTCGATCGGATTCTGCGTCGCAAGGACCATGAACGGCTCCGGCAATCGGCGGACCTGTCCGCCGCTGGTGACGGAGTGCTCCTGCATGGCTTCCAGCATGGCCGACTGGGTCTTCGGCGTCGCGCGGTTGATCTCGTCGGCCAGGATGATCTGGCCGAAGATCGGGCCCTTTTGGAATTGGAACTCGCGTCGGCCGGTTGTGGCATCCTCGACGACGAGGCTCGTGCCTGCGATGTCCGCCGGCATCAGGTCCGGCGTGAACTGAATCCGCCGGAATTCAAGGGACAGGGCCGAACCGAGGGTCCGGACGAGCAGCGTCTTGCCCAGCCCCGGGACGCCTTCCAGCAGGACGTGCCCGCCGCTGAAGAGGCTGATCAGGACGTTGGCCACGATGTCCTCGTGGCCCACAATGACCCGGCCCACCTCGCCGCGAATCGCCTCGAACATCTCGCGAAAGTCGGCACACTGCTGTTCCACGTTCTTCTCGTCAGTCATCATTGTCTGTCCTCTTTCGCATGACCTGTCTTTCTGCGTTTGGCCTGTAGAAGCTGATCGATATGTGTGGCCGATGCCGCAGGCTTCTGGGGCTTGGGCTCTTCCTGTGTCGGCGGCGCCGGGGACTCTTCCTGCCGCTTGGGCTCCGCGTCGATCACATCGCCCTGAAACCTCTCGCCGCCCTCGTACCGCCTGGCGAAGACGCCGCCCACGGCCCCCGTCGACCACTGCGCCCGCACCCTGTGCCGTCGCGCCTGTAGACGGGAGATGCGCTCGTCCTTCTGCTGTTGGGTCGCCGCGGTCAGCCATCCGCCTCGATTTCCCCAGACGACGGACGATGAGGG
>ENA-UPTA01005530-UPTA01005530.1-activated-sludge-metagenome-genome-assembly--contig:-NODE-5530-length-11530-cov-19.995033_pt1 | contig 11530 bp, 6 predicted proteins | sample MGYA00238184_ERZ773361 | MGnify/ENA primary metagenome ERZ773361 (study PRJEB29100, sample SAMN05720205) | activated sludge metagenome | isolation source: anaerobic digester from wastewater...
TTTTCATTATAAGTTTTAAGCCGATTATGATTTCTTCACCTTTTTCCAGCATCAAGCGATGGTCACTGGTTAAATAAGGTTCACATTCTATTCCGTTCAAAATAACCGTATCTATATGTTTATCAGCTGGCGGAGAAAGTTTTACAAAAGTCGGAAAACCGGCACCGCCCATTCCACAAATTCCAGCATCACCAATTCTTTTTTTCATTTCTTCAATCGGTAAATCCATAAAATTTTGTTCGTCAATAAGTTCTATCCATTTGTCAGATCCATCACCCGTAATTTGAATTGCCATAGAATTGAAGCCCGTAGCATTAGGAAAACGGTCTATGGCAGTAACTTTTCCGGAAATTGAAGAATGTTGAATAAGGGAGACAAAACCTGTTGCTTCTGCAATTTTTTGTCCTGTTAAAACCTCATCACCTACAGCTACAATTGGCTTTGAAGGAGAACCAATATGCTGAGAAAGATGGATACACACTTTTTGGGGTAGCGGAATTTCAGTTATAGGCATAGCAGCACTATACTTCTTTTCATCCGGAGGATGAACACCTCCGGGAAATGTTTTCAAGCGCATCAACACTCCCTTTGGCTTGAATTTTTCAAGTCGTAATAATCAATTTTTGGGTGCATATTTATAGATTTGCATTTATAGGCAAGTAAAATTTTTAAGTTGTGAAATATCGCGGGATGGCAAGATGGCTAAATATAAAGATAGAAAGAGCGCGGGATGTTCTTACTTACAATTTTCTCCTGCCTTCAATATAAACACCCCCCTCAATCTCTTTCACTTAAAACCGCGCAGCAGGAAGTTTTGACTTTCCCTTTTCACCTCCCTTCAATGTAACCACACTCCACAATCTTTTTTCACTTACAACCGCTCTTTAGCTGGTCTTCAAACTTAAAAATTGGGAGTTAAAACAAAAGGTATCCGGAAAATTTACTCTTTTTCCATCCCAAAATCGTTTTGAATCAATTCCTTCTTTTACGGGCTATGCCGCGGATAAGATTCCCTTATGATTCCCATATCGGATATGGGAATCATAAGAGATAGATAAGGGAATGTTATTGACAACACTTTGGATTTTTTCAGGGAATGATCTGTATTCTATTTGCTACTGGTTTGCTGTGTTATGATTTAGCAAATTATTTTGGCAAAATGATCGTGAAAATTGTAAGTCACAAGATCCCGCAGTTTACGATGTTGTTGTGTAGTCGGAGCTCGCTGAATCTCCGACTACACAACATCGTAATCGGTGGATTATTTTCCCGGAAGTTTTTAGCCGTTATAAGGCCTCTTGCACCGCTTAATATATTTTAAAGAATTAAGTTATCACGGTGCAAATGACTCCTTACTTACTGTTATTTTACGATTTATGACGTGGTTTTTGGTTTCTTACCCTTACCCTGTTCACTATTCCCCTTTCACTATCAAATAGTTTTTTCCTCTATATAATTAGTCAACCGGGATAGACAATTGACATAAGAGCCAAGTTCGTTATCATACCAACCGAAAATTTTAGCATGCGTAACAGGCAATTCCAATGCTTTTTCCGCTTCCATACCTTGAGCAGCCAAAGTTGTAACCGGAATTGTGATAAAGCCGGTTCTGGTATGTGTTTCATGTGCTTCAATAACAACTGCGGCCATAGTTCCAATCATATCTGCCGAAACATTTTGCCGGTCACTGAAAATCAGCAGGTCTTTTTGTGAGCCCTCCGATGCTTTTTGGTATACATCATTAATCAGTTTCCGGTTTACCAACGGCTCTCCCAATTCATCCAATTCCGTATGGAAAGTAACATTTAAGTTGATAAGTGAGACGGTTGTTGTAGGAATGCGAACGCTATCTGCCATAAAACCGATATGTTTAATTTCGGGCATCACTTGTTCCAGAGCTTTCGTAACTCCTGTAGTGGAAAGAATAATATTATTCAGGACGCTTCTGGATTTCCTCAAATCCGTGGCATCGGTTTTAGGAACACTATCTAAAATGGATTGAGTGTTTGTAGCTGAATGAATGGTGCTCATAGAAGCAGTTAAAATTCTGGAGGTTGCCTGATTTTCCATAAGCGGTTTCAACATATAAGCCAAGCCGGTTGTAGTACAGGAAGCAGCAGAAATGATGTTATGTTCACGAGGGTTAAAATCCAGGTGATTGATGCCGTAAATTATCGTTTTGGCATAATCCGGTATAGAATTTCCGGATTTAATTTTGAAAGGTGCACTGCAGATAACTTTCAGCGCTCCTGCATCCAAATGACCGTGTAAACAGGGTTTTCCGGAATCCGAGCGCAAAGCGGGGTCTAAAAAATTTCCTGTGCAATCAACTACAATTCTCACTCCCTCGTTCAGCCAGTTAATATCTTTAGGGTCGCGAGCCGTTCGTAAAATTTTAATCGGTATACCCTCAATTTCCAAAAGAGGGATATCCGCATCAAGGATTTTTATTTCGGCTTTTTTACCTACCACTCCATAGAGAAATTTGTGGATAGAACCGTAAGTGCTATCCATTTCAATAACCTGAATAAGGTCATCTAGATTTTTGCCTACCACCCGGCCACAGTTTACTACGATTCCATCAAAATGCCTAAGATGTATCTGGTTCCATAACAATAGTTTGCCAATTCTGCCCAAACCATTGATTCCTAGCAGTTTTTTGTTTCCTAAGCTCAGTTCCATTTTGATTTCTCCTTATATTTTTATTTGTTATAAACAATGCACGCTAACTAAAGGATAATGCCCTGAATAAATAGCTCCGCTGGTAGCATCCAAAGCTAATTTATCACCCGCCTGTAAATAGGTTTTTCCAATTCTGCACTTTGCCTCCGCTTCCAAAACAACTAAATCCTTACAGTTTACAATTCCTATAATGCCCAAACGAGTAGCTGTAACTGCAGCGTGGGAAGTTACTCCTCCTCGGGAAGTTAACAATCCCTGGCACTCAAAAAGCAGTTCCATATCATCTGGAACGGTATCAGGACGCACTAAAATCAGCGCTTCTTTGCTAGGAGCAAATTTTTCAATATCTTCCTTGCTGAAAACGATTATGCCGTTCACGGCTCCTTTACCGATACCGATGCCAAAAGCAAGTTTTTTCTGATCCCCTTTGGAAGTATCAAAGACCTTATAATCAGGAGCTTTTTGGATAACCTGATCCCGGGTTTGTAAAATATATAATTGCTCGGGAGAAGGACCCTCAAAAGTAAATTCCATTTCCTGATGGGGATAGTTTTTATCTTCAATCAGCTGTCTGGCATAGCGTAATAGCGCATTGTAAATTGCTGGAAAGGTATTTTCCAGGGAATTTTTATTAGCAGTTTTACTGTGCAAACATTGAATTTCCGATATAGGTAAAGTGTGCACCAAACCGGCTACAACATCTTCTCCCTGGCTACAGAGGGTAAAATCACCATTCAAACAAATTCCGCTCTCTTCGCTAAAGTCATAATGTGTAAACAAAACTCCCGTTCCCGATTCCAGAGAAATATTACCTAAAACCATTTTCTGGATAATAACTGCAGTGCCCCATTCATCGGCAATATGTAATTTTTGCCTGTATAAACGGGCTCTATCAGTGTTCCAGCTATCCAGCACGCGCGAAATTGCCTTGTATAGTTGCATAAAGGGTTCCTGTTCTAGTTCTAGATTATGAAGAGTTAGCACTTTTTTATAATCCTGCACCATCTCCTGCATTTGAGCACCCGAAAATTGTGTTTTCAGCTCTATTTTGAACCTTTTTTTATAGTTAATCATCACCGCATCAAATTCATCCCGGGGAATGCCATAAGCCATTCCCCAGCTTTGAATCAAGCGTCGGTAACAATCCCAGGCAGTCCATCCATAGTTTGGACGCAAAGAAAGTTTATAGGTAACTTCGTCCGTTAAACCGATATTTAAAAAGGTATCCATTGCTCCCGGTAAACTCATTGGAGCTCCGGAACGGACAGAAAGCAGTAAGGGCTTTTCCGGGTCGCCTAAAACAAGGTCTGTATTTTTTTCCAGAATATTCAAATTTTGCTGAATCATTGCATCCAGTTCATCAGAAATATCAGGATGAGTATTGATAATTTCCCGATGGCGAAAAAGGTCTGTTGTAATAACAAATCCAGGTGGAACAGGAAATTCATATTGGTGCATCCTTTTCAGGAAATATGCTTTAGAGCCCAAAAGCACTTGATTTTCAATACGCGAATTTTTCTTATTCAGATGAAAAAAGAGTTTATCGGGATCGTAACTCATCACTTTAGGAATATCATCCGGCTTAAAAAGATGTTTCATTTGTGCAAGAGATTCCAGGATTTGGGTAATAAAATTATCCAAACCCTGCACCAGAAAGGACTTGGAAAGCAGATTGCGGTAAAATTCCTCCGCAAAAATTTCGGTTTCTTTTGAGTTCCGCTGTTCTTTTCCTTTTACCTTTGCTACCATTCGTAATCCAATTTGCCTCAACTGGTTTTCATAAAACCGGTAATAATACTCGTTAATTATTTCCACTACGCTGTCCTTCAGCAGCTTGAAAATATCCAGATATTGGTCTATAGAAAGATTGCTGAGATATTGAGACGATTTTAACATATCCAAAGCAGAACTATAAGCATCGCTGGTAACCAGAATTTGTTTCATTGCATAGTCATAGAGCTCCAGAATGCGAATTATTCTACGCAAGGTTTTACCAGTGATGTAACTCAGATTCAGTTGTTGCACATTACGCTCAAAAAGGCGGCGAACTACATTTTCAATCCGAAAAATCATTCCCATCGCTTCCAGTTTGGGCTCGCGATACATTCCATACATTGAAGGAATACCTGCAGCAATATGCCTTTTGTAATAGATATTTTCCCAGGCGGTTGTAGTTTGAGGGTCTAAGATAACGCTGTTCATTTTTCCGATGTAGGAAAGCAGCTGTCTAATCGTGCTGTCATAATCCTTGCGGTCAAAACTACGGGCAAGGCGATTTTGTTCATTTGTGTCAAACCAGCTGTAGCGAGTAAGAAATTTCACGATATCATACGGATCAAGATGATATTTATCTTTAAGCAGAAAATGCGTGTAACAAAGCAGCTTCAGCCGCTTTAAGGAAAAATCCTCCGGTGCATTTTCAAATAATTTGCTAACTCGTTGCCAGGAAAGAGAAAGAAGTTCTTCCACGCTTAAACCGTTTTTTTGTAAAAAAGCATTCACTACAACACTTTGTTGCTTTGTCATTTCATCCGGGTGCATAATGTAGATGAGAACATCTTCCGGAACCATATCCTGGAGTCCTCTATAATCCAGATTTGTCCAATATTCCAGTATCCTTTGAATTAAAAGCAGATGAGTGTTATTGCTTTCGGTATGAATCTGTTTCCGCAAAAAGTGCATTAACAAATCTTTTCGTTGCCCCAATTCATCCACGGAAGTAGTAATATCTCTAATTTCGCCTTCCGCTCCAATTTCATTAAAGAACACAGGGAACATTTTTAAAAGGTGTTTGGTTTGCACTACTAAAGGTTTAAAATCCGAATTTAGAAATGCCGAAACATCTTTCTGAAAAAGGTCGGTATCGGAAATAAAAACCCCTTTGCGGCTTAAACTGATAATTAAATAGGCAAGCAGGTCTTTGCACATCAGAGGATCAATGGCAATCAGTTCCAGCAGCATACGCAGATGTTTGATATGATTTTTATCCACTTCCATCTGCCAATCCTTGTCTATTTTAATTTTCCCGGGCGCGGTGAATTCCAGTTCCATAATTTTGGGCAGTAGATGTTGACAGTGCTTTTTATTTTTGCGGGAAAGCACTATTTTGCCAATAGTTAAAATGCAATCCAGCACAATGGAAAGATGGGTTTCTTTAAATTCAAAAAGGGTAGCAAAAATGGAATCCAGCATTTGCGGAACTTCATCTTCCGATATTTCGTTTTCCAAATCGGAAAGCTGACGGTTCAAATCCCAAAGCAAATGATTCCGCAAATCCTCCATTCCCTGCAAACCCAAAAGATAAAAGATGAATTTTATCCGTAAAGTAAGAGTGGGAAATTTGCAAATGGTTTCTCGCAGCATAACAGCAATATCGGAAAAGGAAGGAACATCCTGTAAGGATTCAAAATCTTGCCTGGTTTCTAGCTCAGTTAACCATCGCTGGAAAAATTTTTTGCCTATGGCAGAGGATAGGGTTTCTATATCGGCATAGTTTTCTGCACCGTTCTTTCTATGCCAATTCTCTAAATCTGTTGTATTCTGCCAAAACACCAAGCCCTCGGTTAAGAGCTCTTTTAGCATCTTAAAACAGATTTCGTTGCAGTTATAAACCCGCATAAGATTTGTTAAACATTTACGGAAGGCACCGTTTAAAGGAATAAAAAGGTCTCTACTTCTTTTTTGCCATTTATTCAGTGCTGTTAGTAAATAGGAAAAAACGCTTCCCGGAATACCATCGCAGCGGCTTAAAGCAGAAATAAAATCCAGATATTCAATGATAATACGCTTTTCCTGCAAGGGTTTACTACATTTCTTCTCTGCCAGAAGATACAAATCCCCTATCACGGATAAGGTTTTTTCCTTTTCCGGTAATTGAACATAGAACCATAAATCCCCTAAAATGCACTGCCGGATAAGGGTTGCAACAGATTCCGGATTGGTATAGGGATGATATAGTTCTTCCAGAAAATTCTGACAGCGTTGCTTGATGCCAAAGTTTCCTTCCGTTAAGGAAAGTAACCATATTGCCTGAGCGTCAAACACTATTTCGGTTACTTTAGTAACTGCCAGATTTTCTGCTAATGCCTTAGATTTAAGGGTTTCCAAAATTTAACCTCGCTGCTTTCTGGATAGATAAGCATACATAAGTTCTTAAATAATTATTGCTTAGTTTCTGTCAAGCAGTTTGTACGGGCAGCGGATCTCACTTTCCCTTTAAATATAATGCATAGTTTTTACCCGATCCGCATTCTTTCTTATTTCTCGTTACTCTTTCTCACTTTGTTTAAAATGCCATTTTCGGTGTCCTCGGTGGCAGAAAAACTTCTTTTCCCAAAAAAGTGATTGACTAAATAACACTGGAAATTTATCTGGAAAAAAATAAATTATACTGGTGAGGTTATTATGAGATTAGCGATTGAAAAGAAAGACCTTCTTGCACGCATTCAACATCTGGTATCTATTGTGCCCACAAAAAACACAACTCCGATATTGAACAACTACCTTATTGAGGTCTCTGAAGAAAATAATACAATCCGAATCAGCACTACCGATTTGGAAATTATGGTTGTTGTGGAATTTCCTGCGGCTGTTTCTGAGGGTGGCACAGTTGCAGTTTCGGCTCATCATTTTAATGAAATTATCAATTATATGCCCGATGGGGTTATCAATCTTTGGAGTCATGACGATCTGCTGATGATTCAATGCGGGAAAGTTGATTTTAATTTGTTGATTGCTGATCATACTCTTTTCCCTGTTATTCCTGAAACCAAAATAAATAATCCTATTACTATTGATGCTGCGTTATTTAGCAGAATGATTTCCAAAACCTATTTTGCTGTTTCTACAGATGTAAATCGTCCTGTTCTCAATGGTGTCTGTTGGAAGATTTATTCCGATCATCATACAATGGTAGCGACAGATGGACGCAAAGTAGCAGAAATAACGATTCTGAATTCGTCCCTGTTATCTTCTTTAGAGCCGAATGATAATCCGGAAGTGAATGTTTTTACGAACCAGAATCAATATTATGTGGAAAAAGTAATTCCTGTAAAGACCCTGCTGTTTCTGCAGAAAATCTTCAATGAAGAAGTAAAAGAACTCCAAGTGGGTTTAGGGCATAATCGGATTATGTTTTTGTATGGAGAATATTTTATTTCTTCTCAGGTTTTGGAACACAAATACCCTGATTACAAACAAGCATTTCCTGCTGAACTGCCAAATAAATTTGTTGTTGATAGGCAAGCCCTCATAACTGCCATAAAAAGAGTGGCTCTTGTAGCTCCAGATGACAATTTACGCATTCATTTTGATTTGGATAGTGATCGTTTTGAAGTGAATACCAGTAACAGAGATACCGGTGAGGCAAAAGAAAATATGGATGATTTTACTTTTGCCGGCTCTTCAACCGGAGTTTCTTTCAACTATAAATATATGCTTTCTATTCTGGAAGCTATAGATACAGAAAAAGTTGTCATCAAACTTGGAACTTCCAAAGATGCGATGATGATTTACAATGAAACACCTGTTCCCGATCAGGAAATAACCTTCCTGCTAATGCCTTTGCGTTCATAAAAAATTTGAACCTGGCTAAAATTGAACTTGAGAATTTCCGCAGCTATCGCCAAAATGAGTTTGATTTCCAACCTCAGGGCTGTTTGCTAATTGGTCCTAATGGTAGCGGTAAAACCAATCTCCTGGAGGCAATTGCCTATTGCAGTATAGGTAAATCTATTCGTTTTCACAATGATGAAGAACTGCTCAATTTTGCAGGGCAGTTTTTCCGGGTGCAGGGTTTTTTTCTCAGCGACCAACAGACACCGAAAAAGGTATCCCTAAGTTATGCAGATCAGCGTAAACTTTTAAAGATTGATGAATTACCTATCCGCCAGTTAAGCACCCTTTTGGAAATCATAAAAGTTATTTATTGTGCTCCGGAAGACCATTTATTAATAAGTGGTTCGCCGCGTTTTCGCAGGCAATATTTTGACCTGGCAATTTCCCAGCTTTATCCTTCTTATATAAATGTTTTAAGGCATTTTTTACATATCGTTCAGCAAAGAAATGCAATGCTTAAAAGAAGCTATTCCCGAGCAGAAATTACCAGCTGGAATCTTTCTTTTGCCTCTTCTTTAGCTGAGGTTTGGAATTATCGTAAGCGCTATTTGATACAGGTTAATACTGCTTTTCAAGAGACATTCAAAGATATTTTTCCTGCTTCCACTGCGATTTCTCTGGTTTATTTACCCTCTTTAAAATTGCCTCTGGAGAGTTCTCCGGAAGAAATCATAAAACACCTTGCCCCCATTGAGGAAAGAGAAAAATTACTGCAACGCTCTTTAGCAGGAGCACATTTGGACGATTATGAATTTAAACTTAAAGGGCGTAAAATGCTTACTTATGCTTCTCAAGGGCAAAAACGCATTGCAGTAATTATTTTAAAGCTCATTCAAGCGCGTTTAATTGAAAATGTTACAGGTATAAAACCCATTATGCTTTTTGACGATATCTTTGCTGAGTTGGATACCTTTCATTCACAACAAATAAGAAATTGTATTAATAACCGTTATCAGGTTTTTATTGCCAGCCCTAAAGAAGATATCTGTAATATTTGGCAGGGCTATCAAATTCAGCGTCTGAAAGGAATAGATAAATGAAATTCAACCGTAATATTATCGGCTGGATGCTTTATGATTTTGCCAATTCTGCTTTTACAACTATAATTGTAACTGTGGTTTACAGCGTTTATTTCATCAATAATGTAGTTAGTGGTCCTGCCGGTTATGGAGAAATGCTGTGGGGAAGAGCAATTGGAATTTCTATGGCTCTGGTTGCTATTTCAGCACCTATTTTTGGAGCTGTAGCAGATTATTCCCGTGCCAAAAAACGGATGCTTTTCATTAATTGCTATTTAACCGTTATTTTTACAGCTTTACTATATTTTGTAAAGCCCGGTGATGTTTTTATCGGAATGCTTTTTTTCATAATTGCCAATTTCGGTTTCAATAGCGCTAATGTATTTTACGATGCTTTTTTGCCCGAAATTTGCCAACCTGAGGATATCGGTAAGGTATCAGGTTTTGGTTGGTCTTTAGGATATGTAGGTGGCTTGGTTTCACTGCTTGTAGCTTTAGTTTTGGTAAAAATCAATGTGCGTTTGGTTTTTCCTGCTGTGGCATTGCATTTTTTCCTGTTTTCCCTATTCACTTTTTTCTGGCTGAAAGAATTCCGCCGTCCCTCTAAAAGAAGTAACTATTATCGTATTGCCTGGCAAAGAGTAATTTATTCCTTAAAGAACATTGCCAAGTTACCACAACTGCTAAAATATATTATCAGCTATTTTATTTATAACGACGGCATCACTACAGTTATTGTTTTTGCTTCCATTTATGGAGCAGAAAGGTTTGGAATGACAACTCAGCAAATGATAACCTATTTCATACTGGCACAATTTACTTCCATTTTAGGAGCGGCATTTTTCGGTTGGCTTACAGATAAATGGAATGTAAAAAATTCCTTAATTATATCCCTGTTAATTTGGATTGGTGTTGTTATCTGGGCATTTTTTTGCGGTAGCGCCGGTGAATATTATTTTGTCGGTTTGGTTGCCGGTTTGGCAATTGGCAGTAGTCAGGCAAACAGTAGAACTATGCTTTCTCTTTTAACTCCGAGGGATAGACAGGCAGAATTTTTTGGATTTTATACCTTGACAGGACGCTTATCTTCTATTATTGGTCCAATTCTGTATGGATGGATAGCACATCAGACAGGAGATATTCGTTATTCCGTTTTGTCCTTGGTTTTTTTCTTTGTAATTGGCTGGATTTTACTGCAGAGTGTGCATTTACAGGAAGGGATTGAGCAAGCGAATGTTTGTGAGGATGAAAGATCGTGAATTGGATTTTGGAAAATTGCAAATTAAAATATCAGCAAAATCTGTGTTATCTGTGAGAGAATATTTTCCGAAAGCTTCAGAGGTTTCGGTAGCCGATAAAAATAATATAACTTAAGGAGAGAAAGATGAAACAAGGAAAAATTATAGCCATAATGATTGTATCAATGCTGCTGGTTTTTTGCGGCTCCTGCAGTAAAAATAAGCAGGTTCTCTATATCTTTAACTGGAGTGATTATATTGATCCGGACCTTATCAAGGAATTTGAGCAGCAGAATAAATGCACTATCAAATATAGCACTTACGATTCCAACGAAAATATGCTCACCAAAATTATGAGTTCACGCGAAGCATTTGATCTTATTTTCCCCAGTGGCGATCATGTAACTATTATGCATAATGCGGGTTTATTGGAACAGTTGGACTTAACCAAAATCCCGAATTACCAAAATCTGGATAACAATCTTTTACTGAAAGCAACAAGTTTTGATCCTGGCAACAAATATTCTATTCCCTATTTTTGGGGTTTAACCGGAATAATCTATAATCAGCGTTATGTTCCAGAAAGCATTGTTAAATCCCAAAGCTGGAATATCTTAGCTGATAATTTTTTCACCGGTAAAAACAAAGTTACAATGCTGGACGATGCACGCGAAGTTGTTGGCGCTGCATTAATTTATAATGGCTACGATCTTAATGATACAAGTGACGCTGCATTAGCAGCAGCAGAAAAGACCCTTGCCGAATGGGATAAAAATATTACTCAGTTTGATTCTGACAGCTATAAAAACGAAGTTCCGGATGGAACCACCTGGCTGGCTCAGGCATATAACGGAGACGCTTTACAGGTTATGGAAAACAATCCCGATATCAAATTCTTTTTACCTCTGGAAGGCACCAGTTTATGGATGGATAATATCGTTATGTTAAAATCCAGTAAAAATAAAGAACTTGCCT
>ENA-UPTA01005533-UPTA01005533.1-activated-sludge-metagenome-genome-assembly--contig:-NODE-5533-length-11525-cov-8.434786_pt1 | contig 11525 bp, 8 predicted proteins | sample MGYA00238184_ERZ773361 | MGnify/ENA primary metagenome ERZ773361 (study PRJEB29100, sample SAMN05720205) | activated sludge metagenome | isolation source: anaerobic digester from wastewater...
TCTATCTGAATTATATCACCTGTATGCTTATTTCACGGAAAGAAGTAAAGAACCTTTACACCACTACACTTGACAATTCGTTCGAGTGTGTATTTATAGCTATCAATCAACACCGGTCAACGGTGTAAAGCAAGTATTGCACCATCGATCCATCGCCTGGGAAAACCAAATCTGATGAAAGAATCGTTCATGCTGGCATGTGATAAAAAGCAGAATGCTGAATGCGAAGAATGCATCAATATGGTGGGGATCATGACTGGACCCGCTGATCTTAGAATAGCCGTCAATTACACTTTTCCTTTGCTCAGGATTTTGGTAGTTCGAGGTGATCATGCCACATTCTTGCGCTTTATAACCATATCCCGAAAGAGAAAAGTCAATTGCAGTCAGACCTTTTGGTGTCCACAGAACATTACTGAATCCTAAATCAGCATGAATCAGCCCTTTTGAGTTTGGTTGAGCATCCAAACAGGTCATCACAGAATCAATTTCAACGAGCGCACCCTTGCATATCGAAGCCTGCTTGGGAGTCATATGATCGGCTTGAAAAGCTACATTGATCTCTTCCTGCATTGCTTGTATTAAATCATGCGAATAACTGAGACGGGTACCAGCAAAACCCTTAGCAGCCATATGTATATGTGCTGTCAGTTCTCCTAGTGCATGTGCGTATCTGTCACCATTCTCCGCCGTTAGCGTCTCACCATCAATCCATTTAAGCAAGCATGCTGGAGAGCCATCCAAAAGACTACAAGCAAGATCACCTTTGTTAGTCAAAAGAGGGATCTGTACTGGAAACAGAGCCATATGCTCAAGATGCACCAATAGTTCCATTTCACCATGCATGAGTTGGTACGCATTTGCCTGATTACCGAAGATTTTAAGGGAAAAACCATCTGCTGGACATCGGACTCGTAGAACATAAACATCATTACCGCTACAAACACGGCAAGTAATGTTTTCATTGTGCCTTATAAAATCCACATGCACATTATCCAGGTTATAATTAGCGAGAGCTTCGCGAACTAAAGTATTTTCAAAATCATTCATTGAAATATGATCCTCCTTAATACATCACCTATGATCGCAATCCTTACAGTATCAGGCTTTTCCAGCATCGGTGCTTGTTTCCAATTAGACTGTCTCAACATGGGTCATGTTGTCATTATTGAAGTCTGTTTCTTTGGAATAGGTCAAATGTTTTCTATATTTTTTAGTATATGGAAACATATCAACGCAACTAATTAGTCTTTCAAGCAACCAATAGGAATGACAACTACTCCATCCTCTCTGCGATATCCATACTGTGTTCCTGTAATTATTAGTTTTAAATCCGGCATCCTTATTGGCACTTGTTTCTCTGTTTTATTATGCTCCGCAACCAGTCTCTCAATCTCACAAAGATGTCTTGCTCCGTCATCAATTTCAGATTGTCCTAATTTAAACTCAATCAATGCATATCTGCCATCTTCTAGATGAAGGACGGCATCCGCTTCCAGTCCCAGTCGATCATGATAATATGAAACACTTCCTCCGGAGGAAGCTGAATAAACCTTAAGATCCCGAATACACAGACTTTCAAACAAGAATCCCAATGTTTTATAATCGTTCGAAAAATATTCAGGAGAAATTCCAAGTGCTGCTGTGGCAATAGATGGATCAATAACATTTCTTTTCTTTGATGACCTGATTGATGTTTTAGATCGTATCGCTGGACTCCATGCTTCAATGTCATCAATAATCAGTAACTTTTCAAATCCATTAATATAGTCATAATATGTTTGTTTTGATATATCGCACGTTGCCGTAACATCTGCCAGAATTGTTTTCGCATCTGCAAGCGTACACAAGTTTCTAGCATAAGACTTCAAAATCGTTTTTGCCCAATTTGCATTTCTTTTCACATTATCAATTTTCGATATATCTATTGAACATGTCTGACCAAACAAATCTTTTGCTATCGCTAATTTTGCTTTATCCGCTCTTCCTCTAAGACTAGCCGGCCAACCACCCCGACATATTGCAAACTTTATATCATCAATAGACATATCCGATTTACATGTTGTAAAAGAGTCAGGGTGCTCGAACAATCTAAGAAGTGATACTTCCCCATTAGACTCTTTGCTTTCATAAAGACTCATCGGATACATTTGCATTCGGGATATTCTGAGTGTACCGGTATGAGGAGTATCCATTCCCGCAGAACTTGAACCGGTTAGTATGTACTGACCCACTTCGCCGGAATCATCCACATCCTTTCTAATTGCTCCCCATATTTTAGGAGCATCCTGCCATTCGTCAAACAGGCGCGGTTTTAAACCTTTCAACAAATCTGATGGATGCGTGTTTGCTATAAGCAGATAGTTTTCCCGTTCGTCTTCATCTTGAAATTCAATATAGCTTTTCGCTTGCTGCTTAGCCGTTGTTGTCTTACCACAACCTTTAGGACCAGTTATTAAAACAGCTCCAAAAGCTTCCATTTTCAACCGTAATTGTTCATCTGCTATTCTTTTCAAATAATCCATGTCATATTCTCCATCATTATCTGTTTTCTAATATTATAGCGTACGCTTGACAGATTTGCAATATTATACTTGACACATTTGACGTAATCTGATTGACTAATTTGCAATAGCATGAGTTCGAATGTCCATTTGCCTACGTATTTCACAATTAATTATACTAACATCTAACCTTACCACTCGCCAACCAACGGCATCTAAATCGTTTTGCTAGAAGGGAACTTGCTTGTTTCGATATGTTCCTATGTAGCAAAAAATCCACATTTTGATGCTCCTGTTTTAAGCTCAAAAACACACAAAAACTTATATACTGGGTTTACATACCTCTACTCATTTACCCGTGACATCAATACTACAGTCTCCATGTGAAACGAGCTCTGAATATTGATGTCTCAATCACATGTTTATTGCTTGGTCATTTAAAAGAAATTCCTTTATACCAATATACAGAATTCCATTATCATCATGCCAGGGCATAATATCATCTTTTATAACTACTATTTTCTTAAATGAGTCCGGGATACGTATTAGGGGGTTTATTTCCTTAATATGTTTATCCTCATCATCTATATGGAGAGCAGATTGAATGTAATATGTTTTCCCCCCACTATTGGCAACAAAATCAACTTCAAGCTGTGTTCTTATATCCTTACCGTTTTTATCCAGATGCCGGTATTCGACAACCCCGACATCAACGTTATATCCTCTTGCTTTCAATTCAACAAAAAGGATGTTCTCCATAATATGGTTTTCCTCTTGTTGTCTGAAATTCAAACGTGCATTTCTAAGACCTATATCTGTAAAGTAGTATTTTACAGGTGTACCAATGTAGTTTTTCCCTTTTATATCATATCTGTGGGAAATATCGATGATAAAAGCTTCTTCGAAATACTCCAGATATAGTGCAATCGTTGTGGAATTGATGGAAGTATTGCTTTTTGATTTAAAAGTGTCTGACAGTTTTTTAGGATTCGTCAGAGATCCTACAGCTGACGATATGATATTGATAAGATCGTCCAAAATTTGTTTGTCATTTCTTATTCTATACCGCTCGATAACATCTTTCATGTATGTATTCTTGAAAAGATTCTGTAAGTAATCACTTTTTTCTTTGTGGGTACTAAAAGACATGATTCTTGGTAAACCGCCGTATGTATAGTACTCTTTCCATGCATTTTCCTTGTTAGTGGGAAAAGCGTTATAGAATTCTCTGAATGAAAGCGGATACAATCTGATTTCGTCTCCACGGTCCCTGAACTGTGTTACGATATCAGAAGACAGCATTTTTGAATTACTTCCGGTGACATAGATATCTGCATTTTTAATCTTCATTAATCCGAGGAGTACATCTACGAAACCGATTTTTTCATTCTGGCCATCAAGCCATGGATTCTTTATATCTTTTACGTGCTGGATTTCATCAAGGAAGACGTAATATTCTTTATCTTCTTCAATAATCATGCTTCTGATGTATTTACCAAGCTCCAGGGGATTTCTATATTTTGCATTGACTTCGTCATCCAGTGTAAGCTCAATGATGTATTTATCTTCAATACCAATTGAGTTAAGATGCGCATGAAACAGATTAAATAAAAGATAAGATTTTCCGCATCTTCTTATTCCAGTTATGATTTTTATCAGACCATTCCACTTTTTATGAATCAGCTGGTTCAAATATTTGTCTCTATTTATAACCATAATATTCTCCAAGGAATAATATTTGCCGTATACGGCACTTTTTCCTTGATAAAATCTTACCATACATGTATATCAAATACAACGTTAAAGAAGGATTATGCGCCGTATATGGGTATTTTTCTTCCTTCAGTCCTTGTTTCTGGTTACGATTTAAGTCAATAAACTGATTTGATGAGAGAACAATTGAACTGTTGTATCGTCTCCTTGTAAAAATCCTGACCCTTCGATTTAATCATCTTTTCTTGACATCAATACTATCGCCTCAACATTGCTTGAGTGCTCATTATTGATGTCTGCATTCTTGGGAACATGTCAACCGTTTTTAGTGTTTTCAAGGTTTGTGGAAACATATCAACAGTTTTAAGGTTTTAGGGAATATATCGTTATTACTATGTTTATAATGAAAATTTATTCTATGCCTGCAATAGCATCGAATATTAGTTTCTAAAAAAATTAAAATCATCAATATTCTTTTTAAACGGGATATGCACAAAAACCATTTTTGTATTTAATTGTTTTTCATAGATATACTTTAAACAATTTAGATACAATTCATTACAAAAAGACGTACCGGCATTGTATGAAATATTTAAGACAATCTGGCTTTGTTTAAATAGCAGCTCTAATTATTTACAATCAAAATTTGTACATATGTGAATATCTTTATTAAGAGCTTTAGTTTCGATATGGACTTTACTATTTATATTTGGTTTTTGTCCAAAACTGATAATATAGTCACATTTCTCTTTAGAAATCATATCTATCAGTTTTACTAAGTCATTAATTTTGTCGGTTGGCAGAATAAGAGTTTCATAAGTTTCTGTATTCTTAAGCAACACTTCCGAAAAATTTCCACGAAAAGCTGTCAACAAAATGTTTTTACCATTTATCACTTGTCTTACCCTCCTACTGTAGCATTTTTAAATACATATCTAAACGCTCATTAACATATCTTGCAAATAGTTTTTCCATAGCAGAGAGATTATGTTTTATATGATACTCATCGAAAGCATTATAATAAGCAATACGGTCGGTAAATTTGATGTCAATAGGGGGAAAGCTAGCTTTCATTAATTCTAAATTAACAAGCAGACGTCCTGTTCTACCGTTTCCGTCAATGAAAGGATGGATACCTTCAAATTCAATGTGAAAACGAGCTAGTTTTGTTACAATATGCTCATTACTTTCAGCAAAGTCAATCAATAGCTGCTCCATCTTAGGTTGAATTAGATACGGCTGCACAGGTTCATGCTGTGCACCCATAATACGAACAGGCACTCGGCGGTATACACCACGGTCATCCTTCTTATCTGCAAGCACCAGATAATGTATCTGCTTAATGATGCTTTCATTCATCGGAACTTTATCCTTTACCAATTCACTGACGAATTCAAAAGCTTCTTTGTGACCAACTGCCTCCATATGGTCTTTCAGTGGTTTTTGGTCAATCGTAAGACCTCTCAGAACCAAATCGGTTTCACGAAGCGTCAGCGTATTACCCTCAATCGCATTTGAATTGTATGTGTATTCTACAACAAACTGCTCCCTAAGTCGTTCAACTTCACCCTCTGTCAAGGGACGTCTGGTCTCTAGTTCCTTCTTTTTTCGGTCAATCATATCAAGCAGACTTTCGGTAGATTTATATCTTCCATCGACCGGCTTAATTGCATCAATTGGAATTTTCCAACCTCGTCCTTCTTGATAAGCTCCGGGAATTTTTTCTTCTGAACAAAGCACTCTTATTCTTCTATCTGAGATACCCCATTTTTCTGCAGCTTGTTTTACACTCATAAACATAAATATACCTCCAATCCCTTGTATTATACCAAATTATCGGAATAATACCAACGATTTCGGAACAATATTCAAACAATTATCGGAATAACAAAAGCACATTAGCAGCTAATAATTATTACCTCAAATGCTACTTTCAGTATGCTGCTACCAACACTTTAACCACAAAATCAATTACAAATATTCTCTTTTTCAATTTGATTTTCAAAAATAACATCAAAATCATCCTGACTATTTAAGCAAATAATGGCAACAGTTCTATAGTCTCAACCTATCCAAAAAACAGTAGTTCCATAGTCTCGCAAGGCAAAAAGCAGTTCTGTAGTCTCAACCCTGACTTACATTTTATGTTCCAAGCCTCACTCGGAGAATAAAAAACAAGGTTCCCAGCAATCGGTTATTATTACCGAAAATCTGAAAACCTTTGATTTCTAGCCCTTTATAGCCATTTTATTTATCTTTGCGTGACATCAATACTGCCGTCTCAACATGGAACGATAGCATCAGATTGATGTCTGGTATGTTTTTTACCCTTTAACCGTTCTCGGGAACAGTTCGATAGGGGTTTTTAGGGGGACTGTCTGTTCGTGGAGACAGTTCAACGGTTTTTATCGGTTATCGGGAACAGGTCTATGGCAGAATCTACGGGCTTTTCTATTTCCCAACTGTCTTTTCGTGCTTCTTCTTTAAGTTGGAGTTAATATTTCCTTCTGTAGAATATCGGTTAACTCAGGCTGTTATTGCTTTTCTGCTTTGGGTTCATATCAACCGCTATTACGCTATTTACAAATCTATGCGCCCTAAAGTGGGTAGCCACATTTGTTAAGATGAGCATAGCAATCAAATAACCCACAAGTATCCATGAAAACGCAACCACTCGGAATCCCATACTGGCTGCAGTTAATACGAACATAGTAATTGTTGTCGTGTACAAATCACGGGTTAAGAGGTAATCACGGTGTGCGGTTTTGACTCTTGGGTCATCCTCGTGTATTCGGGATAGAGAGTACCATTTTGTATTTTCGTACCTTTCTTTTTCCTTTTTATTGGAGGGGAGACCGTCGATTACATCCTTATATTTTTCTTGTGCCTTTTCGACATCAATGCGCATATCATTAATCTTCCCCTTAGATATGCGAGTAAAAACTGTCTTGCCTGGCAATGTGGTAAAGCCGAGGCATAGTAGCAAATCCTTTAATTCCGCGGTATATAGGCAATCAAACACGAATGCCAAAGTACAAATCACGCCTGCAAGCAGCGATGAAGATAACAGCTTTTCAATGCTGCCAAACCAATCTTCACTTCCATAAGTAATTAGCCCCGTACTGTTTATCCCTATCATAAGGAACAAGTACGCTAAGATATACCATTTCAGTTCCTTTTCCCGATAGTCCTTCATTCACAGCATCCTCCTAATCCCAGTCCTCCACTTCTGTGGAGAAACTCTTCTTTGTTGCGCTTGTCCAGCCTTGACGTTCTGGCATTTCGCCTTTATGATGGCGAATTGTGCTTGTGCGCGCCTCATACACCTTTACGCCTCTACGAATGTATGCATTCGTCACCATACCCTTCGGGTGGTCAGAGTCTTTTCCAATAGAAACAAACGCAGCTTTAGTTGGTTCGCTATCTTCGCTTACAATTGAACCAATTATCCGATTAAGAACCTCGGTTGATACATTGTGTCGCCCTCCATGATGCGGAATCTGATGTGCAGATACCGTTTTTAAATCGATACCAATGCTTTCAGAATAATCCGCTGCCGCACTTAATGCCCGTATTCCTGCATCGCCAGTCAATAGAAATTTCTCCGAAACCATGTCACCTAACACAACGATGGAAGTCTCGTTTTCAGCGGTTGTCGTGACATCATCGCGCAGAGTATCTGACGTCCACTTATCAATGATTTTTCTCACCGCAGCAAAAATCTTCTGAACCACGCTCTCTGACACGGATTCCGCTTTGTATGGCGTTTTGGATGACTCGGCTATCAATTGAAGATACATTTCTTTTGTAGGTGAGAGGATTTTTAGAGGGGAATAAAGTCCGCTAAAATTAAGGGAAGTTAATCCGTCATAAATGCTTGTGCCTGCCTCGATTGCTTTTTCTTCTAAGTTTGCTATTGAAGAGTATTTTTCTTTTAGTTCCTCTTCAACACTATTCTTAGTTTTTCGACCGTCATCAACAAGCGGAAACAATTCATCCGAGAATTTCCACGGACGATTCATGATAAGATTTGTGATTTTGAAATGGTCAAATAGTTCTGCTAACCCCGCAGCATGGTCATCATCACTATGTGAGCAGATGACAATATCTATTGTCGGATCTGAGTCGTCGGCAAAATAGTATTGTTTGAGATGGCTGACCAAGGCCTCACCGTGAATTTTAAATCCTCCGTCGTATACAACGATTATGTAACGTCCGGCTTGTTTACTGTACCAGCGCAAACAAATAGCCGAGGCATCCTTGGTATGTTCTTTTATTCCGATAAAGTCAATTTCGTAGTTCATTATCTGCTCCTTGTCGTTAATGTGCCGATGTAATAGCCGTCAGCAGTCTCTGATTTATACTTATTTGTCAAGTAGTTTCTCAAACCGTAGTTTTCGTTTGACGAATAAAAATGTACCTGATTCCCGTCACACATTAGGGTGATATCCTTTGCACTGTTCTGAGTGATGGTATTATAGTTATTAAAATACTTCAACTCGGCGGACGGTGCTGTACCTATAATTATAATTTTAGGATCAATCTGTTCCAGCCATTTCTGGGGAATCGCACCGCTAAGCCTACCATGATGTGGAGCGAATATAATGTCCGCTTCTGGCATCGCATAATCGTCTTCAATGCTCTCCATAAAATCATGCTCGAGGTCGCCAAACCACAGGACTTTAACACCACCATTCAACTCATAGGAAATGATAGGTGATATGTTGTTTGGTGATCCTCCATCGTTGCAAGTTTGCATGGCTTCTTGAAACTTTTCGTTATCCTTATCTGGCCATAGGATGTTAATTCCTGCCGATCCTCGCTCGTCATCATTTTGATTCATCCATTTGCGCGAGCAACCTTTATAGAGATAAAAGGCTTTATCGGAGTCGCGCAACTCGCAATATTTCTTGAAGCTATCTGTTTCATCAACTTTGATTGCCGAGTTCTCAACACAGTAAAAATTAATGATGGTCTGCCTGTTGTTAAGATATTCAATCCCATGAAAATGGTCCTCATCAGGATGCGTGGAAATGAAGCGTCGAATGCCCTTATTGTCAGACTCGTTTATAATTTCATCGACAATCTCTTTACGCCGACTGTCAATCAAACTGCAATCAATAACAGTAAAGTTATCGGTAGCGTGGCGAATGTAAAAGGTATCGCCAGAACCTACTTCGAATGATTTTATTTTTACCATAAGCTCTTCTCCCTCACTTCCCTTATTCCTTGATAACTAACATTGCAATTCTGGTAGTCATTTTCTGTTAATAACATATTTTTGTCCGTAAATCACTAACATCTATCGCAAACAACGATTACCCCCATAATGCCTTTTCTGAGCCTATTCCTCAAACCCAGAATCTCTTACCCGCAGCGTCCGACAGTTCTCGGAGATTGTCCGCACAGTCTGTTGGGTAAAGCCTTCGGCGGATTCCGCTTGGACTTCGAGTGAAACCGTAACCCTTGCACCATCGACCGAAGTCAGGTGTTGGATGATTTCCTCGACGTACTTTTGGACATCACGGTTGATGCGTGTGGTGTCGAGGTCGGTGGACATAAAGAACCGTTTGTTTTTCGGCGTGGCCGCCGCAGTTGAGGCATTGTCTTCATGGACTTCGCCGCCATCGTTTGACGGTGTGATGACATGTCCGCCTTCGCCGCCTGCGTTTGCGGGAATGGTATAATCAACGCCTGCCTGTGCTGCCCTCGCTGCCGCGTCTGCTTGCCGCTTTGCTTCTTCCTCGTCAATCTGTTTCTTAGCGATGGAGACTTTCACAAGATAGCCCGACCGTTCCACGATGCCTACATACTGATTGAATTTTAAGTCGATGTATCGTGTGCCATCAAATCCGGAAGCAAAGGCGAAATACTCGATTGAGTTCAAGCCTGTTTGGATGGCGTCCATCAGAACGTTCTCGTTTGCCAAGCGCGGGAGGTAGCAATAGGTGCAAAGGTACTCCCACAACTTCTTGACGGCGATGTTGTCGGTGTCGCGCCACAGCACGTTATCAAGCTCCATCAGGAGCAGAGCCGGTGCCCACTTCGTAATAATCTGTTCGTTCTGGAGCATCTTCTTAGCGGCTTTGCTGATGATGCTGTCATTGCCTCCGCTGATACGGATGGTATCCCAGACAATGGTTTTCATATCGGCGTTCTTGTCAATATAGGGAACAAGCAGCCAGCAGTACGCTTCCTTGATTTGGTCGTCAACCGTTCGGTTGAAACGGCCTAAGTTGTTGTCCGTTTCACGGTTCTGAGCCGCGTCAAGGTTTAAGTCCTCGCTGTCCTCTTTGATGGATTTCCACGCAAGGTAACGGCGAACCGTCTGTTTCAGGGAAGTCATCAGGTCTTGCTCAGGTGCGATAAACGCGAGCATATTCCGATAGATACGTGGCGTGTTCCCGCGATTGTTCAGAATATCGGTCACGGCGGTCATTGCCGTATTATTTTGGTTCGTCGCCTTGTATTCATCCGTGGGGCGCAGAATCACAAGCCGGGCAGTCTGCTCATCCGGCACATCAAGCGAAGACGACGGACAAATGTGAATACCCGCAAACGGCTGCTCCTTTCGGAGCGCACGAAGGCGTGTCTCGATTTCATATTCCACATCGGAAGAGGCAACCTGTGTGGCGCGGTCTTCCACGGTCTTGCGTAGGGTAGGGCGGGTGTCGTACCAGAAACGGTCGCCGGACGGATTGGTGTAAAGATAGGCAAGCGAAGTCGTCAGCGTGTTCAGCGCATCGTTAAAGTTGGCGATATTCTCTCCGGGCTGAATCAAGCCGAGACGAACACGGGAAGCCTCGATGCCGCGCACGTTCTGGTCGCGGACAGTCGGAGCAGAGCCGAGCATAACGGTTCTTGCTACACGGCGAGCCGCCAGTTTGCTTCCGTAGCGGATGTTCTGCTGGTCTTTTTGATATGGGATGGAATTCCTGCCGTCCACCTCGCGGTCAACCAACGCATTCCAGCCTTCGGAAAGGTGGCGCGTGAGCTCGTCGCGCACATTCGGTACGTCGAGCGGGATGGAACCGGGCATGATCATTAAGCCCGCATCGTTACCCATCCAGAGTTCGTGAATGACCGCCGCCATCAGGCGCAGCACGCCGCGCGTCCGTTGGAAACGCTCCAGGGTCGCCCAGTCCTCATATAGTCGATCGAACACTTCGGGGTGAATCGGATAGCAGGACACCATGCGGTCGCGGTATTCCACTTCGCGAGCTTCCGTCGGGAAGTCGCTGGCGTTTTCATTGTACATCTGGCTGAATTTCGCGCAGACTGTATCGCGTCCATCGGGATCCTTGCAGT
>ENA-UPTA01005534-UPTA01005534.1-activated-sludge-metagenome-genome-assembly--contig:-NODE-5534-length-11525-cov-7.337489_pt1 | contig 11525 bp, 20 predicted proteins | sample MGYA00238184_ERZ773361 | MGnify/ENA primary metagenome ERZ773361 (study PRJEB29100, sample SAMN05720205) | activated sludge metagenome | isolation source: anaerobic digester from wastewater...
ACCGCGTGAGTTAGAGGGAGAAGCAATCAAACAAATCGAACAGATAGCGGAGGAATCAAATGCCAAAGAAGATTAACCGCGCCCTGATCCAGGGCATCCTGTCCAAGGGCGAGGGAGTAAAGTCGGTCTCAAGCGAAGCCGTAGACTGGGTGATTTCGGTCGCGGAACACACGGCCCGCCAACTGGCTGCGTCGGGCCGCAGGACTCCGAGCGGCCGGCTGATGGCGCCGAAGCTGGATTGCGGCTTGATGGCCAGGCACATCACAAAGCCTCAGGACCAGGCTGCCGCAGCTGGCGTCGAACTGGCACAAGACCCGGGGGCCCCGGCGTGGGGCCCCCGGGAAGATTGGCAACTGGCCGTACGCTCCGGTGCGACGAAACTGAGCTTCGAGAAGTGGAAGGAGCAGAGGAAATGAGCAAAAAGAAAAGTACAAACGTCCGGGCGATGATGTCGCCCGCCGCGATACGGAAAGAACTGGAAGAAGGAATCGAAGTACAAATGTACTGCGGCGGAGGGTGGATGGCGGAGATCAGCTTTGTCAAACGGCACAAAAGCGGCATATCCGGCGCGAGCTTCATGTCCTGCGAGATCCCGCAGCCGCGAATGTGGGCCACGGCGATGAACGTCCTGAAAGCAGTACCCGGATTCGAGCTGAAGATCGTCGACAACAAGGCGACGGTCAGTTTGGACAGGCCTCGAGCGCTGGGAGCAAGAGCCATCTTACAGGCCTTAAACAAGACCATTGAGGAAGTGTCGGAATGAGTCAAAACGGAATAGCCAAAACGGCGAAAAACCTGAAGCTGCTACAGGAACAGTACGGGGCTGCGGCAAAAACAAACCAGCCCACGTTCCTGTTCAAAGACGAAGATGGTGCCGAGGTTCGGTTGGTGACTGCGTATGCTTACTACTTGATTGAGTACTTAAAGCAGGAGGGCGTAAATGAAAACTGAGAAACCGTTCGTCCTGGTGACCGTGTCCAAAGGGGTCGCCAGTGTCTGGTGTCCCAAAGGAGTCGAGTACGACATCATCGACTGGGACAACTACGCCCAGGATCTTCCGACGCGGGAAGAGCTGGTCAGGTTGAGAAAAATCGCGGGGTGGGTGCGGCACAAGGACGACAGGAAGATGCTGTTGTCCCAGATCCAGGAGCTAGAGGACAGGGGCGTGGCCGATGAAGACTGATCTCCAGCAAATGACAGAAGTCGAGATGGCGGACAAAGCCGAAAGGCGGCGTCCGCCGCTGGTTGATCTGGGCTGGGCGAACGGATGGAGAAAAACACCTCCGCTTGTCCGGGACTGCAAGCACAAGCAGGCCGACTTATCGCTGGGATCCTGTGTCCATCAGGTGACCTGCGTCGAGTGCGGGTTCACTTACAAATACGACAGTGGGGATTGCGGATCATGAGCACAGACCAAGACAGAGTCAAGTCGCAGGCGGCGTCTATCGCCGCCGGCATCTTGGAGCAACAAACCAAATGGCAAGAGGCCCAGGACCTGGACAACCCGGTGGAGTACGACGGCGAGCAACTGACGTACGACGACATCGTGGACCGCATCCACCAGGAGCCGCTGTCCGTCGGCGTCCGAAGCGGGTGGTATCAGCCGGGCCGGGAGACGCCAGCTCCGGAAGAATACAGCATTCTCCTGGGCACCGGGGGCCCGGCGTTTCGCATCGTCGGAAGGCTCGATGAACACTTGGAACCCGAGACCGCCGTGCTGGAATTCCAGGACTGGTTCACGCCGTGGGAACCGTATGTCCCGGCCAGCCAAGCGGAAGAGGAGGCCCTGCTGTGGTATGCCGGGTTGTTTTACTTCGGGGATTGACCGCTTCCCCGGGTTATGTGTATACTATGAATCTTTGGAAGGAGGTGCAACCGCGGCAGAACGCAGACTGACACCCTAATGCAATACTGAAAACCAAGAATCATTGGAATCCAAAGAAACATAGAAGCCATAAAAACATAACGAAAAGGAAAACATAATGGCTCCCAAAAACAAACCCGCCGAAGAACCCGCCGACATGGACCTCACCGAGGGCGTGCCGGAGGAGCTCGGAGGCCAGGAGGAAGCCGACCACAACTACGTCCCGGCGACCCGGCAAGGCATGGGGATGATGAATCCCGCCGGCGACGTGGTGCTGGATATGGATGGAGTCCGGCCACCCTTCCTCTCACTGGTGCACGGCACCTCGAAGGAACTGATCGAAAAATTCAACGCGGGCGACCTCGTGCTCAAGAAGGAGCACTGCGTCTGCAAGAAAGGCGAGCGGGTGCAGGCCATTCTGATCGCCATCGACCAGTACCAGAAGGAGCGCCTGGACCAGGCCGCCTGGGCCGAAGGCCGCAAGCCCCGCACGTTCAAGAACAAGCAGGAGGCCGCCGCGGCCGGCTTGCGCACGGAATGGGAGGGCGACATCGGCCCCGACGTCGGCCCCGCCATGGACATCGTGCTGCTGCTGCGCCGCAATGAGGGGGTCTCTGACGCCCTGTTCGGCGTGGATCTCGGCATCGAGGATGGAGGCAAGCCCACGGAATGGGGGTTTGCTCTGCTCTCCTTGGACAAGACAGGCTACAAAGCGTTCATCAACGACATCGCCATCACGGTGAACAACAAGCTCAAGAGCACGGGGTTGTACTCCGGGCTCTGGGAGCTGAACACTGAGCTGGCGGCTCCGGGCAAGAAGTCCGTCAACCGTCCGTTCGTGATCCGCGCCCGGTTCAAGGGAATCCTGGATCCGTATGTCGTCGAGAACATCAAGAGCGCCATGAGCGTACCGGTGTCCGTGAACGACGACGACGCCGACGAGTTCCCGTAACCCCGGCCACCACTGAATAAGTGAACATCCCCGTCTCTGCGAAAGCAGGGGCGGGGATTTTTTTTATTCAGCCTCTTGACAAGGGCGGAGGACTATGGTTTCATGGGCATCAGATGGACGCGGTCCATCAAGGAGAAGAATGAATGCCACGCGATGGCGAAAGGGAACTGCCGATGACGATTGCTACGCTTCCACCCGACGATGCGAACACCTGGAGCATCGACTTCGAGTCTACGTACTCGAAAACAAGCTCCCTCAAAGTCAAACCTACCTGGGCTTACGTCTACGACCCCGAAACCGAGATCTATCTTTTGTCTGTAGCCGGCCCCGACAACTTCGTCTGGGTGGGGAGGCCCCAAGACTTCGACTGGGCCATGCTCGAGGGCAAAATCGTTCTCGCGCACAACATGGGATTTGACGGGCTCGTCCTGCGCCGCCTCGAAGAGGAGGGGGTCATCCCGAAGATCAATTATGCGGAGCTGCACTGCACGGCCGACATGGCGGCCTATTTCAAGCTGCCCCGCGCCCTGAAGGACATCGCGCAGTTCGTGTTCAAGATGCCCGATGTCGCTAAAAAGGGCCGCGAAGTCCGCGACCGGATGAAGGGGCTCCCTGTCGAAAGGATGATGGACGACCCCGAGATTCGCACCTATGCAGCCAACGACGCCATCCTTTGCCGCAAGCTGTGGATGGAGTGGAGCGAGAACTGGCCTGAGATCGAGCGCAAGGTGTCCCGGATCGCCCGGGAGGGCGGGTGGCGCGGCGTCAAGATCGACATGGACTATGTGGACGACTGTGTGGCGCGCCTCCACGAACGCATGTTCGCCGCCGCCAAGTCGATCCCGTGGGAGTGGGATCCGCAGAAGACCCCGCTGGCCCGCAAGAAGATGATCGAGCAGGCCCAGCAGGAGGTAGTCGAGTGGCGTGAATTGGAGCCCGAGGAATTTCAGGCCATAAGCCAACTCGACCCGTCCGACAGCGAGTCGGTCACGGCGGCGCTCAACGAGCTGTGGTTTGGTGAAGACCCGAAGCGCGTGTTCCCCTGCCGGATCGACATTGACGAGGAGACTGGCTGCTGGATGTTGACAAAGTTCATGTGGTACCCGTCGAGCTTCGCCAAAGACGACGAAGATTGTGAGGAATGGGAGGACGAATACGGCGACACCTACGGTTGGATCGGGGCCGTGCGCGACTGGCGGCGGTACAACATGCTGCTCCAGAAGTTTCAGCACCTGCAGAAGTTCACTTCTGCCGATGGCAAGTACCGCGTCCAGCTGAAATACTTCGGTGGACACACAGGGCGGTGGAGCGGAGCAGGTTTCTTCAATGTGCAGAACCTTCCGAAGTATGAGATGTTCTGCCTCCTGGACGAGAACAAAAAACCGATCAAGGGAACCGGGTTCGACCTGCGCCGCTGTCTCAAGGGGCCGTTCTACGTCACGGACTATAACCAGGTTGAGGCGCGCGGGCTGTTGGCGCTGGTCAAGGACGAGCGCATCTTGCCGAAGTTGCGCGAGGGCATGAGTGTCTACCAGGCCCACGCCGAGACCACGATGGGGCGGACTTGGGAAGATTTGAAGACGGAAGATGTCCCGCTTTACCAGCAGAAGAAGATGGAAGTTCTGTTGCTGGGGTTCGGCGGCGGTGCGGCCAGACTGGCCCGTGCGGCGTATCTCATGACGAAGGACGATCCCCGCCCCGAAGCCGTGATTCGCTGGACCGAGGCCGAAGCGCAGGTCGTGGTTGATGGGTTCCGGAATCATACGCGGGATTATATCTGTAGGCTCTGGAGCAAGCTGCAGCGCACGGCCGAAAAAGCGGCCTCGGCGCGCAAAGAACTGATGATTATTCGGCTCCCGTCCGGGCGGCCCATGTACTATTGGAACGTCCGCAAGAGGACGGTCAAGGTCATCCGAAAGACGGACGAAGGGGACAAGCTGGTCGAGCGCACGGAGATTTTCTCGCAGAACGCCAAAGGCGACCCCTCGTCCTACCGGAAGCTGTACGGCGGATTGCTCACGGAAAATGTGGTCCAGGCCATGTGCCGCGACGTGCTCCGCGACGGCTGGGTAGCCCTGCACGAGGCCGGATACGACGTGGCGTTCACCGCGCACGACGAGTACGTTGTCGAGCTGAAGCCAGGGCAGACGGGCGAAGACGTCGACAAGCTGCTGCTTGAGACGGGGAACAATTCCTGGGCGGCGTTCATCCCGCTGGGGCTGGACGGGCACCTGGTAGACTTCTACACCAAATAATCTCGGACTCAAGGGAACTGATGATGAGAGCTATTCCGAACACAAGGGCGAGCGCCACGTTCGCCATACCGAAACCGTGGGACCAATGGGCCGAGTACCCCATCCCCGCCGAAATTACGGACAAGGCCAAGATGGAGGCGTGGCGCACGTCGGCGACGACGAAGCATGCCTTCATCTCCGGCGTCGTTGGACTGGACCCCAAGCGCAGGGTCACCGACAAGGGCGCGCGCAACGACGAGGACAATCCCCCGGCCTCGATGTCGGCCTACATCGCGGACTGCGACGCCGCGATCTCCGACGAGCGGCTGGAGGTCTGCCTGGCCGACGCGCCCTCGCCCTACGTGCCGACCTACACGGTCAAGTCGTTCTCGCAGGAGGGCGACAGCGGCAGGTTCAAGCGCCGTCTGGTGTGGGTCTTCGAGCGGCCGATCCGTCTGATCGGGGCCCAGCACGCCAAGCAGTTCTACAAGGTGCTCGCCAACCGCCTGATGCCCAGCAAATGGATCGGGGGCTACGACGAGTCCGGCCACAAGCACACCATGTACTTCGAGATAGGCCGGGACTGGAAGCCTACGGGCGCGGACCCTATACCTTATAATATCCTACTGGGCTGGGCCGCCGAGGCCGCCCGGGATCTGCGCATTTCTGATTTCAAGGACCGCCCTGCTCCCAACATCGAGGACATAGCCGCCGCAGTCGCCGAACAGTTCCCCGGCCGCTGGGAAGGCAACTTCGCTGAAGGGAGCCAGGGGGTCCGCTTCTGGGATCCGTCCGCGGACAATCCGCGCGGGTGCATCGTGGGAACCCATGGCATGATCTGCTTCACGGGCCCCAAGCCCTTCGTGTCCTGGGAGGACATCTTCGGGGTGCAGTTCGTCGACGAGCTGCGCGGCGACAGCTGGGGCAAGTTCATGGACTCCGTGTTCTTCACGCCGGACCCAGCCAAGTTCTGGCGATTCAGCGAAGTCACCGGGCGCTGGAGGTCGAGCACCATCGAGGAGCTCCGGCGCACCCTGCGGGTCGAAGGCATCTCGGCGAAGCGGGTCAACGGCTCCAGCGAGATGGATAAGCTCGAGGAGGCCATCATCAAGAGTAACGAAGTCGTGGCGGCGCTGCCATTCATCCACCGGGACAGCGGGGTGATCTACTACAATGGCGAGCGCCACCTCAACACGGCGACCTACCACGTCATGCCCCCGGCCCCCGAGATCGACGACGCCACGCCCTACGAGCTCGACCTGTGGGGGCCCAAGTATTTCCCGTGGGTCCGTCTGTTCTACAAGCAATGGTTCGTGCCGCCCCGCCGCCGCCCGTTCTGGGTGCCCGAGGAGGTCGAGCTCGCCGACGTCCCGATGATTCTGAACCTGGCGTGGGTGTCGCGCGTGTACCAGGGAGCCTGGCGAAAGAACCCCCCGAAGCGGCAGGCTCTCATCATCGCCGGACCCCCGGGCGTCGGCAAGACCTTCTACGTCCGGGGCATCCTGGGCGCCCTGCTGGGCGGCGTCGCCGACGGCACCCCCATGATGGTCGAGGGCAAGGACTTCACCTCGGTCGTCGCCGAGAAGCCAATCAATTTCATCGACGACGCCACGCCGGCGACGAGCCCGGAGTTCCACCGGCGGTTCACGTCGCTGATGAAGAAGATGGCGGCCAACAAGTCGATGCACTATAACAAGAAGTACGGCGCCAACGGGGAGGTCGAGTGGGCCGGGAGCACGATCCTTGCGCTCAACGTGGACCCCGAGAGCCAGCGCAGCCTGCCGTCGCTGGACCAGTCGAACCTCGACAAGACCTCGATGTATCAGGTCCAGGCCGGGATCCACCTGCCCGGCGAGGATGAACAGAGCGCCATCCTGGCAAAGGAGCTGCCCTTCTTCGCCAGGTTCCTGCTGCATTGGGTCCCGCCCGACTGGGTCTGGGCTCCAGAGTCCTACCGAGGGCGCTACGGCATCCGGGCCTACCACCACGAGGACCTTCGCGAGGCCGCGTCGTCGTCCGGCGTGCCTCACACGCTGCTCGACGTGCTCTGCGACCTGATCGAGGAGTGGCGCGAATCCCCCGACGCCGTGTCGGCCACGCTCTCCGGCGTCCGGGAAATGCCCGCCCAGGAGGGCGGCAGGGCCTGGGTGTGGGAGGGACGCTCGTCAAGGCTGTACCGCGAGCTCGCCGTCTTCGCGCCCCAGATCATCGCGCGCCTCAGCAACACGCAGTTCACCGGAGCCCTGGCGACCCTGGCGTCCCGCGGCTTCGGCATCGAGAAGCTGCCCAACGGCAAATGGAAGGTCGTCTTCGACGACGCTATGCTTAGCCCCTTCGATCCCACCGTGAACACCGAATACCAGAGCTAGGAGAACGACCATGAAACTGATCAATTTCGACGACATCATGAAAAAAGCCGAGGCCCGCTACCAGGCGGAAAACAGCGACGAACGCGGAATCGTTTCGTTCGCCCCGGACGACTCGACGATCGCCCTGGTATCCGCGGCCGTGGACGAAATGAACGCGCGTCTGGCGGCGCTGGCGGGATGGGAAGCCTGATGCCCCGCCCCCTCGATTTCGACGCCCGGCTGTCCTCCAAGGTCTGGCTGCTGCTGAAGCCCCTGAAGAACGGCGACCTGCGCCCCGTGGCGGCCTCGCTGTCGAGGGCCGAGGACGCCGCGCTGGCCGATCTACGGCTCGCCGGGATCGACATTCCGGAGTTCCTCGTGACGGCCAGGGTCCCGGCCCGCACCCTGGTTGACTTGAACCCCGACATCCCTGTATATGTGGGCAAGGAGAACGAGAATGAGTGAGAACGCCCCCGTCCGCAAAAGCCGCATCGACGACCTGATGTCGATGTGCCCCGACGTCAAGGACGTCAACGAGCTCATGGACATCATGGTCGCCGCCAAGGAAGCCTACATCAACGGCAAGGCGGCCGGCCCAAAGGAACTGTCCACCCTGTTTCCGAAGCTGCCCTACGAGGTCTGCCAGAAGATGGTGTCGGTCTACGGCTGGAGGTCCACGCGGATCGAGCGGCTCGAGGATCTGCAGGTCGCCGCCGCCGTCGACTTCGCCGATTATGTCCGGGACGCCCGGCGGAAAGTAGCCAAGGACCTGGTGGATCAGTTGAGCCCTGTGGTCAAACTGTTGTCCGACGAGATCGGCAACAGCCTGGGCGACGCCGACTCGAAGTACCGCACCATGGACGCGCGCCGCCTCGCGGAGGCCGTGGCGCAGATCGCCGACAAGCTGATGAAGGCCGCCGGCATCGACGGCACGGTGCCCGCGCTGTCGGAGTCCGCGCTGCCTGACGGCAAGTCCAGGGGCAAGCAGCCCTGGATGACGATCAACGCGGCCGGCCCCGTGACCATCGCCCAGGGCGACGACAAGAAAGATTTGTCCCGGCAAGGTGCCGGGGACGAAAACCAACAGGAGAACGACGATGAATGACGATGATACCCAGACCGCCGCGGCCCCCAAGACCCGCAAGCCCAAGACCGAGCTGCCCTACGTTGTGGGCCAGTGGCTGCCCGACGGCAAGTTCAAGCCCTGCGACGTGCAGCCCGCACAGTCCATCACGCAGTTCGACGAGATCGTGCGCTGGGCCGTGGAGACCCTCAAGGGCCAGCCGGACCAGTACAACTTCGTGCAGCGCGATCCGCGCACGCTCCAGATCGTCGAGCAGCGCACCATCAAGGGCACGCTGGTCTGATGCCAAAAGGATGCCCGGGCCAGTAAGGCCCGGGCGCCCGCGTCAAGGAGAACTGAAGTGAACGTGCAAGATGCAGACCGCCGCATGGCCTGGGTGGCGGAACATTACGGCCTGGAGTGGGTCAACGTCGTAAATTCCGAGAACCCCTGCGGAGAGATCGGCCACTTCCTCCGCAAGGACGGCGTCCGGTCGAACGACATCTGCCTGCTGGACCTCCAATTCACCGACGCCGCGAAGGCGATGTTGAAGGCGGAGCTCTCGAAGCTGCTGGACTACGAGGCCGAAGGGAGCGGGATATGAGCGACGAACCCCAACAGCTCCTGGGACCCCTGTCCCAAAGCATCCTGCGCGACTTCTGGAAAGACCGCGCGGGGAACTGGTCGATGGAGAACATCCAGAAGTTCATCGTCGGCATGTCCAAGCCGCCCTGGTGGAGATGGATCGCCCGGTGGAAGTGGCGCAAGCTGGCTCGGAACATGGCGAAGCCGCAGCCGGCGCTGGCGGGGTGGAAGGTTATCGACTGCCGCAACGCGCCCGGGCACCTGTCCGACGTCGTGTTCGAGCCGGAGTCGTTCGTCCTCCACGACCCGATGCCGGCCCGCTACAACACGCTGGACGACGCGCTCGCGGACATGAAGGAGGGGACGCGGAAGCGCGCGATCCGGCCGCTCGAGAAGATCGGCGACCGGGTTGTCCAGCGGCAGGAGTACCGCGACGCTCCGATCGGCGTCGGGATCGTGATGTGCAAGGACTCGTACCAGATCGCGTACAAGACCAAGCCCCCAAGCGACGAGGAGACCGAGTGAACAAGAATAAAAGAGGATTGATTGTCGTCGACTACCGGTTTCTAGACGAGCATCCGGACGTCGTGCTGAAGTTGTTCGTTGAGATCGGGTTTCTGCCAATGCGCGTGAAACATGACATGATCGCGGACACGGTCGAATACGCCGGGTACTCGGAGTCGTTCAGGGAGCTGTCAGAAGGAGAGACGATTCCGAGCTACCAGGTGCTGAACGAGGCTGGCAAGAACGGAGAGCTGGTCCGGACGTGGGTGGAGGAGATCAAGTGACAAAGCTAGGAACGATCCAAGTGACGATTTTCCCGCTCGACCCGAGCATGTCGATGCTGGACTGGGAACAGGTTCAGGAGTGGATGGGCAAGACGGACGGGTGGGACGGCTGGACGGAGGAGCGCGTTGACGAATACAACCGCGAGCTGATGGAGATGATGGCCCGCGGGGAGATGAAGCTGGGCGCTCGGGCGGAGGTGTACGACTACTCCCTTCCGGCCGATCTGTTCTCGGCGCAGGGCTGGAGCAAGGAGCGCCGCGGCGCGCAGACGATGTGGCACAGCCCGTGGTTCAAGCCGGACGGGATGGACGCGGTCGTCGACCAGCTGGTTGACAAGCTGCACGAGGTACTGTCCCAGCTGAAGGGCGGCGGATACCGGAAGCTGTGCGAAGAAACGAACGAGAACGAGGAGACCAAGTGACCAAGTCCAAGAAAATCTTTGTTGGCCAGTACGGCATGAACTCAGGAAACGTTATGCTGTGGCTGGACCCGTCCACAGGCGACTCCGCGGCTTGGCACGAAAAGCAGGCCGGGAAGGCCGGTCTTGTTTGCAGGGTCGAAGTGGGCGTCAAAAACAAGGTATGGAGCGAGGTCGTGCAGGGGATGTTGCATGAGTTCGTTGAGGCGTCGGCTGTACGGGAGAGGGTCCACCTGGCGCCAACCTGGCAGCTCGGGCGCCCAACGGATTCGTATTTTCTGGTGATGTCCCACCCGCAGTTCTCGCAAGTTATCAACGAAGCCGGGGATGCGCTGGCCTGCGCGCTTCCGGACATGGAGAAGGCCTGGAAGAAATGGAAGAAGGAAAAATAAAATGGAATACTACTATGACGCATTCATCCGCGAGCTCGTGGGTTTTTTCTAAAGCAACCGAGCACCCAAAAATATATGAGGCATAACTATGGCCGGATTGAGCCCTACACAAAGAACCCTAGCCGCCATGCGCGAGCAAGGCCGTGTTTGCGGCATTGTTGAAAAATTCAACGCCCATGTAGGTCCATTTGGTATAAGACAAGATTTCCTGGGCTTCATAGATATTATCTGTGTAGACCCGGCGCAAGGCATCGTCGCCGTCCAGTCCTGTGGCCAGGACTGGAGCGGGCACGTGGCCAAGATGCTGGGCGAGCGCAACGAGAACATGTTCGCCTGGATCAAGCACGCCCCGATCGAGCTGTGGGCCTGGCGCAAGGTCAAGCTGAAGCGCGGAGGCAAGGCCATGCGGTGGACGCCGCGCGTCGGAGACGTGCGGTTGCTGGAGAACGGAGACCTGGTGATAGAGGAGAGAAAATGACATTGAGAGAACAACTGAGCGAGGAGTACGGCCGGAAATGAGCACCAACGAAAAATCAGATCTGCTGCAACCCATCAATCCCGAGCAACCGCAGGCCCTGTCCCAGTCTCCGGTTGAGCCCGTGCCGCTGGAGCCTGTGCAGCAGAAGCTGCAAGGCATCGAGGCCGACGCCGTGCCGATGATGCTCGTGGACCCCAAGTGCGACAAGTGCTTCGGGCGCGGCTTCACGGGGCGCTACGCCGACGGCTCCGTGAGCCCGTGCGTCTGCACGTTCAAGGCGCTCCGGCGCCGGTACGTCGGGGCCGTCAGGAAAGCAACGATGTCCCCCGGCGGGGCGAAGCAACAATCCCCGGAGGCGCCGGCCCCGGTACAACAGGAGAAATCCAATGGCTAAGAAAACCG
>ENA-UPTA01005537-UPTA01005537.1-activated-sludge-metagenome-genome-assembly--contig:-NODE-5537-length-11521-cov-3.346328_pt1 | contig 11521 bp, 9 predicted proteins | sample MGYA00238184_ERZ773361 | MGnify/ENA primary metagenome ERZ773361 (study PRJEB29100, sample SAMN05720205) | activated sludge metagenome | isolation source: anaerobic digester from wastewater...
TATTGTCAGAAATTAGTGATGTGTTTATAAAGAAATCTGAAACAGATAAAATCCGAAGACATCGACATACCCTTCCATATGCACAGGACAAGGCAATACAACGTAGAGAAGAACTCCTTGAAGAACACTACAAATATTTAGACACTCATGAGAAGGAAAGAGTGAGACCTTTGATAATCGTCGAACAGAAAGGGCTTGAGTATATTGATGCACTCCAAGGACAAAGAGGATTAATCGCAGGTAACATCTCTGAGAGATATGAAAAGCCAACTATGGTTATTGTTGAAGAAGGACAAGACAAAAATACCGATACAAAAAGATATAGTGTTTCGTTTAGACTTCCTGCAAGAGGAAATATCTCTACAGATATGATCCAATTATACCTTGAAAAAAATCCACAACCAGGTATTAAAGTAATCGCACATGGAGGACACCCTCTAGCTTCTGGAGGTACATGGGAAGTTCAAGGCGGTATTGAGCAACTTCATAATGTTTTGGATCCTTTATTTGAGAAGTATGAGCCAATTAACCCAGATGCAGGAGTAATTAAAATTGAAAGTACAATAAAAGAATTAAAGAGCGAATTAAAAAAATCTGCTCCTGGACTTATGAAATCCTTTGATTTTCTAGATCCCTTTGCAGTTGCAGATGTTATTTCAACTCATATCACCCAACAAACAAATCCATACGGAACAGATTTCCCTAAACTTCTTTTAGAGTTTGAAGAGCTCAAAGTTGTAGGCAAATCAAGAGGAAAAAAAGTAGATGGAGAGGCTTATCAAACTATAACAGTTGAAGATAAGAGGGGAAATAGAAGATCAATGAGAATGTTTAAAAAATTGACCTCTTTTGACAAAATTCGAATTGGAGATACTGTATCCCTTAGAGTTCAACCAATCATGCGTTTAACGCCTATGCCACCAGCAAAGCTTATTTACAATGGTCCATTAATAAATGAAGGAGATGTAACAAGTATTGACGGACAGAAATCAAGGCCCACACTAGATATTGAGAAAGTAATCTCAATAAGAAGAACGCAGATTAAATAACTTACCAATTTATGGTGTGACCCTTAAGACGAGTCCTGATTGTAGAGTAAATATAATAGACAACGTATTTAACTTTGTTAATAGGATAGTCTCTACTATGCATATAGGTTATTTTCTTACCACCTAGGCTTCTCTTAAATTCACTTACTCCTCTCCAAGGATGCTTTTTATTCTCATAGCTATCAGGAACAACCCCTCCAAACAAATCATATTTTTCTAGCCCTAGACTCTGTCCTAGCTCTAAACTCTTCCAATAAAGTAAGGTAGTAACTATTAGATTTTTCAACCTAAAATCTGTAGAAGCCCCAGCTTGATAAAGATGCATATTCTTACCATAAACGGTATTCTGCCATATAGAGAAGGGCTCTCCTTTATAATAAGCAGTAACCATATAACACATCCCCTTCTCTTGTTGTATTTCCAACTCTTGCATAAGAAGCTTAGTGGGCTTGTCAACATATCCTTTATATTTAACGGTCTCATTATGAAATTTTTCAAAAGGCTCGAAGGCACTTCGATCTTTATTAATTTTTACAGTAACATCCTTGTTCTCTAACAATCTATTGAGCAGATTTCTCCTTGTTTTACTCATGTCCTTTTTTAACTCTCCTAAATCCTTTGTTAAGTCAATTTGCTGTGAGATTAGTGCATCAACATTATGAATTGGTGCTTTAATAAAATGATGTTTCAACAAAATTCTCTCTAGTTCGGGATCTTCAGTTACTAATGGTGAGAACCTAAACATAAAGCACTTTTTATCAATTGCATATTTAGTTGCAAAATTAATTACCTGTGTCCATTCCTCTTCTTCAAAATTTACGAAAAGTGGAGAATGCTTAAATTCCAAAAATCTTCCAAATATTTTGGAAATTCCAATATTCCCAGTAATTATGCCCTTAAACTTATCTCGTTCAAAAATAGCATATCTAAATGCCTCTACTCCAATCTTTATGTTGTACTCATATCTTGCACTACTATTTAAAAAAGAATATTCAGGTAACTGGAAAACATAACTATCCCAAGTCTGATCATCTTTAATTTCTTTAAACGATAATTCCATTAAAAAAGGTAAAAAATTTATATCTTATTAGCTTTAGTATTAATTAACCAAATTATTCTTCGAGCTAAGTCGTCTCCAACCTCTATATTGGTAGGCAGATTAATTATATTCTTACAACAATATTCTGCAACAGGACAAGAGCCCTTTACATAGGAGACCGATGGAAGTTGATTAGGTAATAAAGGGAATACGGGGGTCGTATACCATCTACCAATAATAACCTTATCTTTTTTCATCTCATTTATAACCTCGTCTCTATTACTAGTCAGTAAGGGATATCTTAAAAGTGAGAGATTGTTAGTTTTAAAACGAAACTCTTCTCTTAGTCCATTTAAATATTTTTCCGTTAAAATTTTTCTGTGACTATTAAACATATCTATTTTTTCAATTTGAGCAAGTAATAGGTTTGCTTGTATATCAGACATTTTATATACACCATAGTAATTAAGGGAATCTAAGGAAGCCTGCCTTTTAAGAAGACCTAACGTCCTAAACAACATTAAGAGAAGTTTTCCAAAACTAAAGTGCAATATGGGGATTGTCAGAGTATAGTAATACTTCTTAATAATTGACCACAGATAAATATATCTAGCATTGTATTTAGCTTGAGTATTTGTTAATTCCTTTGCTTCTTTAAATTGAGATTTGAAGGCTGATAGGTATTTTGAATCCTTGTTAACTTCAATCATTGCTCCCTGAGTGCAGCTTAGAGCTTTATCTTGAGCAAAACTAAATAAAAGAAAATCAGAATAATCACCCACCTTAATGTCTGTTGGAAACAGGTGAGCACAATCCTCAATTATTACTATTTCCCTCTCCTTCCTCCTCTTCTGATTGACATTGTTTACAATTTCTCTTGCCTTCAAAACATCTACGAAGTTTCCAAATGTGTGTTGTAGAATAACAGCTCTTGTATTTTCTGTAATCGCTTCCTCTAACTTGTTTAAATCCATATTGTATGTCTCTAACTTAATATCAACATATACTGGCTTTGCCTTTGCCCAAAGAATTGGTGCGACAACAGCTACACAAGTAAATCCCTGAACTATGATTTCATCTCCACTCTCTATACCGATAGACTTTAATATTGAGAAAAGTCCTTCCCTTCCTTTGTTATATAGAAAAATCTCATGTTCGGAAAACTTTTTTTGAAACAACTTCTCTAATTCTTTTCTTTTACCTTTTGAAATATTTGCTTCTTTTAAAATTCTTTTAGCAAGTAGGAAATCTTCTTCGTTATTGTTTGGTATAGAACCTATAAAAGCACTCATTAGTATGTCCTTTCAAAATGAGAATCAATCTCTGATAACTTAAGCTCCCATACAATTGGTCTACCGTGAGGACAACTATATGGGTTTTTACATTGTTTTAATTCCTTAACTATCTCAATCATTTCTTCGTAATGAAGCTTCTGACCTGATCTAACACTTCCATGACAAGAAATTGTTGCTAATATATCCTCTTTCTTTTTTTCAAAATTCTTTTTCAAGCTATTAATATCTTCTTCAAGTTGAAATATCTCCATAAAAATCTCTTTGAAATTTGCTTCTGAATATTCTGCCGGAATCGTTTCCAATGTAATTCCATCATTCTTTACAGAATAACTAAATCCAAGCTCCTTGAAAAAATCTTTATGCTCCTTTAATAGAAGAACTTGAGAAGGAGTGAAATTCAATTCTTCTGGCATAAGTAAATTTTGGAGATTCTCTTTGTTAGATTCTCTGTTTTTTAGCTTCTCAAAATTTATTCTCTCAGCTGCGGCATGTTGGTCTACAATCCACAAAATATCGTTAGTGTATTCAATAACAATATATTTATCAAAAATTTGGAAAATATTACGAATATCATTTGTTGATGTGAATTCGCTAGTATTATCCTCTGTCATTGAAGGTATTTCTGAGAATAATTCTTTTGAAAAAATCAGACTATCTCTTACAGCCGAAGTTTTGTTAGTTAAATAACCACTCTTAACATGGTAAGAATTATTTTCATAGGAAGGTATACTAGCAGGAGAATTCTGTTGATTGTATTTCTCTCTTGCAGCTTTAAAATCAATTTGATCCATTTGTTCTGAGTTAGTAGAATCAGAATTTCGATAAGACAAGTTCTTCTCTAAAGTATGTTTTACAGATTCCTCAATAGCAGAGTAAACACGGTATGGATTCTCAAATCTCACTTCTTCTTTTCTGGGATGTACATTTACATCTACTAGCTCAGGCTTTATCTTAATGTTAAGTATGAAATCAATTTTTTGATTAAATGGAATATATCTAGAGAATCCTTCCATTACAGCTCTAATTATTCCCCTATCGGATACTCCCCTATTATTAACAAAAATAAATTGGCTCTTTGTTGCTTTTGTATGCTTATTTGGATGAGAGATAAAGCCAGAAATAGAAATACCGTATCCGTCATATTTAATTTCTAGCATAGAATCCTTAACATCATTCCCTAAAACTTCATATATTCTTTCTTCAACTATTTCTCCAGCTTTTGTGTTAGGTATAGCTTGGAGATTAACAACCTTTTTCCCATCTTTAACAACTTCAAATGAGATGTTTGGATATATCAAAAAAAATCTCGTTAAAAGTTCATATGTTTTTCTGTATTCTGTATTTGCCGTTTTAAGGAACTTTCTTCTTGCAGGAACATTGTAGAAAATGTTCTTTACTCGAATAGTTGTCCCTACTTCTTTGGGAAATGAAGAAGTTTGAATAAATCCATCTTCGTCAAAATATACTTTACTACCAATCTCATCTTCCTCATATTTTGATTCCCCAGAAATAATAGATATTGATGATATAGTAGAAAGAGCTTCCCCTCTGAATCCCATACTCAGAAGATTATTCAAATCCTCAATACTCTTTAATTTTGAAGTAGTATGAGCTTCAAAGATCTCCTTTAAATTCTCCTTCGGTATTCCAATTCCATTATCAGAAACTTCAATTAAATCTATTCCTCCATTATCAATTCTTAAGGTAATTTTAGTAGCTTTTGCATCAATTGAATTCTCAACCAATTCCTTAACTACAGATGCAGGTCTTTCAACTACTTCACCAGCAGCAATTTGACGAACTACATCTTCTGACAATCTGTTTAGTTTAACTCTGTTCATTAAGACATTCTAACACATTATCATATCTGCTAGAATATGAAGATGGGAAATTTTAAACTCGTTTCAAAATATCAAAACTCTCCAGATCAAGAGGAGGCAGTAAAAAGTATTGTTAGAAATATGCCTTCCAATGAAAAACAGACATTACTTGGGGTTACTGGCTCAGGAAAGACTTTTGTCATGGCAAATCTTATCGAAAGATTAAATAGACCTGCTTTGATAATCTCTCACAACAAGACACTAGCAGCACAATTGTATGAGGAGTTTAAAGAATTTTTCCCAGAGAATTCTGTTAAGTACTTTGTTTCTTACTATGATTACTATCAACCAGAAGCATATATTCCTGCAAGAGATCTGTACATTGAAAAAGAATCAGAAGTAAACAAGGAAATTGAGAATCTTAGATTTGGTGCAATGAATTCAGCTCTAACAAGAAGAGATACAATTGTGGTTGCTTCAGTATCATGTATTTACAATATCGGACAGCCTCAAAACTATCAAAATAAAGCCATATCTTTTTATGTTGGTGAAAAAGTAAACCTCTCAGAAATCTCTCTTGAATTGGTTAGCATGAGGTATGAGCGAGATTCCTTTGATTTTACAAATGGGGTATTTAGAATAAACGGTGATATCCTTGAAATTTATCCTCCTTATGAAGAAGCATCTATTAGAATTGAGCTATTCGGAAATATTGTTGAGGGAATAAGCATGGTTGAGCCAATATCTAAAAGAAAGATTAAAAACCTCAATGAAATACTCATATTTCCTGCAACATCATTGGTGTATTCAAAAGAAACAATTTTAAATGCTGTTCAAAATATTAAGAGAGATTTAGAACAGAGAGTATCATTTCTAAAAAATATTGGGAAAGAACTTGAGGCAAGAAGGCTTGAACAGAAAACTAATTATGATTTGGAAATGCTCACTGAGGTTGGTTACTGTAAAAGTATGGAAAATTACAGTATCTATTTTGATGGAAGGAAACCTGGACAACCACCCTACACTCTTCTTGACTACTTTCCTAAAGACTATTTACTCTTTATAGATGAATCACATATCACAATTCCTCAGATTGGTGGGATGTATAATGGGGATAAAGCTAGAAAGGATAATTTAATAGAATACGGTTTTAGACTTCCAACAGCTCGTGATAACCGACCACTTAACTTCCAAGAGTTTAGAAAAAAACAAGGAACTACACTATATATCTCAGCTACTCCATCTGAATGGGAAATTGAAGATAGTAACAAATGTGTAACTGAACTTCTAACTCGTCCAACAGGACTCCTAGACCCATCTGTTGAAGTAAGACCTACAAAAAATCAGATAGATGATGTAATTAACGAAGTTAGAAAGAATACACAGAAAGGACAAAGGGTACTGATTACTACTTTAACAAAGAGATTTGCTGAAGATTTGACTGACTATCTAAAAGATATTGATATTAAAGTACAATACCTTCATTCAGATATTGATACAATTGAAAGAGTTGATATTTTAAGAGATTTAAGATTAGGAGAATATGATGTAGTTGTAGGTATTAATCTTCTAAGAGAAGGTATCGATTTACCTGAAGTCTCATTGGTGATTATCCTTGATGCTGATAAAGAGGGTTTTCTAAGATCTAAAACGAGCTTAATTCAAACGATTGGGAGAGCTGCAAGGCATGTAGAAGGAAGAGTAATTATGTATGCCGATAATATTACAGAAAGTATGAAATATGCCATTGAAGAGACAAATAGAAGAAGAGAATACCAAAAGAAATACAATGAAAAATTCAATATAACACCAAGAAGTATTAGCAAAGAAATCCGAGGTAAATTAGTTGATACAGAAGAATCAAGGGAGGATGTCGAAATTGACATCGAAAAAATGGATATCAAACAGAAAAAAATATTAATAAAAGAATTACAAAAAGAAATGCTTATCCTTGCTGACAAACTTGACTTTGAAAAAGCTGCAAATTTAAGAGATCAAATAAAAGAAATTAAAATGAGTATTGATTAAATGAAAGTAAAATTTCTTTCAAATAAAGATGATAAGAGAGTTGAATCATTTAGGAATTTAATCGTTAAAAAATTCCCTCAATTAATTGATGAGGATAAACCTGAACTATTCCTCGTAGCTGGTGGAGATGGTGCTATGCTACATGCAATACAGGAGACTATTGACCAAAAAATCCCTTATTTAGGAAAAGCAATGGGTACTTTCAATTTTCTAATGAATAAAATTGAGAATGACGAAGAATTTTTAAATAAATTAATAAATGATGAGATTCCTTTTGAGACATTCAAATCAAATGCAATTGTTGCATATTTAAACGGTAAAAAAATCGGTGAGTCTGTAAATGATGTAATTCTTGGAAATAGAATAATGGATTATCATTCATTCTCTATTTCTACAAAATCAGGTGAATTCTCAGACTTTAGATTCAAAGGTTCAGGTCTTTGTATAAGTTCACCAATAGGCTCTACAGCTTTTAATTATAATAATAATGGTAGAATATTACCTTTAAATTCAGATTTTCTTTCTGTTACTGGAATTGTTACCAATAGATATATTAACGACATTATACCCTTTGAGGAAATATCTATCAGGAGTGATGGTAGTAATATTTTGCTTACAAATGTTGAGGGTGGAATTTTAAATGAAGAAGATGAGTTAATACTAAAAAAAGGTTCTAAAATAGAGATTGGTTTTCTTGATAAAAAAGATTTTTTAAGAAAAAGGATTGAAATTGGGCACAGATTAAGGAAGTAATTTACTTTGCAGTTTGAGCATCTATCCAATCTTGAACAGAAGAATACCCTGTTCTTTCTAGGAAATCTTTTAAATCATTATTACATTTTTTCCTTCCTTCTTGTCCTCCTAAAGAAGCAGGTAAATTTTCATCATAATTCAATTTCTGACAATATGTTTGTGTAGAATCAATATTTCCACCTACTTCATTTGCACCATCCATCTCTGTTGCTGCAATTCTTAAAGCAGTATCTGAATCTCCATATTCATCTTCAAGTTCTCTAAGTGATTTTGGACTGAACAATGGTTTGTCCGACATTCCATTTATTTTCTATAATTTATAGTATATATTTATACTATGCTAAGAGGAATAATTCAATTAACAACAGAAGAAGTTTTAGAAATTGAAAAGGCAATTAATTCCAAATCTTTCGCTGATACTCCTCTTGGTTCGAAACTTTCGTACATAAATAAAGAGTACCAGGCAATAAATAACATTGAAGTAAGTGAGGAAGATCTAGAGCAGCTACTAGATGAAATAATGCCTATAGATTCTTCAAACAAAACTTTGTTTTTCGCAATGGAAAAGGTTGGAAATCTTTTAAGACAGCTTAGAAGTTCAAACATTTAATCATATATTTTCATTTACAAAGATGTATTTTGGAAGTTAGAACTTGGTTGCGGGACATGGATTCGAACCATGATTCTCGGCTTCAAAGGCCGGTATCCTACCATTAGATGATCCCGCAGACGACTGAATATTATACATTATCTATAATTATAATTGTATCATATGCTATTATTATTCTTATGCACAAAGATAATTATTTAATGAAACAAAGCTCTCCAAAAAACATATATTTACCAAAGAAAAAGTCCTTTAACACAAAAGATCTTAGAAAAAAACGTACTAAGAGTAAAATCGTGAACTATGTAAAAAATGGTAAAAGAGGCAAAAAACCTTCAAAATTCCTAAGTAAATTACTTTTACTAATATTGACTGTAGGCTCAATTATTGGTGTTATATATCTTTCTATTCTTTTTGTAACTAATCTAAGAAAAAATACTTCTTTACTTGATATAGAAACTGGCGAGGTTGTTGGAATGAAAGATGTCCCAATTTTCCCAAATTCCAGTTTTGTTTTTGAAGAGAATATTGATGATGAAACAGTACGTGAATTTTTAAGTAAGGGTAATTCCGCATACAGATTACCACCAAATAGTAATCTTTCAGAGGTATTTGAATATTATAAAACTAAATTACCAGAATTTGGATGGAATCTTGTAAACTCTGTTCCTGAAGGATCCGAAACAATGAAAAGTGGGTATTATTGGATAAAAGATGAAAAAGGTCTAAGAATATATTCAAAATATAATGACATATGGTATGAAAGTATCACAACCAAAGAAGCACAAGAGGGTTTAGCAGAAAGAGTAAAGGAGGAAGTGGAGCGTGATTTACTCCTAGCAACTGAAGGAGTTCAAGATTTACTGCCTGATTTCCCTTGGGTATTACAAGTTCCAAAGGAATATATTATCTCTTATTCGGTTTCCGAATTTAACAACCTAAGAAAAATGGACTTAAAGGAAATAGGAGGAGAAGAAAGAATCTCCTTGACTCCAATTGCTAATTACTCTGACAAAGGACTAGATTATTTCCTAGATTTATACATTGAATTAATAAACAAACAGTCTAGTAGTAATATGTGTGGGATAGCCCGAACAGAACTTACTTATACAGAATATGCTAAAGCTCTAAGAGGAACTATGTCATGTTCAGAAGGTACTCATCAAATTGCCGTAATAGTTGACCCATACAGAGGTGTAGTTTACATTCTTGATGGAGTCCCAGCTTCGGGGACCTATTTTGAAACAGTATTTACAGATATCCGACCATTAGACAATAAAAGAACCTAATTATTTATTGTTGAAATGTTTAAATACCACAAGACTGATTTTTTTATTATTTAAAACTCTATTAATTTCCTCAAAACTGGATTTACTTAAATTCTCTACTGATTTAAATTCTTTAAGCAACTTTTTCTTTCTCTTGGGCCCTACCCCATCAATTTGTAAAATTTCAGATTGCATACCATTTCTTATTCGTGCCTTTCTATGATGCATTATTGCAAACCTATGAGCTTCATCTCTCAAATCTATCAATATCTCTTTATTGGTAATTTTAATTTTATTTACTTTTTTTGTCTCTCTATCTATCTTCCAAAATTCATCTAATAATCTTCCTCCCTTTCTTTTATATTTTCTTCCCTTTGTAATACCTAAAAGAGTAATCTCCTTTGGAACAAATTCTTCTAAAACAGAAAGTTGTGCAATACCTCCATCAATTAAAACAATCTCAGGGCTTTTATCATATTTTGCCTTATTCTTATTATCAAACCTTCTAGATATTACCTCTTTAAGCATATGCATATCATCAGGAGTGTTAATTGATTCTATTCTAAAAATTCGATATTTGTTCCTTAGAATCTCTCCATCCTCTGCTACAACAAGGGACCCATAAGCTTCTTTCCCCTGAATATTTGATATGTCATAGCACTCGATTCTATACAAATTGACAATACCAAGCTCTTCTCCAAGATGGGAAAATTTATTTATTAAAAGCTGCTTTCTACGTTGTGTATAGCTTTCTTCTGTATCATTAATACCAAAATCTATACTTTCTCCGAGATAATTTAAATCATTAATTTTGTCTCTTAATTGTGCAGCTTTTTCAAACTCTTCATTCAAGGAATATTCTTTCATCTGTTTTTCAAGTTGAAGAATGTGACCTCTTTTCTTTCCTTTTAGAAAGTTAATAATTTCATTGATATTTTTTCTATAATCCTCTTTAGAGATTAATCCTTGATAAGGCCCTGGACATAAGCCTAAATGTAAGTATAGGCATTGTTTCCCTTTCTTTACTTTACTTTGAGAGCAGGTGCAAAAAGGATATAACTTGCGTAAGTATGTAAAAACTCTTTTAGCTGAAGAGATGTTAGGATAGGGACCAAAAAGCTTTCCTCTCTTTATATCTTCTGAATTAATATTCCTTACTATTTTAACGGTTGGGAAAGTGTCTTTTGTAGAAATATATATCCAAGCATATGATTTATCGTCTTTTAATTCACTGTTAAACTTCGGTTTATATTTTTTTATTAATGTAGATTCAAGCACTAACGATTCTATTTCATTGTTCGTTTCAACAACTTTTACCTCTGAGATGAGAGGAATCATCTTTTTTACATATGGTCTATCATTTAAAGAAGAACTGAAATACGACAGGACTCTATTTTTAAGATTTAATGCTTTCCCAATATATATTATATTGCCATTCTTATCATAAAATTTGTAAACACCTGTCTTTTGAGGAAGATATTCTAATTTTGATATTTTCATTATTGATTATACCAATTTTTCAATTGGATAATTGACATTATTATGCAGGAAAAATGCTCATCCATCTTTTGGTGTCATTGTCATTACTTATCGTCTTTTTTAATTGAACAACTGAGTTTCTAGTCCCATCATTTACGATTATCCTAACAAAGGAATCCCCTT
>ENA-UPTA01005540-UPTA01005540.1-activated-sludge-metagenome-genome-assembly--contig:-NODE-5540-length-11515-cov-7.512827_pt1 | contig 11515 bp, 9 predicted proteins | sample MGYA00238184_ERZ773361 | MGnify/ENA primary metagenome ERZ773361 (study PRJEB29100, sample SAMN05720205) | activated sludge metagenome | isolation source: anaerobic digester from wastewater...
GTTAGTATTCGCAGCAGCGAATTACTTTGCATTCAAGCCATGTTTCGTGTTTACATGAAATTTTGTGTAATAGATCATCGGCCATTTGTGATTTGGGATGTACGATTTGCAACATTCTATAATTCTATAATTCTACCATTCTACCATTCAATAATTCTACAATCGCGCAACGACAGTATCACAACCGCTGTTTCCCGTATTTTTCTATGATTTTATCGCAGGCTTTATCCAGCATGTCAAATACCTGCTGAAAGCCGTTGTCATCAAAATACGGATCGGGCACACTGCGCTTTTCACCGGGATATATTTCTTCCAGAATGAGTTTTACTTTCGCCTCTTCCTGTTTGTCCAAAGCCCAATGCATGATGTCGCGGTAGTTGTTCGTGTCCATGGCAAAGATGATATCGAATTGCTCGTAATCGGAGCTGTGTATGCTGCGCGCCCGCTGTCCGGAGATATCGATGTTGTTTTTTGCGGCAATCTGTATGGAGCGTTTGTCCGGAGCCGAGCCGATATGCCATTTGCCGGTGCCCGCGCTGTCGATGTGCCAGTCAAGACCAAGCTGTCCGCATTTGTGTCTTAAAATACCTTCTGCCAGCGGAGAACGGCAGATATTACCCAAGCAAACCATCAGAATTTTCATATCCGGAAATAATACTGCAAGATACAAAATAGATAGGGTATGGCGTGAAAAAATGAAAATGAATCCTTTATTTTACAGCCGGATGAAATGGTTGTTTACAGGAATACTGCTGCTGCCGCTGTGCATTTTTGCCTGCGGCAAGAAAGGCTGGAAGACTACGGAGAGTGGCATTCAGTATAAGGTTTTCCCATCCGGCGACACCTCGCCGCGACCCGTCTTCGGAGATTATATCTGGATGCATCTGCGCAAGCTGTCGCCCAACAGAAAAGAGTTGTTTAATACCAGAGTTTTCAATGCCACACAGGGTGTGGAAATGGAATACAAAGCGTCGCCCTACAAAGTGGATGTAACGGAGGTGTTCGCGTATATGCAGAAAGGCGACTCTGCGCAGGTGAGAATACCCGCGCATCTGCTCGATTCGTCCGGGGCGAGAAATAAGTATTATTACTATGAATTGCTGTTGCTTGATGTGCGCGGCAAATCCGATTATCAGCGCGAAAAGGAAGTGCAGATACAACAGCAGCAGACGCTCGATTCGCTGGCAATACTGGCCTATCTGCAGAAGAATGATATCCGGGCTTCCGCGGTGGATGACCAGGGATTGTGGTATTCGAGACGGAGTTTTGGCGCCGGCGAAAATGTGCAGTCGGGTGATACGGTAACGTTGCATTACATTGGAAAACTCACCAACGAGGTGGAGTTTGATAATTCGTATGAACGCAATCAGCCTTTTACTTTTGTGGTAGGCACAAAGCAGGTAATAGAAGGATTGGACAAAGGCATCCGACATTTTTTTTACGGCGATACAGGCATGCTGATTATTCCCAGCAGATGGGCGTACGGCAGCCGCGAAACAGGCCGGATTCCTGCCAATGCAGTGCTGGTATTTGAATTTCAGATCATGGAAAAAATCCCTTAGCACCAATAAAAAAGCCACGACTGACGTCGTGGCTGACAAGGCTTGATGTTCTATGTTCTAGCTTTGTTTATTATCAGGATTATACTTCCTGTATTTCTATGGTTGGTTCCGCCGGAGCTTCCGGTTTTCCGAATCTTTTATTGAATTTTTCTTTGAGTCTGTCCACCAGATAATAAATCGTTGGAACGATGAACAGCGTCAGAATCAAAGAACTGGTCAGACCACCGATGATTACCCAAGCCATCGAGCGCTTGAATTCAGAGCCCGGTCCTTGTGCCAGTGCAATCGGCAACATCCCCAGAATCATCGCGGTAGTGGTCATCAGGATAGGTCGCAAACGCTCTCTGCCCGCTTCCACCAGTGCATCTTTCAGTGCCAGCCCTTCCGCCTTCAGGTGGTTGGTGAAGTCGACGAGTAAAATACCGTTTTTAGCCACCAATCCCATCAGCATGATGAAACCGATGAATCCAAAGATACTCAAACTTTCCATAGTGAGTGCCAATGCGAGTATGGCACCAATCAAGGCTACCGGAATGGAGAATAATACCACAAACGGATATATCGCACTTTCATACAATGCCACCATGATGAGATACACGAGCAGAATACCCAGCAACATGGCCAGACCGAGGCTGGCGAAGGATTCACTCTGGTTTTTTTCTTCCCCGAGATAATCAATACTGATGGACGGATCGAAATTGGCTTGTTTAATTTTCTCTTTCACTTCGGCCATGATGGTACCTGTCGGACGTCCGGCGGTAGCGGCCAATACTTTTATAGAGTTCATACGGTTATAGCGCTCCAGTACGGATTCACCCTGAATTTCGCGTACATCAGCCACATCGCCCAGGCGGATGATGCCTCCGGTTGGTGTCTGGATAGTAGTGTTTACGATATCCTGCACACTTTTCCGGTCATCTTTGTCATAGATGATGTTGATGTCATATTCTTCTCCTTTGTCTTTATATTTCGACTGGTCGTTTCCACGGAATGCAAGTTGTATAGCACTACCGATGGTCGGTACATTCAAGCCCATTTTAGCAATCTTGTCGCGGTTCAACAGAATTTCCACTTCTGTTTTTGGCGATTTCGTACTGAACTCAACATAGTCAGCACCCGGTGTGGAAGCGACAATTTCTTTCATTTGTTTAGCGGCTTTCCACAGTTTATCCATGTCTGTTCCCATTACCACAATTTCTATCGGCGACTGATTGCTGCCGGTGATGTTGGTTGGTTTCATGGAGAATTTGATGCCCGGTATTTTCACGAGTTCGTCGCGCACTTCAGCGCAGACTTCTTCGGTCGAAAGTTTTCTGTCCAGTTTGTCGACGAGAGAAACGGTCATATCTACCGCGTTCGGGTTGGAAACGCTTCCGCCCATAACGGTACCGAGCGAGCCTACGTTGGTAAATACTTTTGTTACCTCAGAGCGTTTGAGCAACATTTTCTCAATCTCCATCGCTACTTTGTTGGTTTGCTGTACGGTGGCCTGGGTCGGCAATTCAACAATCAGGTTGAATTCGCCGCGGTCGCCATTACCGGCAAATGAACTTCCGATAAAGCCGAGGGCACCCAGGCTGCCTGCGCCCACGAAGAGCAGCAGAATAGTGATCAGCACGTATCTTTTGTGTCCCAGTGCCCAACTCAGCGCTTTTCCATAGCTGTCAATCAGAGACGTAATCAGTCCTTCGAAATATACGTTGATGCGTCCCCAAAGTGTGTCTTTGGTAAGGTGTTCCAGTTTAGCCCAGCGGGAAGCCATCAATGGTGTGAGTGTGAAGGATACGAATAAACTCATTAAGGTTGAGAATACGACGACGAGTGAGAACTCGCGGAGGATATTACCAATCAAACCGCCGCTCATTGCCAGCGGCACGAACACTACGACGTCCACCAATGTAATCGCGAGCGCGGTAAATCCGATTTCGCTGCGGCCTTCGATGGATGCCCTTACTTTGTCTTTGCCCATTTCCATGTGACGGAAAATATTTTCGAGCACCACAATACTGTCATCCACGAGGATACCTACCACGAGGGAGAGTGCTAGGAGCGTCATGAGGTTGAGCGAGAAACCGAAGACATACATGAGGATGAATGTCGGAATCATTGCGGATGGAAGAGAGATGAGTACGAAGAAAGAACTGCGCACACTGTGGAGGAAGAACAGCATCACCAATGCCACAATACATACCGCAAGGAATAAGTCATGCGTTACCGCTGTTGCTGCCTCGAGGGTGTATGTCGATTGGTCGATAGCCACTTCATAGCGGAATCCCTTGTTTTTGTAGGTGGATACGAGCGTGTCCAATTTTGCTTTTACGAGCGTGCTGACTTCTACCGCATTCGCATCGGTTTGTTTGGATACTTCGATACCCAATCCCACTTTTCCGTTGATGCGGTTAATGGTGGTTGTTTCAGCGATAGCATCCGTAACGGTAGCGATATCTTTCAGCAGGATTCTGCTGCCGTTTCTGTTCTCACGGATAATCAGGTTTCTCAGTTCGTCCACGCTCGCCAGTTTGGCGTCAAGACGGATGGTATAGCGGTTGTCTTTGTTTTCGATGCTACCGGCAGGATAGGAGATATTGCCGGCTTGAATCATCTGGTTCACCTGAGCAGTAGAGAGATTGTAAGCCTGTAGTTTGTCGTTATCGAGTTTTACTACAATCTCGCGTTCCGCGCCACCAATCAGGTTTACACGTCCTACACCTTGCAGGTTGAGTAAAATAGGTTTGATATTCTGGTCAACGAGGTCGTATAATTCCGTTTCACCTACATCGGCAAAAGCGGTCATTCGCAATACGGGAATTTCGTCAGAGCTGAACTTGCTGATAACGGGATTATCCACGCCATCTGGCAGTTCGTTTTTGATGGCGCTGATTTTTCGTTCCGCATCCTGCTGCGCGTCGCTGGCTTTGGTCGTTTGTTTTAACTGAACAATGACGATGGAAATATTTTCCTGAGAAGAGGAAGAAATGATATCCACCCCTTCGATGGTGGAAACAGCATCTTCTATTTTCTTGGTGACGTTGTTCTGTACTTCGTCCGAAGAAGCACCGCGGTACACGGTCTGAACGGAAATAACCGGCGCCTCAAATTTAGGCAGTAAGTTATAGTTCAGCTGGCTGTATCCGATAAATCCGAAAATAATCAGCGTAAGAAATATTACGGAAATTAGTAACGGACGTTTTATCGCGATTTCGGTAATTGACATGATGCTAGTTTTTGCTGTTTACAATTTGGATTTTGCTCTTTTCTGTCAGGTTAATCTGACCGCTGGTAATCACCTGGTCGCCCGGCACGAGTCCGTTCAATACGATGATATTTTCGCCTACTTCCTCTCCGAGTTCGAGTCTTCTCACCTGAATGTTATTGCCGTCGGCTACATACACATAAGGATTTTTAACGCCTTCTACGAGGGCCATTTTCGGTATCTGCAGCGCTTCGCCGGATTGTGGCATGCTGAATTTTACGGATACGTATGTGCCGGCTTTATAACCACTGTTTGGTATTTCCACTTCTACACGGTAGTTGTGGTTTTCGTCGCCTTTAGGCGCGATGTATTTGATAATACCTTTGGTTTGTTTGCCCGGGAAAACAGGTGAAGTGATGATAGCAGATTGTCCTGTTTTCAGCGAGTAAATATTTTTCTCACTCACAAAGACAATTGCTTTCAGTAAAGAAACATCCATGATGGTGGCTAATGGCGTGCCCGGATTTACAAATTCGCCGGCCTGAATGTTTTTGGCGGTGATGATACCGCTGATAGGTGCGATGATGTTGTTGTCGGCAATTTGCTGCTCCAGTTGTTCGCGTTGAATTTTGCTGGATTCCAGGTTGTAGTTCAGATCCAGTAAACTGGTTTCGGGTGCGGCATCACCTGCCACCAAATCCTGCACGCGTTTGGCATCTCTTTCCAGTTTTTCGATGGTCAGGGTAGTTGATTTTAAGCCAATTTCTTTCAACTTGCTGTCGATTTTTCCTATTACCTGCCCTTTTGTAACATGTGTGCCGATTTCATAGTTCAGCGATACAATACGCCCCGGAGATACACAGGTCACGTTTGCACTTTTATTGATATCCAATACTGCCGGCAGCGCGTAGCTGTTGGACACCGGAAAATAGGCTGCTTCGAAAGTGGTAACGGCGATAGGCACGTTGGTTCTGTCAACAGGCGTACTGTTTTTGTCTATTTCCTTTTTATTTTTAGTAAGCTGGTAAGCCATACCGCCAATCAGTAATACTGCAATGATTCCTACGATAATTTTATTCTTCATCTTGAGCAAGTTTATTTTTTGATTTTATTTGATGTATGTATTCAGGTTGTTGTTGGTTTTGTCTGCTTCGAGTTTGGCATTCAGGTATTTTACCAGTGACTGCAGATAGTTTGCTTCCGCTTCTTTGTAAGCAAACTCCGCTGATAGCAAATCGCTGTAGGCAATTACACCCTTCTGATACTGCAGCGTGGTGGTGTTGTAAATGCTTTTTGCCAGTTCCAGCGTTTCCTTGTTGACGGACAAGTTGGTCACGGAGTTGGATAATTCCGTCGTGGAGTTCAGCATTTGCAGTTTCAGCCCTTCTTCTGTTTGTGCAATGTTTTCTTTCAGCGATTCAATGCCCAACTGCATTTGTTTCAGTGAACTTGAATTGCGTAAGCCGTCAAAAATCGGCACGTTGAGTTTAAAGCCGATAGCGGAAAATTGTGTCCAGTTGGTAAAGGATTGTCCTGCTTTATTGCCGAAGGCGTTACCGCCATATTTCGCGTAGAAGCTAAGGGTCGGATAATAGTTGGCGCGCTGACGTTTGTAGTTAATCTGATTCAGCGCCAGACTTTGTCGCAGTATTTTCAGTTCGATTTTATTTTTGATGTTGGCGGTGTCAGTGTAGTTTTCCAGCGACACAATTTCTTTGGAATAATTGGTATCTATTGCTATCACTGTTTCTAACGGGAGCGCCATGTTGTATTTAAGGTTGTTGTACGCCACTTCTTTTCTTGTTTTCAGGATTTCCTGATTGGCCACGATGTTGTTGTAATTGACCTGTACACGGTCAACATCCATTTTTTTAATCACGCCTTTTTCCCACTGCAGTTTTACAATCGGAAGTGTCTTGCGGAGACGTTCTTCACTTTGTTGCAGTAGTTTTTCATTTTCCGTAATCAGCAGGATGTTGTAATATGCGGCAATGGTATTGTAAATAACATCTTCTTCCGTTTTTGTCTTTTTCAACTTAGCCAGATCCTCATTCGGCTTCAGTGCGCGGATGCCTTCGATAAAAGAATGGTTGTAGAGCGTCTGGTCAAGTTGTACCGCCATAATAGTGTTATACTGATTGCCGAATTGTATGCGCTGCTCCGGTGTGCCGGGACCGAAAGTTCCTGCAGGTATTACCGTTGTTTGCAATATCAGGTTGTCGTCCCATTGAGCCTGTCCGTTTACCTGCGGAAGATAGCCGGAACGGCCTTCGTTTTTGCGTGCTATGGCTGATTCCACGTCATTCTGCGCAATCTTGATACTGCGGTGGTTTTTCAGTGCATAGTCGATACACTGCTGCAATGTGTAGGTATTCTGCGCAAACGCACCATACAATGTGCTTGTGATGATTAATACTAATAGACTCGTTCTTTTCATGTAATTACAAATTAATTTTTGGTGTTAGTTGGGTTAGTCTTTCAATGCCTTTGTCTGTCGCAATGCCTCTGATGTGGTAAATCAGAAATTCTTTATAGACGGATGAATAATTGTACTGCTCGTTTATGTATAGCTGGCTATTCATGCAGATATCTGTGCCCTGAATAAAGAAGTTGATAATTACGTCGGCCTGAATATCTGCTCTGTAAAATCCGGCTTTAATGCCTTCAACAATATTTTTATGTACAACGGAGCGGATAAATCTATTCTTATAATCTTCTATAATTGCCCAGCTTTCCGGATAGAATTTCATCAGATCATGGATGACAGATACCTGAAACGTGCGAAGTGAGTTGGTAACAGACGCTCCAATTTTAAGCATTTCTTCCAGTACATCTTCGGATTGTTGCTGAATTTCCTTCACCTCTGTTTCTTTCTTCATAATATCTCTCTCCACACATATCCTCACCAAATCAGCCTTGTTGGATATAACGCGGTACAGGGTTTTCTTTGAAACACCCAGTTCACGTGCCAAATCGTCCATCGTCGTATTGCGTACGCCAATGGACATAAATAATTCAATCGCTTTTGCCAGAATTTTGGATTCCAACTCAGCGGAGAATTCTTTGTCAGTCGGATGATTTGTCATGCAGCAAAATTAATGACAAATAAACGATGGAAACTTAAAAAGGTTTTAAAGTTTCCAAGAATATAATGTTAAGGAATTGTGTGCTGCGTTTTTTAAGTTCATTAGATTCTGATACACAATTCTCAATACAGTTGATTAGCTTTGTAATAACAAATTCAAACCATGAAAGCACTCGTATTACGTCAGGATTCCTTTGAGATAGAAGAAGTGGAGAAGCCGGTTGCCGCCGCGGGGCAGGCTTTGGTCAAAGTGCAATGCGCCGCACTGAATCACCGCGATCAGTGGATTCGGGTAGGGCAATATGCCAAAATTCAGTTGCCCGCCATTCTGGGATCCGACGGATGCGGTATCGTGGAAGCAGTTGGCGACGAGGCAGACGGACACTGGGTAGGCAGGCAGGTCATCATTAATCCGAATATACATTGGGGTGATAACCCACGGTTTCAGCAAAAAGATTATCAGATTTTAGGTATGCCGACGAAAGGCACACTTGCGGAATATGTATTGGTCGATACCGATCGTCTGCATCTGCGACCGGAATATCTGTCTACAGAACAGGCTGCAGCCATTCCGCTGGGTGGACTGACAGCCTATAACGCGACTTTCAATAAGGGGGATGTACAGGCCGATATGAATGTGCTGATATCCGGCGTGGGCGGCGGTGTGGCGCAGTTCGCTTTTCTTTTTGCTATGGCGGCCGGCGCAAAGGTATATGTCACCTCCAGTAAATCCAGCGTCATCGAACAATGCATGCAGCTGGGCGCAGAAGGCGGTGCAGATTACAAAGACAAAGAAGCGCTGAAAAGCCTGTCAAAAAGTGTGGGCGGCTTTGATGTGGTCATCGATTCCGCTTGCGGCGATGGTATGAATGATCTCATCGCGATGCTGAAGCCTGGTGGGAAGTTCGTGTTTTACGGCGCCACACAAGGGTTGCCATCCGGACTCAACATGCGCGCCATATTCTGGAATCATTTGCAATTGCTGGGCAGCACCATGGGCAGTGATGAAGATTTTAAAAAGATGTTGCATTTCTGCGAACACCATCAAATTAATCCTATTGTCGATAAAGTCTTCGCATTCGATGATGCCGTTGCCGCATTCGACCGCATGAAAGAGGGCGCTCAGTTTGGCAAAATCGTGGTGCGCGTATCTGAACAATAGTGCATATCCTGATTTCTCTTTAAGGAGACATTCTTTTATCTTTGAAAGATGGAACATGAAGTACCATTAAGAAAGTTATTTTCCGATTATTTCCGGGAAGAATGCCGTAGTGTGGTGCAGTTGCCGCAGGCCGGCTCCGACCGCCTGTATTTTCGGCTCGAGAGTGAACATCACTGCGCCATCGGAACTTATGGAAAAGATGCGGAAGAAAATGCTACTTTCCTGCACCATACCCGCCATTTCCGTAAGGCCGGTATCGCGGTGCCGGAAATATACGCCGCCAGTGAAACGCAGGAATATTATTTACAACAGGATTTAGGCAATCACTCACTGTATCAGCTGATACAAAAAGATGGCATCTCTGTAGAGGTGCAGACTTACCTGCAAGAGGTGCTGAAGCAACTGGCCATATTGCAGATAAAAGGCGCGGAAAATTTTGATTTCACCAAGTGTTATCCCATTCAGCAGTTCGACAGAAGTTCGATGTTCTGGGATATGAACAGCTTCAAATATTATTTTGTGCGGGTGGCCCGCGTTCATTTTGATGAAGTCAAACTCAACCGCGATTTTCATACGCTCAGTCAGTATCTGTTGCAGGAAGAGCAGCTGCATTTCATGTTTCGCGATTGTCAGTCGCGCAATATCATGCTCCACCAAGGCAAGCCATATTTCATAGATTACCAAGGTGGTCGAAAAGGTGCCCTGCAGTACGATGCGGCTTCGCTGTTGTGGCAGGCCGGCGCCCGTATCCCGTATCATCTGCGGGATGAACTATTCGATTATTACACCGAAGAAGTAGCCCGTCTCACTGCGATAGATAAAGCAATATTCAAGCAGCGGTATTACGGATTTGTGCTGATACGGATACTGCAGGTGCTGGGTGCCTACGGCTTCAGAGGATTGATTGAAAAGCGTCCGCATTTTATTGAAAGTATTGTGCCGGCACTCGAAAATGCCGTCTGGTTTATGGAAAATATTCCGCTTTCTGTGGAATTGCCCGAGTTGTATAATGTGCTGCGTCAGCTCGCTGTCTCTGAATTATTTGTGCTGAAAAAATGGGATGGCAGCAATCTGCCATTACAGATACAGGTGAACAGTTTTTCCTACAAACGCGGCATTCCCGAGGATACTTCGGGTAATGGCGGTGGATTTGTCTTTGATTGCCGCGGATTGCACAATCCGGGCAGATATGAAGCCTACAAACAACTGACAGGGAAAGATAAGGAAGTGATTGAATTCCTGGAAACCAGAAGCCGTATCAAAGAATTCCTGGAAAACGCATACAAACTCGTAGATGTTAATGTGCAGGATTATCTGGACAGGAATTTCTCCAGCCTGCAGATAAATTTCGGCTGCACCGGCGGACAGCACCGCAGTGTTTATTGTGCGGAGAAAATGGCGGACTATCTCCGCAAAACATACAAGGTAAATGTTACTGTTAAACATATAGAACGCGAATACAACGGACAATATATCTGATTTCTAAAAAAAATATTACACCAAAACAGCCAACCATGAAGGCAATGATTTTTGCGGCAGGATTGGGCACGAGATTGCGGCCACTCACGGATAATTGTCCGAAAGCATTGATTCCTGTGGGTGGAAAGCCAATGCTGCAGCGCGTGATTGAACACCTGAAAACGAATGGCTTTGATGAATTGATTATCAATATCCATTATCTGGGAGACCATATACGACAGTTTTTGTCGCAGCATCAAAATTTTGGATTGCGTATTGTTATCTCCGATGAAACAGATGAACTGCTGGAAACGGGCGGAGGACTTTGGAAAGCGCGGGATTTCTTTGACGACGGTACTCCATTTCTGGTGTGCAATGCGGATATTCTCACCAATATTGATGTGAAGGCCATGTTGCAGCAGCATCAGCAAAGCGGAGCGATGGCGACACTGGCCGTGCGCAACAGAATAACATCGCGCTATCTGTTGTTTGATAACGATGATGTCCTTTTTGGTTGGGTGAATAACAAAACAGATGAAATCAAAATCACGAGAAAGATTGCGCCCGAGGCAAAAATGAAAATGGGATTGAATGAAACCTATCCATTACATGAATTTGCTTTCAGCGGCTATCAGATTTTGTCGCCGGAAATATTCAGACATCAGCGCCGGGAAGGCAAATTTTCCATGATAGACTGGTACCTCGATATCTGTGGTTCACATCGTATACAAGCTTATCACCATGACGATGATATTTGGATTGATATTGGTTCGCAAGCTTCTCTGGATGCCGCTAATCAAGCGGTGAATAGTCTCTGATAGGTTGTTGTTTCCCGTTGATTAGCGCAGAAAAGTATAGCGGAAAGAAGCAAAGATAGGTCTGTGGTCCGACAGCCAGTTGCCATCTTCATCCAGAAATTCATTCGTTTTTACCTGATATTCCACCGGTGTCAGCGTGATAAATTTACTGCTTCGGTATAATACCTTATCTACCACCTCACACTGAGGATTGGTGTCTGCGCCACCGCAATCGGTCAGCGCTACATCATCCTGATT
>ENA-UPTA01005542-UPTA01005542.1-activated-sludge-metagenome-genome-assembly--contig:-NODE-5542-length-11515-cov-4.683595_pt1 | contig 11515 bp, 12 predicted proteins | sample MGYA00238184_ERZ773361 | MGnify/ENA primary metagenome ERZ773361 (study PRJEB29100, sample SAMN05720205) | activated sludge metagenome | isolation source: anaerobic digester from wastewater...
TCAAAGACCCGCATGACGTGGTTAAAGCGGGTGATGTGGTGCAGGTGAAAGTGCTGGAAGTGGATTTGGTGAGAAAGCGCATTGCGCTGACCCTGCGCATGAGCGATGAGCCGGGTTCATCTGCGAAAGCTGCTAGCGGGATGCAACGCGTTGAAAAAGTCGGCGCTGGTGAGACGGCGATTAAACGCGCAGACCATGGCAAAAAGCCTGCCAATGCACGGCCCGCATCGCCCGCACAACCCGGCGGCGCCATGGCCGATGCGTTTGCGCGGTTAAAGCGCTAAGCGGATCAGGCCCTTCGACACGCTCTGGACGAATGGTAGTAAGGTGTTTTCGTCATGACAAAGCCTTTGCTCTATACCTATCGCCGCTGCCCTTACGCCATGCGTGCGCGTATGGCGCTATTGATTGCAGGTATTCCTTTTGCCGCGATGGAAGTTTCCTTGCGTGAAAAACCACCGGACATGCTGGCCATTTCGCCCAAAGGCACGGTGCCTGTTTTGCATTTGACCAGTGGCGAAGTGTTAGCGCAAAGCTGGGACATCATGCGCTGGGCGCTGGCACAGCAAGGATTAGAGCAAAAACCGGAACAGGCGAAACACTGGTGGGAAAAGGCACAAACCACTGAAAATCTTGCCTGGCTGGCTAAAAATGATGGCGTGTTCAAACATCATCTGGACCGCTATAAATATCCTCAGCGTTATGCGAATGAAGACCCGATCAGCCATCGAGATCAAGCCTGCGCTGAGTTTCTTTTGCCGCTGGAAAGCTGTTTGCAGCGCAGCATGTTTCTTGGTGGTGATTCACCTTGTGCGACGGATATTGCGCTATTTCCTTTTGTCCGCCAGTTTGCCGCCGTGGCGCCGGATTGGTTCGAGCAAGTGCACACGCCTGCTGTCAGGGCATGGCTAGCATTCTGGCTGGCTAGCCCGCTTTTTCAGCACTGCATGCTCAAGCTGCCCAGCCAGACAGTGTGTGATTTTCCAATGTTTTCAGGTGCATAAACAGGGCAAAGCCCGGGGTGTTGAGCACAGCTTAAGTCGCCATTCAACCTGCACCGCAAACGCTGTCAGCAATCCTGTTCAAACAGCCCTTAAACAGGGCTAAAACCGTGCATAGAGGGTACTATTCGCCCTCGCTTAATCAAGAGAAGTACTAATACATGCCAAAAGAAGTCAAAGAAAAGCCCCAATACGCCATCGTGGCGTCTGTGCAACTACCCAGTGTGAGCGATGTTGAATTTGAAGCCTCACTGACCGAGCTGCGCGAACTGGCTAAAACACTTGGGTTTACCGTGATTCACACCTTCACCCAAAAGCGCGCCAGCTTTGACGCGGGCGCTTATGTGGGCGTGGGCAAGCGGGAGGAAATTCGCTATTTCGTCAAGGGCGAATGGGTTTCCGATGATGAGCCAGATGACGATTCGGACGACGACTCAGACGAGATGCTAGATGAAGATGGGCGCGCAACAGTTGATGGCACAGTGGAAAACGCCAAGGCAAGCACCATGGCAACCACGAGTCTGGATCAACCCATCGAGGTCATCTTCGTCGACCACGAAATTTCGCCCTCGCAAGCGCGCAATCTGGAAAAGGCCGTCGGCTGCCAGGTGATGGACCGCACCATGGTCATCCTCGAAATCTTCCACCGCAACGCACGCTCCCGCGCGGCGAAGGCGCAGGTGGAAATCGCCCGTCTGGGCTACATGGCGCCGCGCCTGCGCGAAGCCGCCAAGCTCGCCGGGCCGCAAGGGCGGCAGCGCAGCGGCGTGGGCGGCCGTGGTGCGGGTGAATCACACACCGAGCTGGACAAACGCAAAATCCGCGACCGTATTGCCGAACTGCAACTGGAAATTGATGCGATGGAAGTCGAGCGCAAGACGCAGCGCGCGCGGCGGCAAGACAGACAAGGCGGCGCCAATGTCGCGCTCGTCGGCTACACCAACGCGGGCAAATCCACCCTGATGCGCGCGCTCACCGGCAGCGAAGTGCTGGTCGCCAACAAACTCTTCGCCACGCTCGACACCACCGTGCGCACCCTCTACCCCGAAAGCGTGCCGCGCGTGCTGGTCAGCGACACCGTGGGCTTCATCAAGAACCTGCCCCACGGCCTGGTCGCCTCGTTCAAATCCACGCTGGATGAAGCGCTGGATGCCTCGCTCCTGCTCCACGTCATCGACGCCAGCGACCCCGGTTTCGAGCGCCAGCTTGAAGTCACCGACAAAGTGCTGGAAGAAATCGAAGCGCAAGACATTCCGCGCATCCGCGTCTTCAACAAAATAGATCACGTTGGCGGCCACGGCGACCAAGGCGACCGTGGCGACATGGCCGCGCAAGCCGAACGCGAAGCCGCGCTGCGCGAGAAATATCCGAATTGCATCGTGATGAGCGCCCGCAATCCTGAAGATGTCGCCAAACTGCACAAAGCCATCGTCGCGTTTTTTCAGCGCGATCTGATTGAGGCCGAACTTTTTCTCCCTTGGTCAGCGCAGCAACTGCGCGGCGCCATCTTTGCCACCTGCGAAGTACTGGCCGAACGCGCCGAAGAGGAGGGCGCGCTCTTTAGCGTGCGCGGCGAGCAGGCGGTTTTGGATGGGTTGCGGGAGAGGATCGGGCAGGTGCGGTGACTTCCGGTCGTTTGTACCGCTCATCAGTACGCTTGATTCTTATATCATGCGTATGAATTTCTCATATGGTGTAAGTCGATTCTGGCATGACCGATAACCAAAACCCCGAACAGAAAGCTCGCGACACGATCGACCTGCTACTTAAGCAGGCCGGCTGGGTTGTTCAGTCCGCCAAGAAAATCGACTTGAATATCGGACAGGGGCAGGCGGTGCGGGAATATCAAACTGATGTTGGCCCTGCCGACTACGTGCTGTTCGTGGATAAAAAGGCAGTCGGCGTGATTGAGGCCAAGCGCGAAGAAGAAGGTCAACGACTCACCGCGCATGAACCGCAAACTGAAGGTTACGCGGCAGCCAAGCTCAAGTGGGTCAATAGCGAAGAGCCGCTGCCTTTCCTCTATGAGAGCACAGGCATCATTACCCGCTTTACCGATGCACGCGACCCCAAGCCGCGTTCGCGCGAAGTTTTCAACTTTCATCGTCCTGAAACACTCAAAGAATGGCTAGCAGAAGCCAATAGCCTGCGCGAACGCTTGCAGCACCTGCCTATCCTCAACCCAAATCATCTGCCCGCCAAGGAATTGCGCTTGCGAGATTGTCAGGAAATCGCCATTACCAATCTGGAAGCCTCATTCAAGGCAGATCGTCCGCGCGCCTTGATCCAGATGGCAACGGGCGCCGGCAAGACCTATACCGCCATCACCTCGATTTATCGCCTGCTCAAACATGCGCACGGCAAACGCATCCTGTTTCTGGTGGATACCAAAAACCTCGGCGAACAGGCCGAGCAAGAAATGATGTCTTACGTGCCGCTGGACGATAACCGCAAGTTCACCGAGCTGTACAACGTGCAGCGCCTCAAGTCATCTTACGTCGCCAACGATAGCCAAGTGTGCATCAGCACTATCCAGCGCCTCTATTCCATTCTCAAAGACACCCCGCTGGACGAAGCTACCGAAGAAATTAATCCGGCAGAGATCAAGCAAAGCAAAGAGCCGATGCCTGTGGTCTACAACGAAAAAGTCCCGCCGGAATTCTTCGACTTCATCTTCATCGACGAATGCCACCGTTCCATCTACAACCTGTGGCAGCAGGTGATCGACTATTTCGATGCCAGCCTGATCGGACTCACCGCCACGCCGGACAACCGCACCTATGGCTTCTTCAAGAAGAACGTGGTCAGCGATTACAGCCACGAAAAAGCCGTGGCCGATGGCGTGAATGTCGGCAATGAAATCTATGTCATTGAAACCCAGGTCAGCCAGCAAGGTGCGCAAATTAGTGCACAACAGCAAATAGAGAAGCGAGAAAAACTCACTCGTAAAAAGCGTTGGGAACAGCAGGACGAAGACGAAGCCTATTCCGCCACACAACTCGACCGCAGCATCGTCAACCCAGACCAGATCCGCACCATCATCCATACCTTCCGCGACAAGCTGCCGGAAATTTTCCCCGGCCGCACTGAAGTGCCCAAGACCCTGATTTTCGCCAAGACTGACAGCCACGCCGACGACATTATCCAGACCGTGCGCGAAGAGTTTGGCGAAGGCAACGCCTTCTGCAAAAAGCTTACCTACAAAATTGAAGAAGACCCAAAATCAGTGCTGGCGGATTTTCGCAACGCCTATTACCCGCGTATCGCCGTCACCGTCGACATGATCGCCACCGGCACCGATGTCAAGCCACTGGAATGCCTGCTGTTCATGCGCGACGTGAAAAGTCGCAATTATTTTGAACAGATGAAAGGCCGGGGCACGCGCACGCTGGACATGGACGACCTGAAAAAAGTCACCCCGTCTGCTGTCAGCGCCAAAACGCATTACGTGATTGTCGATGCCATCGGCGTCACCAAATCACTCAAAACCGCCAGCCAGCCGCTTATCACCAAACCCACCGTGCCCTTGAAAGACTTGGCGATGAGCGTGATGATGGGCGCAGCGGATGAAGACACCGTAAGCTCACTCGCAGGACGGCTGGCGCGGCTCAACAAACAACTCGATACCGACGAGCAGCGCCGCATTACGGATACTGCTGGCGGCGTGGAACTCACCCAGATCGTTGGCAGACTTTTCGCCGCGATTGATGCCGACAACATCGAAGCCAAAGCACTGGAACTTGCCGGGCAACCCATAGGCAGCGACCCCGGTGACGCCAAGCGCGAATTGGCGCAACAGCAATTGGTGAGTGCCGCAGCAAGCGTGCTCAATGGCGAGCTGGTTGAGCTCATCGAAACCATCCGCCGTGACAAAGAACAAACTATCGACCACGACAATCTGGATGAACTGGTGCGCGCCGAATGGGATAAGGACGCCGCCAACAACGCGCAAGCCTTGACCGATGAGTTTGCTGATTATCTGAGAGGCAATCAAGACAACATCGAAGCCCTCACCATCTTCTTCACCCAGCCATACCGCAGACGCGAGCTCAGTTTCGCTTTGATTCGCCAGGTGTTGGACAAGCTCAAGACTGACAAACCCAAACTCGCCCCGCTGCGCGTGTGGCAAGCCTACCGCCAGCTAGATGACTACAAGGGCGCGCAGCCCATTAGCGAACTGACCGCCCTGGTCGCACTCATCCGCCGCGTCTGCGGCATGGATGCCACACTCGCCACCTTCGACGACACCGTGCGCCGTAACTTTCAGAACTGGGTGATGAAGCACCACTCCGGCGGCAGCGAAAAATTCAACGAAGACCAAATGGACTGGCTGCGCATGATTCGCGACCATGTTGCCAATTCCTTCCACATAGCGCGCGACGACCTGGAGATGTCGCCGTTCGATAGTCAGGGCGGGTTGGGCAAGATGTATCAACTGTTTGGCGCAAAGATGGACACGCTGCTGGATGAGTTGAATGAAGTGCTTGTCGCCTGATTTTGCTACAATCCACATATAGCACATATACAAGGAGAATCTCATGGCTCAATTGCATTGTTATGTCCCCGAAGAGATCGCCCAACAAGCACAGCGCCGCGCAGAGAAAGCCGGCTTGAGTCTGTCGCGGTATCTGGCTGAGTTGGTCAAGCGAGATACCAGTGCCGCAGTCGGCTGGCCGGAAGGTTATTTCGATCTCTTCGGCAAATGGGAAGGGGCGCCATTGGAGCGCCCTCCGCAATTGCCCCTGGAAAAACGGCTTGATCTTGAATGATTTACTTGCTTGACACCAATGTTTGCATTCACTTGCTCAATGAAAGGCATCCAGCCGTTCTGAAACACTTTCGCAAACATATTCCCGTCGATATCGCGTTGTGCAGTGTAGTCAAGGCTGAACTACTCTATGGCGCGCGAAGAAGCCAGCGGTCGGAAGCGAACTTGCAGTTACTGAAAGCTTTTTTCGCACCGCTGCGAAGTTTGCCGTTCGATGACGAATGTGCCGAGCACTACGGCCAGATTCACGCCGATCTGCTTAACCAAGGCAAACCCATCGGCCCCAACGATACACTGATCGCCGCCATCGCCCGCGCCCACGATGCCACCCTGATTACCCACAATACCGCTGAGTTCAGTCGCGTGGCGGGATTGCGCTTGGAAGATTGGGAAGTGGTTTGATGATGGATTTGAATCAAGCGCTGGTGGCGTGAAGATGGATGAAAAAATGTTGGAACTGCCGAATTCGTGGGTAACAGTGAAGCTTGGCGATTTTGTGGAAAACGAAAAGGGGAAGAAACCGAAAAGCGAATCCAAAACAGAAACCGCTTCGCACTCTTTTCCCTATGTTGATATTCAAGCTTTTGAAGAAAATGTGATTCGCACATGGACTGATGGCGTGGGTTGTCGGCTTTGCTATGAAACAGATTTTTTGATGGTATGGGACGGCTCACGTTCAGGCCTAGTTGGGAAAGGTATGAATGGCGCGCTTGGTAGCACATTGGTTCGTATTCATTTTCCATCAATGGTCAATGACTACGCCTTCTATTTCTTGCAGTCAAAATATCAGCAAATAAACACGCGAGCCAAGGGCGTTGGCATACCTCACGTTGATCCAGCTTTGCTCTGGAATTACGACTTCCCTATTCCTCCTTTCAACGAACAACACCGTATCGTCGCCAAAATCGAGGAGCTTTTTTCCGAACTGGACACGGGTGTTGAGAGCCTGAAAATTGCGCAGGCACAGCTCAAGGTGTATCGCCAGGCACTACTGAAACACGCCTTCGAGGGCAAGCTCACCGCGCAGTGGCGCGCGGAGAATCAGGAGAAACTTGAAACCGCTGATGCTGTGCTCAAGCGTATCCAGCAAGAGCGCACGCAGCGCTATGAGCAACAACTTGCCGACTGGGAAGCCGCCGGCAAACAAGGCAGTAAACCCAAAGCCCCGAAATCTCTGCCACCGCTCACCGCCGAAGAACTGGCCGAATTGCCCGAACTGCCGGAGGGGTGGGGGTGGGTGAAATATGGTGATCTGTGCTTAATCGTCAGGAATGGGATTTCGGCAAAGCCGGAAGGTGATTCAGGAACGCCAATTTTTAGAATCAGTGCGGTGCGCCCGCTGTTCTTCGACATGGCAGACATCAGGTTTGTCGACAACTTAGCCGGAGAGTTCGACGCCTATTACCTTGAGCGAGGCGACCTTGTTTTCACTCGATACAATGGGTCACGGCACTACGTCGGCGTATGTGCGGAATATCGCTCAGACGAAAAACGCCTATTTCCGGATAAATTGGTGCAAACAAGAGTTTTTTCAAAACAAATGTCGATCTCGTATTTGGAAAAGGCACTGAATTCCGGTGCCTCTCGCCGATTTATCGAGTCGAAAATTCGCACTACTGCAGGGCAGTCAGGGGTTTCAGGTGATGACATCAAAAATATCCCCGTGCCTATCTGCACTACCGATGAGCAAATTCAAATCGTTGCAGAACTTGAGTCAAAGCTTTCTGAAGCCAACCAACTCGATCAAACTCTCACCATCGCCCTGCAACAAGCCGAAGCCCTGCGCCAGTCCATTCTGAAAAAAGCTTTCTCCGGCCAACTGGTGGCGCAAGACCCGAATGATGAACCCGCCGCCGCACTGCTGGCGCGCATCAAGGCGCAGCGCACCAGCGCCAATCAAAAGTCGGCGCTGGTGACACGGCTCAAGCGGAAAGAAACGGTATGAATACGATCCCTTTACACGAGTCCTTGACCTGTGAATTCAACAGCGACCGTCAATGTTTGTCTGACAAGGATTTGATCGAGGAAGTGGTTTGCATGGCCAATTGCCAGGGCGGCGAAATTTATCTGGGGGTTGAAGAAGATGGCACAGTGACGGGTTTACGCGCTTTCGAGTGGGTGGAGACTTTGTTCAAGCATTTGAAGACCGAGCAGGAGTTTCAGTCCGGGCTATTTCGTGTGGCGGTGCCCAAGGTGGATCACCGGGCATTCCGCGAGGCGATTGCCAATGCGATTACGTCAGCGTAATGATCTTTTTAGGCTCCAATTAGTCATGAGTAAAGTTTTAATAAAACATTGAGTTATCGAATGTCTCTTGTATTCGCGCAGGAGACATCCTTTTCGGCTGAGATTATCAAGCTCATTGCCTATAAACAAGTTTGATTCAGGGATAAAGCATGAACGCAACCGCATCCATTGTTTCCAAGGTCTGGAGTTTTTGCACCACGTTGCGCGACGACGGGGTGGGCTATGGTGATTATCTGGAGCAGCTCACTTATCTGATTTTTTTGAAAATGGCGGATGAATATAGCAAACCGCCGTATAACCGCAAGGTAGGCATTCCCGCTGAATACAACTGGCAGAGTCTGAAGGCCAAGCGCGGTGCGGAGCTGGAGGTGCATTATGTGACGCTGTTGCGTGAGCTGGGCAACAAGCCGGGCATGCTGGGCACAATTTTCACCAAGGCGCAAAACAAGATTCAAGACCCGGCCAAGCTATACCGCCTGATCGACATGGTGAATGAGACCGAGTGGGTGACAATGGGCGCGGATGTGAAGGGGGACATCTACGAGGGATTGCTGGAACGTAACGCGGAAGATACCAAGTCCGGCGCGGGGCAATACTTCACGCCGCGTGCCTTGATTCGGGTGATGGTGGAATGTGTGCGGCCTGAGCCAAGCAAGACCATTGCTGATCCGGCCTGTGGCACGGGCGGTTTCTTTTTGGCGGCTTATGATTTTTTGGTGACTGCGCACTCGATGGACAAGAGCCAGAAATCCTTTCTCAAGCACGAGACTTTTTACGGCAACGAAATTGTGGCGGGCACACGTCGCTTGGCGTTGATGAACATGTTTTTGCACAACATCGGCGAGATTGATGGCGAGAGCATGGTGTCGCCAAACGATGCGCTGGTGGCTGACAGCGGAAAGCGCTTTGACTACGTGCTGGCAAATCCCCCTTTTGGCAAGAAAAGCTCAATGAGCTTTACCAATGATGAAGGCGAGCAGGAGAAGGATGATCTAACCTACAACCGGCAAGATTTCTGGGCGACCACTTCCAACAAGCAGCTCAACTTTGTGCAGCACATCCGTACCATGCTTAAAACCACGGGCCGAGCGGCAGTGGTGGTGCCAGACAATGTGCTGTTCGAGGGCGGCGCGGGCGAAACGGTAAGGAAGAAGCTGCTGGAAACCACCGATTTGCACACTATCTTGCGCCTACCCACCGGCATCTTTTACGCCAACGGGGTGAAGGCGAATGTGTTGTTTTTCGATAACCATGAAGCGAGCAAAGACGCATGGACGAAGGAGGTCTGGTTTTACGACTACCGTACCAACATTCACCACACGCTGAAAAAGAAACCGCTGCGCTTTGACGACCTGGCGGAATTCATTGCCTGCTATAACCCGCTGAGTCGCCATCAGCGCAAGGAGTTATGGGGTGAGCAAAGCAATCCAGAGGGGCGCTGGCGCAGGTTCAGCATTGAGCAAATCATGGCACGTGACAAAACGAGCCTGGATATTTTTTGGTTGAAGGACAAGAGTTTGGCCGATCTGGATAATCTGCCAGAGCCCGATGTGCTGGCAGGCGAAATCATCGAGAACCTGGAAGCTGGGCTGAATAGCTTCCGTGCGATAGCCAGGGCAGTGCAATAATCGTTGGTGCAATATTGCCAGGCACGGGGTGGCAATTTAGCGCGATGAGCAAGCCAGCCAATCGGTGAACCGAGCACGTTGCCCCAGTGTCATATGCAACCCAGCCTTAGTCCGCCGCCAGAGAATATCGTCGGCTTCATGCGCCCATTCGTGCGCGAGAAAATGCGCTGCTTCAATTTCATACAGGCCGCCGCCAAAATCCTGGCCGAGGTCTTTTGGCTCGCGCACATCGGCCAGCAAAGGCAGCGCGCGGCTGCCGTGGCGGCGGGCGAGTTGTTCCAGCCAGTTTGCGGGCAGGTTGGGGTGGCGGGTTTGCAACTGGCTGATGACTTCATTCAGAGGCCGGTCGCCGCCGGGTAGCGCGGTATTCGCCGTCCATGGGCGGCCGCTGGCGTGGAACCAGGGTTGCAGCTTTTCCATGGCACGCTCGGCGAGCCGCCGGTAGGTGGTGAGCTTGCCGCCGAAAACCGAGAGCAGCGGGGCGCTGCCTGCCGCGCTGTCGAGTTGCAGGCGATAGTCGCGCGTTACTTTGCTGGCGTTGTTTTTGCCGTCATCAAACAGGGCGCGCACGCCGCTGAACTGCCAGACCACATCGCCCGGCTGAATCTGTTTTTTTGTGTAGCGATTAACTGCTGCGCAGAGGTAGGCGATTTCTTCAGTGCTGATTTTTGGTGGCTCGGCCGGGTTGCCGAGTTCTGGCTTGAACTGTTTAATGTTGCCGAGCAGGGTTTCTGCGCTACTACCAAAGGTCGACCGACTTTTCGCTGCGGTATCTCAATCTAGCGAGCAAGGCGTACGCGGCCTCCGCCAGTGGTAGGCGGGCAAAGTCGGCGAGTGCGGTTTGAATTGCCTGCCGTTGTTCGGTGGCAGCGCTGGCCAGCGGCATGGTCAGTGTGTCTTTAACCACTGTTCGGGCGTGAACACTTCCGCCACGCTACGGGCGCGTTCGAGCATTTCAGTGTCCAGGGTAATTAATGGCTCGCGGTAGGTGGCCGCCAGGGCGACATAGACGGCGTCGGCACCGCGCAGTTTTCTTGTGCTGGCGATTTTTGCCGCTTCTTGGGCTAGCGAATTGTCCATGGGAATGCTCTCGATCCAGCGCAATGCGCGGATGATGTTAACCGCCGCATAGCCATCTTCAGCAGCGCCCGTGCGTCGGGCGATCGCACCAGCAACCTCGGGCCAGGCCAGTACGGGGATGGCGAGGCGGTATTCGCGTTCCAGCAGCGCTGTGATGCAGGACATGGCGCTCTCATGATGCCGGTCGACTTCAAGAAATCTGGCAACCCATACGGACGCATCAATAATCATGTACCAATATCCCGTCGCTGTTCCCGAATTGCGGCGACAGCATCCTGCGGACCCTGCCAGGTGGCAGAAATTTTCTTCGCAAGCTGATCAAGTTCATGGTTGAACGTTTTGATCTCTTGCTGTTTATCGTCAGGCGCCGCCGTGGTGCCAGCGCCGACTTCCCGGCGCAAAAGGTTGGTTAGCCAGTCTTTCATGCTCAGCCCTTGCAGGGCCGCAACGGCCTTGGCCCGACGAAAGAGGTCATCCGGCATTTCAATGGTGGTTTTCATTTCACGGTCTCCGTAAATATGGGATTACGGGTTTTATGGTATCCCCATGCCAGAAATAAATCAATCCGGCGCCTTGATGATCAACCAGGTGATGAGTTCGAAGTCATGCGCGCCGCAAACGCACGTGGCGAGGCGCTCAAGTTGGACGAAGACGAACTGGCCTTTTACGAAGCGCTGGAAGTCAACGACAGTGCTGTGAAGGTGCTCGGCGAACCGACGCTGGTGAAGATCGCCCGCCCCCAGTGTCAGCATAGTTGTCGCCCTTTTTTTGAGAGCGATTTTTAACTATGA
>ENA-UPTA01005547-UPTA01005547.1-activated-sludge-metagenome-genome-assembly--contig:-NODE-5547-length-11509-cov-7.381526_pt1 | contig 11509 bp, 11 predicted proteins | sample MGYA00238184_ERZ773361 | MGnify/ENA primary metagenome ERZ773361 (study PRJEB29100, sample SAMN05720205) | activated sludge metagenome | isolation source: anaerobic digester from wastewater...
AATAGGACATTTCTAAATTGCTCAGATTAGGACATTTCTAAATTGCCTTGACACATCTGTAAACTTGTCTGCGATCCATGGTTTCGTAGCCGGGTCATCGTGCTCGAAGAGTATGGTGTCATGGAGTATCTGACGATATGAGATTCGTTATAGCCTACCCACCAATCCGGACCTTTTTCTGGTGGGTTGGCTTTTAATCGTTTGCTTGACCCAAAATCCTATAACGCCAACCCACCTTACACGACTTTGTCATCCTGAACGAAGTGAAGGATCTGACCTCCAATCGTTAGATTCTTCGCAAAAAAGCTCAGAATGACAGGAATTGTCGGCTTGAAATACGCATATTCCTCAAGCACGAAGAGCCTAGCTACCACCTGTTGCTCGTAGGGCGGGTGATCGTGCTCGATGAGTATGGCGTCATTGAAACTTTGCCTCCAATCATCTTGCTATAGCCTACCCACCTTACACGACTTTGTCATCCTGAACGAAGTGAAGGATCTGATTTATAAAGACAAGATTCCTCACAAAAACGGCTCAGAATGACAGGGTTCTTCCGCATACCCTTACCCCCTTTCAACCATTACTTGATGTTACAATTTATTGTATGGATACGATCTTTCTTGGAAACTCTCTTCTGCACTGGCTGAAAGCTATGTTGGTTTTTGCGGTGGTTCTGTTCCTCCTTTTTCTTGTGAGGGTATTCTGTCGCAAAAGAATAAAACAAAATCCCAACCCAAAACTTCTTACCGTCCTGCTCAGCCAGATAATCCTGCCGACAACTCTGATCGCAGCCGTCTGGCTTGCATCCCAGCTGCTCGTACTCTCTGAGCCAGTCAGCACTTTGCTCAGGGTCCTTTTGATTGCTTTGCTGACTATACAAATCGGTCGCTGGGCGGACTTAGGCGTCAGCCATTGGACCGATAATCAAATTGAAAAACTGCCGGACGATGACTACACCCGCCGTACTTCCCTGCGCGGCATTGCCATTATCGCACGCGTCCTGATTTGGCTGGTAGCGGTGCTTGTCATCATTGAAAGTATTCCAAACTTTGATATCGCCGGCATAATAACCAGCCTGGGCATTGGCGGCATTGCCATCGGTCTCGCAGCCCAAAGCCTGGTGGCGGACTTGCTCTCCAGCCTGACCATCCACCTCGATAAACCCTTTGAGCCTGGCGACTCGATCAAAACGGGCAATTTCAGCGGCACAGTAGAAAAGATCGGTCTGAAATCGACCCAACTCCGCAATCTTTCTGGTGAAGAACTAACGATTTCCAACTCTGAGCTCCTTAAAACCCCGCTGCAAAATTTTGATCGCATGCAGGAAAGACGTGTTGCGTTCACCATCCAAATTGCTTACAATACGCCTGCCGAAAAACTGGCTATCATTCCTCAATTGATAGAGGATGCCTTCCAGGGGCTCGAAAACGTTCGTTTTTCGCGAGCCCACTTTCAATCGTTTGCTCAGATGGGTCTTGTGTTTGAGATTGTGTATTTTATGATAACCCCTGACTACGGTCTTTTTGTGAAGGCACAGAATCTCATCAATTATCGGATCTACCAGGATCTGCAAAAAGAGGAAATCTACTTAAGCACTATTCCCACTATTCCGCTTCAAACATAAACACATTCCTGAAACGGACTGGCTTTACTCTTTATTAGTGATTGAATACAAACACTAAAGCTGGCCGGCACGCTCCTGCAGCTCAATCTCCTCAGGCGTTTCCGCTTCGATGGTGATCCCATGAGGGCGCGACTTGCCGTGATCATCCACGTACACAAAAGTCAGGAATCCATCCACCGTCAATTCTTCTTTGGTGGTCGCCCGCACATAGGCAATCAGGCGTGAACGACCTGTCTGGACGATCTTCGTATCAAAACGAACAACCTCTCCCGGTCTCACCGGTCGCTGGAAGGTCATGCCGTGGATCTTGAGGCAGAGCACATATTCAGGCGGCAGCAAGTCAGCCGCGGCGATAAACCCCGCCTCCACCAGCCATTCTGCGCCTCGTCCGGCAAATAACGTGCGGTGGTGATTGAGGTCTTCCCCTTTCACCAGGTGATGGATTGTCAATGTTTTCATGCGCATATTTCACCTCATGGGATCATGATGATCAGGTTGTCAAAGGCTACCTTGAAACCACCGTTATCGAAGGTTCCCGCAATCATACCAAAACCGCCCGGTAAATAATCCGGGTCCTGGACTTCCCCAAGCAAAATGCCATCCACGGCCAGCGCTAGCTTTTCCCGGCTGCACTGAACAGCGAGTCGGTAAGGACCGGAACCCGCCAGCTGTTCACTGTAGGTCCAGTCGATCAGGGTTGAAAATTCTTCACCGGCTTGTTTCCAGATGGTAAAGTAACCATCTTCGCTGATCTCAAGCGCTACAAAATGCTCGTCACCCTGCATGCCGCAAACAAACCCATAATCCGCGTCCCCCACCGATTTCACCACGCGCACGTCCGCCTCAGCCATCAGGGCGTCGTAGGCAAAATATTGGTCCGACCAAAACCAATACATCGGCGAGGTCACTTCAATCGTATACTCCCCGTTTTCGTAAGCCCGTCGTCCATCCGCATCGCCGGTGTTTAGCCAACCACTGTCAGTATTAGCAAAATCATCTTCAAAGATAATATCGCCAGTGTTTTGATAAACCAGGTTTTGGCTATCCCCGGTGCTGACTGTGACCTCACCCCGTTTGGCAGCATCAATCATATTCCTGGCAAGATTAATCGGGCGCAGAGCATTGATAAACCCACCTGTGGGCACGCAATCATCGTTCTCATCGATGTAGCCATCCCGATTGGTATCCCGCACGGGTCGGCAATCAACAATATCAAGCGAGAGGTCTCCAGAACCCAGCTGGGTCGGGATGCCAACGATTTGCCCCAACGAGTCAACCGCCAATCCTCCCGAATTGCCACCGGCAATCGTACCGCTGGTTTTGATGAACGCCCTGTTGCCAAAAGGCTCCTCGGAGGTAAAGCCGCTCACCTCTCCGCGGGTGAGCGTGATTGTGCCGCCGCCGATGACCGGATAGCCAAGGATTACGATTGATTCACCCAAATCGAGCGTGTCCGAGTCACCAAGAGGCACGAATGGGAGCCTGAGCTGGCTGTAATCCAGCGGATTACCCTTCATATCCCAGGCCGGTTTGATCACTGCCAGATCCAACGAGGCATCCGCCTGAACCACATAAGCATAATAGGTATCCACTGGAGGCTGATCCTGGGCAACAGTGAGGGAGACGAGCAGCGCCACGACTTCCTCGTACCTGGTCGAGCTGACAACGTGATCATTGGTTAGGATCAAACCATCTGAACTGATGATAGTCCCCGAGCCAGTCCAGCGCGGAACAGTTTCCCCATCGATGTCCACAAACGCGGTAATCTGCACCACTGCCTGGTAAGGAATGGCACCGAGATCAGGAGCTTCTCCTTCCGGTGAGACGCCGGGGTCCCAACCTGTTGGGGTTGTGCCGGAGATTTTCATCCTGGTCTCGATCGCGATTATAGAGGAACCCGCGACAACCCGCCAGTTTCCCAACACATCGCCGCTCTTGTTGGCTCTAAAACGAAAAACGAAGTCCTCAACCCCTGTTGGGGCGATGGTCATATCCAGCTTGATCACCCCATCACCATTCGCCTGTGTTTCCATGCTCAGCGGTGGGATAGAGCCTTCGTAACTCGCCCATTCGAAGAAATCGGATTCGAAACGGATTTCCTTTACCGTGGCATTGACATTGTCCGGGTTGATGAGCTGCAGTTCCAGATCAAAAACCTGCCCCTGTTGAATGCCCGTCTCCGGGTGTTTGGCGCTCACCTGCAGTTTTCCCCCGCCGCTTGCTCCAGGCAAGGCACAGGAGCTTAGTACCAGCGCCACCATCAACAACGAAAAAATGCTTTTTTTGAATTTGATTTTCATAACATTCATCGCCAATCTCCGCGGAATCGTGAATACCCATGTATTGTACATGAAAGGCAGTTGGTTTCGATAATCAATTCACACACTAATTTTTCTGTCAAGGTCTATCCTCTATGGCTCTTTCCTCAAATCGTCAGAACGCGATTGCTTTCCGGTGGGAAAAGACTTCTTTTATCAATTGGTTGAGTAATAATTCAATTCTGTTACCTTACACCTTGTTTCTCGTAGGGAAAAGGCCTGCCTTTTCCAAAATTTTTGGCTGACGAAGTCGCAGGCCGGAATGAGACCGCCAGCTGCCCATAGTTTTTAGGGATAATGGCGCGGGCTCACTCCGACAAGTAAAAACGTCACCGTGAGCACGTTTGGCGGAGTGCGCAACTCTTTCAGTAAAGCGGAGAGGCCAGCCTTTGTTAATTCCAGTTTATCGTCGGGTCGAGTGGCCAACCAAGTGATTCCGGATCTAAACCATACCAGTCATTCGGGTCAACGTTTGTGGTTTCCATGCCCGCTTTAACTTCTACAGCGACCAAAGTGTGGTCCGTGCAACTCTCAAGGTAGCCACAAGTTACATGATTGGAGTAGGCCGCGTAAAAGGTTCGGATGGGATTTTCAATCAGGTAAGCCAACACATGGTACGTGCCCACCGGCAGCGCTTCAAACCGGTAATTCATTTGGTTGAGCACAGTGTTTTGCCAGTAATACTCACCTGTCAGAACGTTAAATGCCACAACCCTCAGCGGCGGGACCATCTCTGAGGGATAGCCCAACCTCCCCGAAACGCTGCCGGTGGCCTGGATAGTTGCTGTCAGAACAGGCGTCTCGGTAGGCGGGAAAGGTGTGGAGGTAGGTTCGGACGTCGGGCAGGCTGGGCAGGTTGCGGTTGGTTGCATTACCTGCGTCTCTAAAGAGGCAATTTGATCTGCCTGAACCGTTAATTGAACGTTCACTGCCACCAATGTGGCCCGCAGTTCGGCTTCAACACTTGTGTTCGGAGTGGTAACGCAGGCGCTCAGCGTCAGCAGTAGAATGATCATAGGTAAAAGAATTCGTTTCATATGTCTCCTTTCAATCAGGAACGGTTGTATGAGATTATACGATTTCAAAGTCTGAGTACAAAGTCGCTGATTAACGTTGTAAAGGATTCGATACCTGCCCCTCCACTACGCCATTGTTTTTTATCGCCGCATTAAACATTCTCTATGCTATCGAAATTGTCCCTTAATCGCTTATACTTTATCCCATGCTCGAATTCGACTTCCCCCCGCTGCAACCAATGGTTTTCACTGTCACTACGCTTACCAACTACCTGCGCGAGGTGCTCGAAACCGATGAAATTCTGCGCGATGTCTGGGTTAGGGGAGAGATTTCGAACTTCACCCAACCGCGTTCCGGTCACCTCTATTTCACGCTCAAAGATAACGATGCCCAGCTACGCTGCGTGATGTGGAAGGGTCAGACCTTCCGCCTGCGTTTCAACCCGAAGGACGGTCAGAGCGTGGAAGCCCACGGCGCCATGAGTTTCTATCCTGCCGGCGGGCAGGTGCAGCTTTACGTCGATGAAATGCAGCCGATTGGGGAGGGGCAGCTTTACCAGGAATTCCTGCGGCTGAAAGCTCGCCTCGAAGCCGAAGGGCTCTTTGCCCCTGAACTAAAACGCCCAATTCCGCAATTTCCGCGCCACATCGGCGTCGTCACATCCCCCAGCGGGGCTGCCCTGCAGGACATCCTGAACACCCTGCGCCGGCGCCTGCCGCTGGCGCGCGTTACGCTTGCCCCGACTGCCGTCCAGGGTGCCGAAGCTCCTGCCGGGATCGTCAGCGGACTCAAGTCGCTCAATGCTCTGCCCAACCTGGACGTGATCATCGTTGCCCGCGGTGGAGGCTCCATCGAGGACCTATGGTCCTTCAACGATGAAGCCGTCGCCTACGCCATCCGCGCTTCGCGCGTGCCGGTGATCTCGGGCGTAGGGCACGAAACGGACTTTACCATCGCCGATTTTGCAGCCGACCTGCGCGCCCCCACCCCCACAGCCGCAGCCGAGCTCGCCACACCCATTACCAGTGCTGACTTAAGTGCTGAACTTCTATCCATCAATCAGAGTATTCACACTGCTCTGAAAAACAAGATGACTAGCCTGCGCCAGGACCTCCTGCTCGCCGAAAACCGCCTGCAGCGGCACTCTCCCGCTCAGCGCGTGCGCACCTTCCTGCAATTCCAGGATGAAACCCGCGAACGCCTGGAGCGTGCCATGAGCCACTATCTTTCCCAGCATCAACTCAAACTGCAAAACCAAATTGCCCGGCTTGAAAGTGTCAGCCCGATGGCAGTGTTGCGGCGCGGCTTTGCCATCGTCAGCGACGCCCAAACCCATCAACTGATCTCGCGCCGCAATCAGACCATCCCAAACCAATCCATCCAGATCCAGTTGAGCGATGGCAAAATCGCCGCAACAATCTCAGGAGATAACGCATGACCGACCAACCCGCCCCCAGTTTTGAAGCCGCCTTTGCATCCCTGCAACAGATCATCACCCAGCTCGAAAACACCGAGCTGCCCCTGGAAGAAGCCCTGAAACTCTACGAAGAAGGAAAACGCCTGAGCGATATCTGCAGCAAACTTTTGGAAACCGCGCAACTGCGCGTGGAAACACTCTCCTCTCCCTCCGCATCAGTGGAAAGTGAAGCTGCGTGAGTGTTCTTGATTTTTTCACCAATCCTGTTGGGGTTTCAACCTTGCTTGGCTGGTTTCTGGGGCAGATAATCAAAGTGCCCGTGGAGTACCTGCGCTACAAACGCTGGAAATGGACGCTGCTATTGAGCGCAGGTGGGATGCCTTCTTCGCATTCAGCGCTGATGACCGCGGTTACAACTTCGATCGGTTTAAACGCAGGCTGGGGCAGCCCGATTTTTGCCCTGGCGCTTGCGGTTACTGCCATCATTGTCTACGATGCCACAGGCGTCCGCCGCCAGGCGGGCTTTCACGCGGAACGCATCAACCAGATCGTGCGTGAGCTGTTTCAGTTAAAGAAACTGGAAGAAGAGGAAGTGTCATACTTGCGCGAGATCATCGGTCACACTCCCGGCGAAGCCATCGCGGGCGTGTTTTTTGGGATAATGATTGCTCTCCTGGTGCAGTGGATCATGGTTTGGAGTTAATCCATTTTTACAGGCCGTTCAAAACTCAATCCAGGTAAATCACCCCAAGCGCATACCCAAGCTTGGAAGGGTCTCGCAGAGCCGCCCGCTGCAAGCTCGTCTGTTGTGGAAAATCCATTTTCCGTTTGTAACGCTTTCCAAATATGCGTTCAAATGCCTGGCGCTGATCTGCTGTTTCAATGATGACTTCAAAATTTTCCGCAAAACGCAAGATCCGACTATTTGGGGGAAGCAGTTCCTTTAATCCTGGATGTAGTAACCACGAATAACATACCATCGCCCGGAAACGCGTATCAGGGAAAAACTGGGCAAAGAACTCTTTCGCCACTTCCAGCGACTCGGCCACCCTTTCCGGATTGATGTCTGCCCCTGCCTGGATATGGACGTTCAAGACTGGCATTCCCGCGGAAAGCCTGGCTTTCTGTGAATCGCTAATCATAAAAAACGGACTGCCATCCGCGTGGTTCTCGAGGTAGTACATCTTTGTCGGTTGATACTGCAGCACGCCCAGCTTGAAAATTTGCGCGTTTGCCAGGTGCCGCAGCCAGACGCAATCCGCGCGGCTCAGCCCAACTTTGCCGGTGTTATGGAAAAACAGACGCTGCCGCAGGGTGATATCGCTAAAGGTATCGTCAATAACCGCCGCCCAAACGCCGTAAGCCTCATACTCGCGCCGTATCTCAGCCAACTTCCAAACGATAACTGCCAGCCTGCCCAATGGATGCAGACGGCAAATCGGAAAATCCGGCACTTCCCCCTCGTAAGCCCCTTTCACAAGATCTGCCATTTGCTTCCTATGACGTTCCGCGTGCCCTGCCACCAACGCAGCCACCTGCTCGTCAAAACCGAGAGCTTTCAATTCTTGAAGGAACAAAAGGGGGAGTTCAGCCATGCTTACTAAACAATGTTGATCGCTTACAGTTTTCAAAGCAGACACAGGGGTCTGCCGTTACGAAAATCAACTCTCTCTCAAACCTCCAGAAGTAGGGGTAATCCCCCGTGATTACCCGTATAGACGGCATAGACGAGGTGACCTTTACGATGCTAGATAATCTACTTGAAAAATAAAAGTAAATGCTCACCCCAAACAACATGTAAACCATCATTGTTCACCAATTCTTCAATAAATCTGGCCAACTGGTCAGATCTTACAGTATTTTCAGCCCTTTTCGGCAAGCTTGCCTTTAATACGCCGCGTGATTGCGCCTGCCTCCGGCACTTTCAATAGCCATAGCATGCCCGCGTACACTACCACCCCCAACGCCACACCCACAGCCAACACCAGGAATTTGTTAAAGTTCCCAAACAGGGTCATCCACGCGAACAACACCAGCCCCATCACGGTGCTGCCTGCTAGAGCCAGCGCACCTGTCCGCAGAATTTGCTTGCCACCCACACCGTTTAATCGCCGCCGCATGATCGCAAACAAAACCAGGCATTCCACCGCGGTTGCCGTGGTATTCGCCAGCGCCAGCCCGCCCAAGGGAAGCCATCCAATCTGGCTGAAGAGACGCGCGAAGAAAAACGAAAGCAGAATGTTGCCCGTCATTGCCGCGACCCCTACCATCACCGGGGTTTTGGTGTCGTGCATGGCATAAAACGCGCGGCTCAGCACTTCCACCAGGCTGTGGCCGGTTAGCCCCAGGGCGTACCAGAGCAGTGCCCATGCGACCATCTGTGTGGATGTGGCGTCGAAGCTGCCGCGTTCATACAAAACCCGCACCAATGGCACGCGCAGCAATACCAGGCCGATCGTCGCTGGCAGTGCCAGTAACAGCATCACCCGAACAATGTTTGAGAGCGTCTGGCGAAAGTCGTCAGATTTTCCCAGTTCCACCTGCGCCGAGAGTGTCGGCAGCGAGGCTGTGCCAGCCGACTGGGCAATCGCTGCCTGGGGCATCAGCATCAGCGTGAATGCCCAGGTGAGCGCGCTCGCCGAGCCACCGCCAAGCGAGAGGCTGATGATGGTGTTCGCCACGAAATTCAACTGCACAATGCCCGCCCCAAAGATCCGCGGCAGCATCAGTCGCAGCACTTTGCGCACTGGTCCATCCCTGAAACCAGCTGCCAATTCGTACTTGCGGGCAGGCAGCCTGAAAAGGACCGGCAGTTGCAGCAGCAAATGCCCGCCTGCGCCAATAACCGTTCCGATCGCCAGGCGTTCAATGCCCCAGGAATCTGGCAGCAGCAAAACGCCCAGGATAATGCCCAAAGAGTAAGCTGCTGGCGCTAACGCCGGCCACAGAAACACCCGGTGCGCGTTCAGCATGCCCATAACCAACCCGCTGATGCCAAAAATGATCACAGTAGGCAACATGATCCGCAGCAGGCGCGCGGTCTCAGCCACCTGTGCCGCGCTTGAATCCGGAACAAGCGCAAACAACCCGCGCTCCACCAGGATGGGCGCGAAAATCCACATCAGGGTTGAAACCACAACCAGCACGATCAATACCGAGTTGACCACCCCCGAAGCCAACCTCCAGGCGCCTTGTTGATCCTTGCGGGTCAGGTAGCCGGTAAACATTGGGATAAATGCCGAACCGAGGGCTCCTCCAGCTGTCAGGTTGAAGAGCAATTCGGTCACACGGTTGGCAGCATTGAACGAATCCAGGGAAACACTGGTTCCAAAAGCATGCGAAACAACCATGCCCCGCACTATGCCCACGAGTGTGCTGAGGACATACGCGATCATCACGATCCCAGCGGCGCGAGCAATCTGCCGCCCTGCCTGGGCGCTGCCGGTGTTGCTCATATCCAACAGCTTTTGGCGTTCTTCGGAATTATCCACGCCCATTATCCTTGTTTGCTTCATACTTGAAAGCCACCTTGGCAGCTTCCCAAAGTTGGTCCATTTCCTCGAAACTCAATTGATCGACGGTTTTGCCCTGTTCTGCGGCTTTCTTTTCAATATAGGCAAAGCGCTTGCGAAAGCGCAAGTTCGTCTCGCGCAGCGCGATTTCGGGGTCAACTTTCAGCCAACGCACCAGGTTTACCACCGCAAAGAGCACATCGCCGGCTTCAGCCTGCCGCTCTTCTTCGGTTTGGGCCTCGCGCAGTTCGCCCAGTTCCTCGTGTACCTTGGCGATGACGGGTTCGATGGTTTGCCAGTCAAATCCAACGCGTTTTGCCCGCCGTTGAATCTGGTTTGCCTGTGTAAGTGCCGGCAAACTGAGCGGGATGCCATCCAGCATGCCCTTTTGGGACTCGCCGTTGCTTTTGCGTTCGTCCGCCTTGATCTTTTCCCAGTTGGTGAGCACATTGTCGACCGAATCCACGTCAATGTCCGCAAAAACGTGCGGATGCCGTCGGATCAGCTTGGCATTGATGCCCTGCAGCACCTCAGTCATAAGGAAGTCCTCATCCTCAGTCGCGATTTGGGCGTGCAAGCCGATCTGCAGCAGCAAATCGCCCAGTTCTTCACGCAGGTGCTGGTTGTCTTCCTGGTCCAGGGCTTCCAAAACCTCGTATGCCTCCTCCAGCAGGTAAGGACGCAGGCTGAGGTGGGTCTGTTCGCGGTCCCAGGGGCAGCCGTCGTAGCGCCTTAGGCGGGCGATGATCTGCTGAAAATCTTCAAACGAGGCGCCCTGGTTTAAAGGCGGCAGATAAAGGCAGGTCAGCATGCCGAGGTGCACGGACTGATCAATCTCGTAGAGCGCCAGTTTCTCAACGATTTCATCCGAAGTGCCGGCGTTGTGCACAAGCATCACGGAGTGCTCCTGGGGGTAAATTGCCATCAGGGTCAGTTTGAGCTCGCTGGCCTCGAAACTGCTGTCCAATTGCGAAATAATCGCCGGAATAGTTGGGGGAAACGATGGCACTTCAAGTTGGGCGATGTGCAGGGCATCTGCCAGCACGGTCTGCGGGTGCAGATCGATCCCCAAAGCCGAACAAACCGGTTCGATGAAACTGACGCCGTCGATCAATCGTATCGGCAACCCGCTGCCTTCCACAGATTTCATGATTTCGCTGACTGTCTCTTCCGCTACAAACGGGCTGCCAGGCACGCCGTAAGTCACGCCTTGCTCGCGTTTGCCCAGCTCCATGACCTGCTGGACGATCGTATCAAGCACCGATCCGATATCATCGCTGGCATCGTAAATCTCGTCAAAACTGCGCGCTTGCACGCCTTCCGGTAAGCCAGCCACAGCCGGGTGGAATTTGGTGCGCAGCCAGATTTCATCGCACTGTTCAAGATGAGCCCAGGCTTCACGGGTCAGGTATTCTGCCCCCGCGGGTCCCAATCCAACAATCGTAATTCCTCGTCCAGTCATCAAATCCGCTTCCTCAATAAACATGCAAAGGCTGCCCACATTAAGCTGGGCAGCCTTTTAATTGTAACATTACCCGATTCCAACATACCAGGCAAGCTGGCAGGTGGGAACCAAACCTAACGCTTGGTGTAGGTCGGGGCCTTGCGGGCGCGCTTGAGA
>ENA-UPTA01005548-UPTA01005548.1-activated-sludge-metagenome-genome-assembly--contig:-NODE-5548-length-11509-cov-6.692771_pt1 | contig 11509 bp, 18 predicted proteins | sample MGYA00238184_ERZ773361 | MGnify/ENA primary metagenome ERZ773361 (study PRJEB29100, sample SAMN05720205) | activated sludge metagenome | isolation source: anaerobic digester from wastewater...
TATGGCAAATTTCCCATTCCCCCCGAAGGCAAAGGCAGCTCCCGAAGCAGCAGCTCCCGAAGCAGTAGCTCCGGCGACTGAAAAGGCCCCGAAGCAGAAGAAGTCTGGTGCAGATCGAAAGAAACCTGCTCCGGCGATGACTTCCGAACAGGTAAAACAGATTATTGCTCTGGTCAAAGATCATTCCTACTCTCAGATTGCTGAGACAGTCGGTGTGACAAAATTCCAGGTTAATCGTGTCCTTATGGCTACGAAGATTCAGCTTCGTGAAAATGCCAAGGGCGATGCTGCCAAATTGGCAAAGGTTGAAGAGTACATTAAAACGTACCTCAATCGTCCTGAAGATTCTCGCCCTGGTAAGGGTGGAGCTCGTGGTGGCAAAGTTAAGGGTGCTCTGGACAGCGTGGTCGGAGACATTCTTGCTAGCATCGGTTAATTATTAACTAACCACATAACTCTCTTGAAGAGGAAGAAATTCCTCTTCAAGAGATTTTTTATTTGAAGGAATGAATATGAAACACACAGAAGCTAATCTATATACAGATGCTGGTTCTAGAGGAAATCCAGGACCATCAGGAGTTGGCGTTGTGCTCACTACAACAGACAACAAAAGTATCGCAGAAATGAATATATTTCTTGGAACAACTACAAACAATGCAGCGGAATACATGGGATTAATTCATGGATTACAACTAGCTCAACAACATGGGATTTCTAGAATTCATATCTTTATGGATTCAATGTTAGTTGTTAAGCATATAACTGGAGAATTCAAAGTTAAAAACTCCAGATTACAACCCCTATATAAACGAACACAAGATCTGTTAAAACTCTTTGGAGATGGCTATACTATTGAGCATATTGAGAGAGCCAAGAATGCTCGCGCCGACAAACTTGCAAATGAAGCAATGAATAGAGGTTATTAGAGATGGAATCAATGTTTTATAGTGAAAAATATATGTTGCAACACAAAGACGAATTTGAGATGATAGAATTTGGAGATGTAGAAAATCCAGATCAGAATATTGGTTATTATCGAGCAATTTTTAATGGAAGATATTCAAATTGTGATACAAAAGCCAATACTAAAGAAGGTTGGATAGAAGTTATTGTTTACAATGAAGTCAATGAACCATACGTCGCAAAAGATTCTATGGGTGGTTTAATAGCAGCAAGAGCAATATTGTATGGTGATGTTATTATTTTCAAAGTTGATCCAGAAACTAGACAACCAATTCGAAAAGGTTAAAGAGGGATCAAAAAATGGATAGAACTGAACTAAATCCTGGAGAGTCACACCCAGCAGCAGTATCTGCTATTATTTATGTTTTACAAAGAATCGATGATCCAACATTATTAGAATCTCTTGCATCATGTGCAATTGAAAGTAACAGACTTGCAGAAGTTTGTCTTGGAACAATTAATAGAATCAAAAACAAACAACCAGTTAGTGATAGATATTTATTGGGTCTTGCTTGGTTCTTAAAAAGTATCGAAAAGGATAAAATATGCAAAAACTCTTAAAAGTTAAAATAAATATAGACGAATCAAATTCAAAAATATGCAATGTTAATTGTCATTATTTAGACACTATTTGTGATGAATGTAAATTATTTAACAAAGCATTATGTGGTAAAATTGATCCAGAGATATGGTTTAGATGTGATGAATGTTTAAATCAGGAGATTAAAGATGAAGCTTAAATTAAAAGTATTTGATCCAACGATCAAAGAAATGACAATGGGTGATAAAATTCATAAGAACATTCTAATAAAAGACAACAACAATGATAGATGGAATAAAGAAGTTGAAATTAATATCAATGAAAGATTAATATTAGATCTTACAGAACATATCATAGATAGTATGGTAGAAAATAAAATGTTTGTAATAGATGCTATTAATAGATTTCGTGTCCCATCGATAATGTTGAATGATATTGATAAAATTATTAAATCGGCAAGAGCTTGGAAATCGATACAAATTAAACTAGTAAATATGAAATATGAAACTGGAAAATTTACTAGAATTAGCTTATTTGAAGAATTGATAAATCAAAAGAAAATTAAAACCTCTGTACAAGATGCTATCGAAGCTAAAATCAATAGTAATATAGTTCCTCATGGAGTACCAGTTTTAGAAAAAATAGAAGAGATCGAGCCGATACAAGAAGATTATAATTTTAATATTTAAATTTTTTATATAGAAATAATACTATTATATTAATTAAATGTTTTTACTTTATCCGGCGATTTAAAAGAACGAGGGCGAGTGGAGGCATTGAGAGATAACTTCTCTCTTAAGGTGTAACCCTGTCCAGAACTCCCATAACTCGTGCATGAGGTATGGATGGTGTAGGTGCCCACCAGCCGGATAAAGTAAAATTTTAAATTGAAAGGGGGAAATATGGAAGGAGTTCTTGAGCGTCGATTTAATGAGATTGGCGCGAGAGTGAAGTTTACAAATCTTTCTCGGAGAGATTTGCAAAGTGACCTTAAAATTGTTGTTGATGTTAAGAGAGATAAGAACGGCGAATTTTTCGAAGTAGCTTCTGACTCTTTTGAAAACATCGTTATCCCCAACGTTGTCCCCAAGGACCGGCACTTGTTGCTGATTCACAAGGACGACAGTAAAAGAATTATCAATAAGGTGAAATTTCTTTGCGGTCACGACGAAACGCATTGGTTCGCAGCTTCGATTCCGGAGTCTGTGAGAAATGTTGTTGACGTTGATAGCGCAAAACAGGCGCTGAAGCCCAAAGAAGTTGTGTTGGTTGAATCTAGTAAAGGTTTGACCAAATCGAAACCCAAGGCACATCTGCACAGAAATAGTGCAAGAGTGCGTCAGGGAGAATGGTTCTTCATTCCGATTGAACGTAATTTCAATCAGATGGAGATTCTGAAAAATGAACCTATTCGACGCGGTCGCGGCAAGCCTCACGTTTGTGAGGAGCTTGTCCGCTTTGGAGGGAACACTGTAATGGTGAATTCGAGATTTCCTAACGGAATTACTGTTGGGGAATACGACAATCTCATCAAAAGTGATCCCAAAATGGCGAAATTTCCTTGGCGGAGGATGACTCGCGACATGAAAGTGTTCGTGAGAGGCAAAATTCGCCATCCCGATCACAAAACCATATCTCTTCGGATTTGGCATGAAGTCATTCCGAATGAGGAAACAAAAGCCAGGTCCAATCGCAACCTTGCGTTTCTGGACTAAGTTACAAAATGGTGAGCAGATAAATTTCTGTTCACCATTTTTTATTTTTCTTAAAGGAGATACTATGGATGATTCTCTAGTTATTATTCCTGGAAACATTGTTCTTATCATATCAAATCAAAAAGAAGGAATTTATGCATTTGTAGATGATGTTGTTGCAGATGTTAAACCTAATTGGTGGAGAGTAACTTTTCAAATACTTCTACCAACACCAGATTTTAAACCACTTAAAAAGATGTGGATATTAGATAATCAACAAATCCATGGACAAGAGTTTACGATGGGAGGAGTTAAGTATCAGCTGCAAAAAACTGATTTAAAATTAGCCAACCAACCTTCACAACATCAAACAACCTCAAAAATTCCGGAGTTTGAAATGAAAAAACGTAAAAGAGACATACCATCATATTTGAAATTAGTTAAATAGAAATTGTGGGAGAGCAGTCTCCCACTTAATTTTATTTTTCTCTATTTTTATATAGAAATAATAAATGTAAGTTTTTAATTTGTGAAAAAGAAAGGAGTAGAATGCAAAATTTATCTTTGGAAGAATTTGATAACTTAGATATTTCACCATATCAAATTTATGGTTTAGATCTGGATTATCAACAATCATTTTCAATTAATAGCTATTTAGAAAATAAGAACGACACAATCGACAATGATCAATTATTAAATATTGTATTTGCAGATATTGAAGTGTTTACAAATAATGCTGGTGTGTTTCCAAAACCAGAGCAAGCCAAATTTCCAATAAATGCAATAACGATCTATAGTACGTTCGAAAAAGTATTTAGATCATATTTTTTATTGCAACATTCTAATATTAATAAGTTTCCAAGTAAAGATGAAATTCCAGATCTAATAAATCAATTTACAAAAGATTTACTAGTAGATAAATATATTAATTCTGATGAGAAGTTAGAAATTTATATGTTTACTAGTGAAATGGATTTAATTAGAGCTTGTTGGGGAAAAATTAGAGAGATTGATCCGAGTGTATTAAGTGGATATAATATGGATAGATTTGATCTTCCATATATTTATTTTAGATTAAGCAATTTATTAAATAAGAATGAAGTTGAGATCGGCAAGATCTTATCTTTATTCGGAAAGATTAAAGTTGAAAAATTTGGTAATGAGTTTTTAATAAAAATCCCAGAGATGCCGGTTTCAGATCTTATGTATTTATATAAAGTAAGAGACGATGGCGGTCTTAATATGGGTTCTAAACTTTCATCATATGCATTAGACTTTGTTGCTGATCATGAACTTAATCTAAGAAAAAAAGATTATAAAGATGAGGGAATGTCACTAGATACTTTCTATGAGAAAGATCCAGTTAATTTTCTTTTATATAATATTATTGATGTTTGTTTATGTGTAAGATTAAATCAAAAGTTAAAGCACATAGAATCATATAATATGTTGAGACGATTAATGAAAACATCTTTTACAAGCTCATTAAGAGGTTCGTCGATATTATTTGATACTTACGTTAATTATAAATTAAATAGTGAAAATAAATTCACTAGATTCGGAATAGTGGAAGAGACAGCTTTTTCGATTTCAAATGATGAAATTGCAAATCTTTATATTCCAAAACAGATGAAACAGACTGTAAAAGAAATCAGTGCAGCGACAGTGAGAGCCGTATTGGGAAGATTCCCAGGTGCTTATGTAAAAGACGCAAAGGCCCAGATCTTAACTAATAAAGATGGAATAATAATAGATCTTGACGCCAGTTCATTGTATCCTTCGATGATAGCTCAATTAAACATATCTTTTGATACGTTTTTTGGAAAAATAATTGATCCAATAACATATAATTTCTTAGCTCATCTTGAACCACCATTAAAAGCTAAAATAGGTATTCCACAACAAATATACTCAAATATATATGAGTTCGTAGTTAAATTTGTAGATCGATTAAAACCTCAAAACAAGGGAGAATATGTTCAGAATTATTATCTGATATTAGCATACTTATTAAAAAAGATATCAGATTCTAAAAGAACTATTCAACAATTATTTAATCAAGATACCGTAGAAGATTATTTAATACTGAAAAGATATTTATTACCGGCAATAGATCTATTTGATGACATTCATCCAAAAAGTAAAGAGTATAATAGTTTTTGTAATGAATATCTTATTAATAATTCTTTGCCGACAGACATAAAACAACTCTTTATAATTGAAAATATTCTACAGCCAAGTTTAAGAGTAAAACAAATTCTTACAAAAGATTTTGAAGAATATCTCAGATCAAATAATTTGATGTTGTCATTATCTGGTTGTTTATTCGTGAAACATGAAGTTAAAAAAGGATTATTTATTGAGTTCTTAAAGAATTTAAAAGAATTAAGAAATTCATATGAAGCAGAGATGAAAAAACATTCAAAAGATTCTGTTGAGTATTCATTTTATAACATGCGACAGAAAGCTGTAAAGGTCACAATGAACACGACATATGGGTTATTTGGTCAGTCAACTTACCGTTTTTCGAACAAACATTTAGCTAAAGCAATTACAACACAAGGACGGCTTAGTTTAAAAGCAACTCAATTAATAGCAGATTTATATTTGGAAAACTTACAAAATCAAAAATAATTCAACGGAGAAATCACACGACTCTCAAAGAAATTCTAAATAAACTCGATGACGTCAATGACAGTTATGAAGATATTTATAATAGAGAATTACATGAATTATTAGATGAAGATAGTGAAAAATTAACGGTCAAAGAGTTTTTATTAAAGTTATTAGAAGATACATAAAAAATAAATATTAAGGATTTTAATATATGAACACAAGTTATTTCTTCTCAAATAAACTTAATAAAGAACAAAGATTAATATCAATTTCGACATCTATTCCAAAGAATATAAAAAATATCTTGCCGAATATAATAACCTATAAACCATTATGTCCCACGTGGAAAATGGTACAAGATTATAAAAAGCAGATTATTTCGAAAGAGGAATATACGAGAATTTATATCGGTTGTTTTTTAGATGGTTTAAATGCGGCAAAAGTTTATCAAGAACTTGGAAGTGATGCAATATTACTTTGTTGGGAACGCCCAAACAAGTTCTGCCATAGACACATTGTTGCTGATTGGTTAAGTAATTCTTTAAATATACAAATAAGTGAATTGTAAATTGTGTGGAGGATGAATGAATAAATCCAGCATAAATAAAGCATATTTAGAAGTTATGAGAGCAATTCAACAAATAAAAGATGTTGGAATTAAAGTTGAAATGTCTTATCCTACCTCTGTTAATAATGAAAATTTAATCAAAAAATATGAAGATAGACTTCCTCCTAAACTTTGGAAGCTAGTGACATTTTATCCAATAACCAAATTTCAAAGAGATTTAATTCACCAATATTTAATTAAATTAGGTGAACTTGGAATACTATTTGATACTGGGTGTGGTTGTGAAGGTACTAATTGGGAGATCGATTGGTCACTAAGAATTGAAAAAGATTCAGATTATATCGATGAAGTTATTTCGGCAAAAAAACTTATTAAAGATATCACACCCGAACATTTCCCACTTCCAAACGTACATTAATATAAAACTAAAGGAGAAAACATGACAGAGCAGTTCATATCAAAATCCGTGAAAGTGTCAAAATCACCAGAAGAGAATCCTATTAAATCACTAGTTCATGAATATGATGATCAGGATTTATTTATTGATGAGTTAGTAATATCTTGTCTGAAATTAAAAAATGATGTCGAACTTCAAAAGAGATATAAAAAGAATAAAGAATTTATTTACACAAACCATCTAGAAAGAAGATTCTATTATCATAGAGACAAATCTGACGCTCCACGAATTACAATTTGTATTATTCATGATTTAAAACAGAAAATGTATCATCGAGGAATTTCAATATGTAGTTATTTAGATATTGTTAATAAAGAAGATGGAAGGGATATTGCAGAAGATCGCGCCGTTAAAGCAATGAAATTAAAAACATCTACAGAAGAAATTATCAGAGGTGATATAATTATGGGATATGATAGTATTCCAGAGCTTAATTATGAATATAAAAGTGATTATAATGTAGTTATTACAGAATTTGAAAGAAAATTATTTACTCCAAAACCTATACAAGAATAATAAAAGGGGGCAGAAAAACTTATGAGTGAAAACAATATTCCTTTTGGAACACCACCTGTCGGATTTATGCAAACTGGAAATCAGCAAGTTTCATTAGATCCGCCAATCGCAGCAACTGATAGTATATTTGAAACATATCCGTCTGAAATAGCTTCAACGAAACCGATTCCAGAAAGTGTTGCTCAACCATTTGAAAAATCTGGCAATGCTATTATTGGAGAAGATCCGTATTCTAATAATACAGATTTTCAACCATTCAATAAAGCTCAAAACAATCAAACAACAAAATATGCTATCTTTGACATGTTCTGGTTAATTAATCAAAAATTTTACAAAAAAATTCAACCAGCACAAAATGAGGCACATTTTGTAGTTCTCTCGTTTAATATATCATTTGGTAATTTACGAGTATCATTTTTTGACCTTACGAATAATTCAATTCAAAACAATATTGTTTATCTTGAGAATCTAAAAAGAACCGTTTCTGGTACTATTTATCCGGCAACAGCTTTCAATGCATTCTCTGCCCCGAGACTCGCAACAGTTTGTCTTGAACAATTATTTAGACAAATTCCGGGTGCAAGCTGGCAGCTTGAAAGACCAGTTTGCAAAATTGAAAAGAATGAATCTAAACTCAGATTTACAGTAGCTGATCCAAAATATGGAACATACTTTTATGATTTTGAGGATTGGCAATATCATGCGTTTCTAAAAGCTCTTGAATTCACATACACCAAAGGATTCGAATTAACCGCTTTTCAACATCTCAAATAGAAATCTAAAAATCAATATAAAAGAGAGGTAAAACGTATGGCTCGCAATTACAATAAAGTGATTCTTGTTGGGGTTATTGAATCTGATATCGTCCTTCGAGAAACAACAAATGGTACAGCAGTGACAAACTTCACAGTTACAACTGTCAATAAATGGACAGATCGAAATAGTGAAATTAAAAATTATAAAAAATGGCACCATGTAGTATGTTGGGGAAGAATAGCAGAATATGCTGCTGATTCCTTTGTAGTTGGTGATGAAGTTTTAATTGAGGGTTCTATCTCTTATCGAAACTATGAAAAAGATGATAAGAAACTCAAAGTAGCAGAAATCAAAGCAACAAGTATATCAAAATGGGAGGGTAGTTTAAATAAGATTATTATTGTTGGTAATGTAGGAAGTGAATTATCTTTAAGGAAGACAACAAATGATACAAGTGTAACAAATTTCTCACTTAGCACAATTGAAAAGTGGAGGGACAAAACTGGCGAACTTAAATCTCACAAAAAATGGCATCGAACCGTTTGTTGGGGGAAAACCGCAGAAAATGCTGTGGAAAATATCAAATCAGGAGCTTTAGTTCTAGCTGAAGGTTCAATTTCATATCGAACATATGTTAATAAGGAAGGGATTAAAAATAATCATATTGCAGAAGTAAAGATCTCTCAATTAACAAAATTGGCAAATGCTCTAGATGCAGATAATACAAAGAAAGAAAAATATTCTGAAAGTGAGGACAATTCATGAAAATTATTAGAGAAGGACATGCGACACCGGAGATATTAACAAAAATTGATTGTAAAACAAATATCATAATGTGCATTCACCCGGCTGAGAGAGACACTATTGAAGAAACAAAAAATTTCCCAGACAGATTTCATATTAAATTGGCAAGAGATATAAATCTATCAACGAATGATATAGTTAGTATTTCGTCAAGTGCTCTTGCCACTACAATTAGACCAAAATTAAAAATCAGTTTCCCAGTTGGTATTGTACCTGTGTTTGACAATTTCAATACCGATAATTGTCAAGATATTTTCTGGAAAGTTTATAAATCTTCTGACTCTTACAGTTCCTATAAAGAAGGTGATATTTTAAATCATCACATTATAGATAATATTAAATTTATTCTCTATATGGATACAATTAGAATGAGAGAATCTGGTTTACAAATGATCTTAAGAAAAGATACTCCAATATTAGATTTCTTCTTCTCGTATTACATTCAAACTAAAACTGAAATGGCACAGATTGAAGATATATATTTAATTATTGATGAACAGGTATATAATGATTTTGTAAATATATTTTAAGTTTTAAATTCGGCAAGATCTGAAACTAGATCTTGCCGAATTTTAACAACAATGGTATTAACATATGAACTTTTTTCAAGATCTACTAAAAATATATTCGGCTATTAAATTTCCAGAGCAATATTTGGAAATATCGAAAGTCGATAAAGCAATTAGTTGGTATTATGGAGATGCAGCAAATCAATATATCACTTTAACAAAAACAGAAAACAATAATATAATTGAGATTGATATCAGACAAGCATTCACTGCAATATGTAAATGTCTCTTTGAACCTGATAGTGATTTCATTATAGAAATGAATAAAATACAAGACAAGAAATCAAGAAATATATTTATTGCAACAAGTTTAGTTAATAGTGAATATTTGAGAGTTCTAAATATTATATGTAAAGTTATTATAATGGGAGTTTTATTTGAATCTTCCGAAATTATTTTACTAGAGTTGAAAAAAGATGGTGCTACAATATCTTGCGATGATGAAACATTAGTAAGATTAATGAATATTCATGAGCATCCTCTTGGAGATTTTAGTAAAATGGTTATAGATAATAACTTTCAATTTCATTTCACCCAATATGACAAATATATTAGAAGTAATAGAACTAGTTATTTCTGGGATGGTAATACGTTAGATGTTAAAGGAACTTATAAACATGTTCCTCCTAAACTTAACGAGGTTCAAAAAAAGATTTTAGAAGAAGAGTTTAATGACTTTCAAGAGATATTAAAGATTTACTCAAAACAATATTTTACAATTTTGACTACAAACAATCTAATGAAATTACTAAAAGAATATTATTTATGTGGCAATGAAAGATATCTTGCCGATGGCGGCAAATATGTCACAAAATTAAACAATTCAGATATCAGTCCAAGAAATTATCTAAAGACATTTATATATCCAATTGTATTATCAACGAAAATTTAAAAAGGAGAAAATTATGTCAAATGAGGTAACTATAGAGTTTACATTAGATGAATTAGACGCCCTCAATCTAATATTAACAAAATTACAAGAAACAGAAACAATTGAACCAAAAGAAATTGACAATGAAACAAATGCATTTATCGAAAATCTTCTTATTAAAATTGCTAAAGCAAAATTTCAACAAGATATTATAAAAGAAATACCAAAAATCTGATATTTAAGAATTTTATATAGAAATAATTGTAATAACAAGTCTAATATTTTTGTTATAAACTAAAACTTAGGAGGCGTAAAAATGGCAGAGTTAAAGTATTGTCCAAATTGTGACACCAGCAGAGAGTGTACGAAAAAGGGAAAAAATGCTGCAGGGAAACAGTTATATTATTGCAAGACCTGTAAGAAAACATTCTTACCTACGACTGCAACTTCTGCTTCTTCAAAAGTGAAGAAGACGAAAGTGAAGAAATCCTTGACGGAAACTGATATTATTGTTAACAACAATGTTATCAAGACTGTTCCTGGATTTATTTCCTTGGATCAGGCATTCGACTTAGCAAAATCCTACTTCAGAGAGATTGCTAAAGAGAAAGCTGAAGTTCAAGAAAATAATAGTAAACGAACCATTAAATTTAAGGTAACAGCCGGTACTAAAGGCTAGTGAATTTCACATCTGGTCAGAACTGTTTAAGTTCTGACCAGATTTTTTAATTATGTGAAAAGAAAGGAGTGGATAATGATAGTTGGCGAAACATTTACAGTAAATATTCACAATTTATCAATAGATGAGTGTATTAATCTATTAATAACATTAAAACAAAATAAAGAATTAATAAATCGAATTAAAGATCTGATTATCATTAAAAAATTAATAAAAGTTATTTCTGAACGCCACCAAATTTCAGGATATCATCCAATCAATAGAATGATATATAGAATAGATAAGTATTGTAGGAACAGATATTTTGACATAAAAAACAATGAATATAGAGATGAAAAGTTATTAAGACAATTCAACGAGTTTCAACGTATTTATTCAACAGGTTGTCGTATCAAAACAGAAATGTTATTTACAGTTTTCTATGCGGAAAGAGCTATAGTAGAACTTTACTATTGAAAGCGAGGACACATGAGTC
>ENA-UPTA01005557-UPTA01005557.1-activated-sludge-metagenome-genome-assembly--contig:-NODE-5557-length-11495-cov-6.880420_pt1 | contig 11495 bp, 9 predicted proteins | sample MGYA00238184_ERZ773361 | MGnify/ENA primary metagenome ERZ773361 (study PRJEB29100, sample SAMN05720205) | activated sludge metagenome | isolation source: anaerobic digester from wastewater...
TCTCGCCCGGACAGCCGTAAAGGTCGCGCCAGTCGGAAATGGAGGTGCCCCGTTAAAATTTCATACTGGGCGACATTTTTATTAAGGACAGAGAAGATAGCAAAAGCGGAAAAACAGAAGACGGAAAGAAATTTGATATAAAACGATTGTTTAGCAGCGAACCAAAGGACAAAGACAAGCTTAGGTTCGACGAAAGAGGGAAGCCGCTGACAGTCAAGCAGTTGTACGAATACGGCAAAACTCAGCTTAATTCTTATCTCGAAAATGGAATGAAGCCGTCACAGGCATACACGCAAGCGCGAAAAGACATAAGTGAATACGGGAGCAAGAAAAGTTTTCTCAAGAAAAGCGGCCAGGAAGAGTTCCATGTGAAGATTAAAAAGCCGAAGCCCGGAACGAAATTGACAGATAAAAAAATTATCGGGGCCTACATGAAGGCAGCAGGTAACAATAAAAAAGATGCGGCAGCGCTTGCGGAAGCCGATGGGTGGGATATTCGTAAATAGGAGATAATTGATGGCCACGGTATTCGATGACTACGAGGAAACTGTTTTTGATTCTGAAGCACCCGATAATTCACAGGTTGCTGAACAGGAAACCAGACCGGCAGCAACGCGGGCAATGACTGTAACGCCTGAAGAGAGGCCCACGCCATCAACAAAACCTTCTTTTATCGACGAGGCACTTTCTGTATTCGATGGGGCAAAGGCAAAGAAAAGATCAATGACGGTAACACCTGCCGCTGTATCGCAACCACAACAACCACCCATGACCGGGCCTCTTGCAAAGGCGACTGCGCTCATAAAAACGATAGCGAGCGTTCCTGAAAACTTATTGGCCTCAACAATAAAAGCAGTTCAGGGGACATCAGGCGCGTCAATAACAAATCAGGACGTGGGAGATAAAATAGTCGAATGGGTCGAGAGAAATAATCAAAAGTTATCGCAGGAATACGGAGACAAGGGATTTATTTCGGAACGGGGCATTGCCGAGCTTGGCCCGAATCTCGGTTTCTCTGGTGTGTCAATGGCGTCAGGTATCGGCGGCGGTGTGGCTGGGTCGCTCGTCCCTGGGCCTGGAACAATAGCCGGTTCAATGGCCGCCAGTGGTGCATCTGCGTATAGAATGCAGACGTACTCAACGATGATGAACTGGCTTACAAAGGTAAACGAGGAAAGCATTCAGCAGACCGGGAAACCAATCACCCCTGAAGAAGAAAAGAAATTCAAGGAGCGTTTCGATAAGTTGGCGTCTGAATCCGGACTATGGGAAGCTGGCCCGGAAGCCGTTGGTAATGTTGGTTCTTGTTTATTATCGATATCTCGTCCAAGTGCGTATAATAAAACTAAAGCTACTACGATTGTTAATGGTATTGTAAATATGTAAAGTGAATATTTCTTTGCTTTTATATGCAGCCAATAATCAGCTAATATTTGTTGCAGCTCTTCATATTTTTTTATAATTTCATTACAAAGATTCATACCTTTTTTAGATTTATTAATTATTTAAAAATAGCTTTGTATCTCTATTGTATATTATGGCATCTTTTGATTAATTTTGTGACAAGAGGTTTTCGGTGATGCTGTTATTTCTGACTATGAACCCAGAGAATGAAATCAAGAATTTTTACATCATTAATTTGATTTGCCGTCCATCCAAATTTTTTTCTTATATCATCAATGATTCTTTTGATAGGAGCTTCTGCAAGAAGCTGCCGATAAATCATTTTCAGGTTTGCGTAATAAGCAAGTAACTTCTTTGTTTTCTTGTATGGGCTGTCTTGGACATTATACGGGTCCGGCAATCCGAGAGTTTTCTTTACTAGATTGTCATAAATCGGCAGATTATTGTCGAGAGTATGGAGGAGCTTAGTGGCGAAACTGAATTGCAGGCTATTTTGGTTTTTTAAAGTCTTGATCTCGTACAATTCATTCAAAATTGTTTCAAGATTGTTTTCCCGTCTATCCAGCAGTTCAAAGTATTTATCAAAATGCTGTTGGCTAAGTCCTGCCGTTCTCATCACATAAAAGCTTTTGTATTTTTTCTTAAATTCTTCATTACCTGAAATCGGTTCGTTTTGCGCAAATACGGAAGTAATGTAAAAATAGCGGTCAATATCATCCTTTCTATTTCCCAACTTATTAACAATAGAAGATAGATTTAAAGACAGATCGGAAATCAATATATCGTAATTTTTTGCCATAGTAATCAACTCTTAGAAGTTACTGACTCAATATAACTGCAATAGTCGCATTCCGGATTCGCTTCGGGTATTTTGTCGTTGTTCAAGCATTTGTGCGCTTCAAGGATGGTTTTTTCAACCCATGAATCGTTTCCGGTATATGAAACCAGCGTTACATCGAATTCAAGCTTGCCGTCAAAAGCTTTGCAATCTCTTTTGCCGTTGCAATAGACGAAATATCCTGTGTCGGAAACTTTATAACCATTCTGTCTTAAAAGCCATTGATAGACTTCCATCTGCCGTTTATAACCACCCTGCCAGTCTTTGTTAAGTTCGGTTATTTCCTCATCCTTGGACGTCGATTTATAATCCACTACGATATATTCGCCCTGGGAGTTCTGCCAAAGGTCGTCGATTGCTCCGAAGATCAGGAAATTGGTCGGCTCATGCAGAAATTGGACTCCGGTAAAATTGTGCCGCCATTTATCCAAATCTTTGTGCGGTACAGGCCTGGCGTCCACGCCGTATTTTTCAATCAAAGGGTGTTTTGTGCCATTGGCCCGGTAAGTATCGAATTCCTGTTTGAGCAAGGCATCAACAGCGCTATTGAGGGCGAAAGGAAATCCCGGCGGCCTGCCGACGCCTAATTTGCGGTCGAGATAGAAGCAGCGCGGGCATTGGAGAAATAGATCGATTTTTGATCGGGAAAGTTTGAAAGGCTCCTCTGAGCCAGAGGTATATATTCCCCTGGTGCGTTGTGAGTTGTAGTATTGGGACATATTATTTCTTAAATTCTTTTATATATTTTCCAAAAACTTTCTGAAATAAAACCGTTCTTTCATATAGCCATTTATAATAATCTTCGGATTCATTTTGATCAAAGACTGCCGAAACTTCTTTGCTAATCTTGATTCTCGAAGCAATCGCCGCATCCACCCATTCGGCCTTTTCCCCTATTTCTTTTTCAATTTCGTCTTTACGTTCTCGTAAATAGTTAAACAAATCCTTATTTCGATTAATATAAATCTCACAGCCTAGTATATTTTCTCTTGTGTTTATTGTTAATCCAATATGCGCTTCGGAACTGCCAGCACTAACATCATACCAATGCTGCGGTCTGGGCGTTTGTAGCCTAATTTTTTTGTCATTTTTTTGGACAAAATTTTTAAATTTGGTCCAAAAATCTAATTGCTGAATCTTTGTATTTGTAAGTCCGCCACCGGCTGTATTTGTCTTTATTGCCTTTGCCCATTCATTAGGTTTTGATATAATTTCAAATTTAGGCGCAGGATTAGATCCTTCAATTTTCCACAATTCAATTTTTATCAAAAAGAAATTTATATTTTCATCAGTATGTTCATTTAGCCAATCAATTGCTTTCTGATGCTCCTCTCTAAAATCTCTAACTACCCAAATAATGATTTCAGCATCATAGCCAGAAGCATAAGTTATAATTTTTCCAAGATGGTCATGATTTGTGTCTTCCAACTGATTTTCAATAATGATTTTTCTATTGGAATTTTCTTCTTCTGCTAAAATATCGACATTAAATCTGCCGACATTAGCTTCTGTTTGTATTAATTTTATACCTACACCAATTTCCTCACTGAGCAAATCGAGGTTTTCTTTTTGAGCAAGCCAACTTGTGAAATCAAGAGCTTCATGCTCCCAGACATCACGCAAATCGACTTTACTTAATTTTGATAATGGTTTTTTCATATAGTTATTCCTAATTTATTTAATTGATTAAGCTGCATTCATTAATTCATCAGCCATAAGCTCTGCTTGCTTCAATACATTTTCCGTTGCCAACAGTTGCATATCCGGCGGATAGCCGTAGCGATTTAAAATTCTTTTTACATCACGTCTTAGTCTAGCCCGGACGCTTTCTTTCAGCGTCCAGTCAATCGTTGCATTGCCTTTGATGCTTTTGAATACTTCAACAGCTATCACCGCCAATTGCTTATCGCCTAAAACTTGTTTGGCGCTTTCATTATCGGCTAAGGCATCATAGAAAGATAATTCGTCTTCACTGAGCTTTAATTTTTCTCCCCGTTTTCCCGATTCACGGAGGTCTTTAGCCATCTTTATTAATTCTTCAATTACTTGCGCAGTGGTCAATAAATTATTCTGATATTTGTTGATGGAATTTTCCAGCATTTCGGAAAGCTTCTTGCTCTGTATAGCATTCTTTCTTATTCTCGTTCTGATTTCATCATTAAGAATCTTCTTGAGCAATTCCAAGGCTAGGTTTTTGCGTTCCATGTGTTTTATTTCTTCCAGGAAGTCATCGGATAGAATTGAAATATCCGGTTTTTTGATACCCGCCGCATCAAATATATCTACAATTCCATCGGACACAACCGCCTTGTCAACAATCTGCCTTATGGCTGTTTCAATCTCAGCGTCAGATTTTCCGCTGCCTGTCGGTTCAAACTTAACTAACCGAGCTTTCACCGCTTGGAAAAATCCTATTTCGTCTTTAATCGCCATCGCTTTAGGATGAGGAACGGACAAAGCGAAAGCCTGTGAAAGCAAGCCAACCTGTCTCGTAAAGCGGTTCTTGCCATCATCTAAACCTAAAACATATTCTTGTGCTTCAAGGATAATTATGAGCTTTTCATGAGTGGAAGCTTTGAAAAATCTTCGATAGTCAAAAGCGTCAAACATTTGATCGACAATTTCAAATTTTTCGAGAAGCGCATTAACGGCTTCTTCCTGATTTAGCGTCGGAGCGCCTTTGCCTCCGCTGGCCGTATAGGTCGCCAGTGCCGCTTTTAAATCCGAGGCAATGCCTATATAGTCAACGATGAGTCCGCCTGGCTTATCTTTAAATACGCGGTTAACACGGGCTATTGCCTGCATCAAAGTATGACCACGCATTGGCTTATCAACATACATAGTATGGAGGCAAGGGACATCAAAACCGGTTAGCCACATATCCCGAACAATGACTAATTTCAACGGATCGGCAGTATCTTTAAATCTCTCTGAAATTGCCTTGCGGTCATTTTTTGTTGTGTTATGCTTCTGCCATGTTTCAGGATCAGAAGATGCAGACGTCATGACTACCTTGATACAACCTTTTTTCAAATCCTGATCATCCCAATCAGGACGAAGCTTGATTATTTCGGCATACAATTCAACGGCAATCCTTCGGCTCATGCAGACAATCATTCCTTTGCCTTCAAAAGCTTCCTGTCTCTTTTCAAAGTGGTCAATAATGTCAGCCGCTACAATTTTCAATCTGTCAGTATGTCCGACAATGGCCTCTATTTGCGCCCACTTAGCCTTGGCTTTTTCTTTAGCCGTGCTTTCCTCTCCCTCGGTAATAGCCGCTTCTTCCGCATCAATTTTGGCTTTCTCGTCCGGTTTCAAATGAACCTTTGCCAAACGGGACTCATAAAATATCTTGACTGTCGAACCGTCTTCTACGGCTTGTGATATATCGTAAATGTCAACGTAATTTCCAAATACTGCCGGAGTAGAAGCGTCTTCTTTTTCAATCGGCGTTCCGGTAAAACCGATAAAAGAAGCATGGGGCAAAGCATCTCTCATATATTTTGCAAATCCATAGCGGGTAATTGCTTCTTCTGAGTCTCCATTTTTGACGATTCTTGTTTTTGCTCCGAAACCGTATTGGCTCCTGTGGGCTTCATCGGCAATTACAATAATATTTTTCCTTTCGGAAAGCAGATCATAAGTACTTGAACCTTCTTCGGGAAAGAACTTTTGAATAGTCGTAAAGACAATACCGCCACCAGCCACTTTTAAAAGATTTTTTAAATCATCTCTGTTTTGCGCCTGAATAGGATCTTGCCTTAAAAGCTGTTTGCAGTTGGCAAAGGTATCGAAAAGCTGATCATCCAAATCGTTTCTGTCAGTCAAGACAACAACGGTCGGATTATTGAGCTTTAAAACCGTTTTACCTGCAAAAAAAACCATCGAGAGTGATTTCCCGCTTCCTTGCGTATGCCAGACGACACCAGCCTTCTGATTTCCATTTTTGCTGGAAGCTATAATGGTTGATTCAATGGCTTTGTTGACGGCGTAATACTGATGATAAGCGGCTATTTTTTTGATAGTTATGATTGAAGTGAGACCGGTTTTTAAATCTTCTTTTCTGCTTTTTTCAAAAACAATGAAATGTCGCATTAAATCAAGGAGCGTTTCTTTTTTAAGCATTCCCTTAATGAGTGTTTCCAATTGCGGAATAGTGGCGGCGTCCTCAACAAAGCCGTCTTTTGATTTCCAAGCGCTGAAACGGGAAATATCGGAAGATATTGTCCCGGTTTTGGCGTCCAGTCCGTCAGAAGCAATAAGAATGCTGTTGTAATAGAATAGTGACGGTATTGCTTTTTTATAATTCTGAAGCTGGGTAAAAGCTTTCTGCACAGTAGCATTTTCATCAGCCGGATTTTTAAGTTCAATGACTACCAGCGGCAGGCCGTTTATAAAGACAACGACATCAGGCCGTTTATTGATATTGTTTTCAATAACCGTAAATTGATTGCAGACGAGGAATTCATTGTTTTCCAAATTCTCAAAATCAATCAGGGATACTTTGTCACCCTGTATTCCATCCTTGCCCATATACTCAACTTCAATGCCCTCAGTCAGCATCAAATGGAAAGCTTCATTATTGTCTATGAGGTTTTGGCTGGGAAGATTGAAAACTTGTTTTAGCGCCTGTTCTCTTGCATCCTTTGGCACTTTCGGATTTATATTATCAATGGCTTGTTTTAAACGGTTGCGGAAAATAACGGTGCTGAGGTTCTTGCGTTCTTTTTCCTGTTCTTCCGGCGAAAGGTATTCAAAACCTTGGCTTTGTAGCAGCTCAATTACAAATTCTTCGATGTGTGATTCAAATATTTTAGTCATAATTAATTTATTACTTATAACATTTCTAATAATATGCCTGTCTATCAAATAAAGAAACTTCTTTATCGCTTATGACTGCTCCTAATTCTTCTAGTATCTTTTCATTTATTAAATCATGTGAATCTATAATGTTCTTCAAGTTTGGTTGTAACCAATCAGAATTCCAGATAACAACATCATTATCAATAACCTTATTGCACAACTTTTCTGAATAATCGAAATCGTTGCTCGTTTTTATAGTTATTCTTTGAAGCCAAATTTGCATGATGCCAGTATTGGGAAGCTTCTTGAACTTGTTTATAATCTTCTTGATTATGGTTTCCTTTCCTTTTTTAGGAAGGAAATCAGTTAGCTTACTCAAGATAGCAGAAATTATCGGATATGTTCTCGGATTCTTATAGGCTATATCAGTAGCAATACTTATCAATACTTTTATATTAGTTTTAATGTCCTTTTTGGATAATTTAGATATTTTATCATAAAACATTTGCAATAATCTGGATACGGTTCCTGAATTAGGATATTTTTGTGAGAAAACAGAAATAGAATATAATTCATTTTGTAAGTTTTCATATTGATTTTCATTTACTATCCAAAAGAGTTTATCAGGCTTTATGGATGAGTGCACAACATCATTTATACCGTGTGTTTTTGCGGAATTTATTTTCATTCCAAAGTCATTGAGAATATCAGTAAGCTCCTTGATTATCTGTTCTGCTACCTGCGGATTGTTGCTGAAAATCCTGTAATCGTCCCTATACCTTATAATCTTATAATCTTTTCTGCTTATATTTCTACATTTTTTGATCTTATCGGTAAGCAAGCTATCCACATAACAAAGAATCATTTCAGCTATAAAATCCATCAAGACGCTACCTTGAGGGATTCCATTTGTTTGGCCGTTAGACATTGCCTGTAATTGCCGATCAATTATATTACCAATAAGATTTTTATCATTTCGTCTTTGTTTGGCCATGTCTTTGTCATGTAAAGCCCAGGGAATTGAATGAGTATAGATTGCACCATAACAGTCTACAATGTCGGTATGAAATAGATAGTCATATTTCAAACTATGAATAATTGATTTTCTTTCCACTTCTTCTAACCAATGCATTATTTGTGATGCTTTATCTTTTTTATAAACGGAAGAAATGACCGGCAGGCTTTCGCATTTAATGCGATCACTTTTTCCCATTAAAGAGCGTAATCGTTCTTTGATGTATTTCCAATTATTTTTATCTGTTATTACGCTTACAAGATAAACATAAAATGCGGGGTGAATTAATTGAAGCGGACGCCAAGCATAACGGCCATCTTTGTTAGTAATTAGTGTGTAATTCACATCCTCGCAATCATGAGGTTTTAAGTTTGGATTATAATAATCTGATAATTTATGATCTTTTAACTCATTTGATATTTCTCTTAATAGGCAATCAAATTTAAAATATGAGGGCAAATCACCGTTAAAATAGCTTTCCTCTTTAAGAAAAAATTCTTTAGCTTCCTTTGCTGATAAGGATAAAATGTTTTTCATACCTTTACTCTTATCTCGCCTTTCATTAATTTTGGTAAAAGTGTGTCGCGAATATTGGAAAGGGTTTGAATTTGGGAATTATTTAAAATAATCTTATCGAATAAAATTCTGATTTTTACTCGAAATAGATTTAATCCATTAACGTCAGGAATAATAATTTTAGTATCCCTTAGACTAGTTAGACTAAGATTAGCTTGGACGGCTTCAACAACATTACCGATTAATGTTTCTCTAATTGATTGCAACGACAACATACACTGTAAGTAAAAGGGATCAACCATTTCTTCATTTGCGCGAATGATTGCAACCGCTTGATTTGTGTTTGCTGGCAAAATAGATTTTGGCACAACTGCAAAACGCCCAATAGTGCCTGCGATTGAATATAGAAGATCACCCTCACAGACAACTGAACGAGAAAGTAATTCATTAGTTTCGACATCAATATAACTGAATTTTGCCATATCGAAATAATGATCATTGGTTATACTTTCTGCTTTTATAAAATTAATACCACTATCAGAGAACTTTCCACCAATGGTTGTCGGGGTTGTCCCTTTTGTAACTTTAGAAGTAATTTGTGCTATCGTTTCAACGTTCCATGCATTTGGAATATCCCCAAACTCGGAATCAATCATTTTTCCACCACTTGATTTATAAGGATTCCCGTCCTCATTGGGAAATTCAAAATCTACAAACCACTCTTTAAAAATAGCTTGTGCAATCGCCTCTAATGTTTTGTTTTGCTCCCGCAGAAGTTCAATCTTATCATCCAAAGACGACAATAATGCCGCAATAGCTTGTTGTTCAGGAAGAGTTGGAATATTCCATTGCGTATTTTTTAGAAAGTGCCAATCCGCCCTTGGCATATGTGTTCCGATATTTGCTCCCATCGATTTATTAATGAACAATGGATTTGCTACAAAATAGAATAAATAGTTTTGATCAAATCCACTTTTGGTTTTTAATACCCAAATGTCAGTTGAGCAAACACCATTAAAATTTGCCTTCCAAACTTTTCTGAAATAAGGTCTTAATTTCCCAAACAGAACATCTCCCTTGTTAAAGTAGAATTTATTACTTTCTAATTTAGATGAATGGCCATATCCATTAATTGAAAGCTCGCCTTGATTGATATGCTCAAGACCAATATATTTTTGATCCTTATCGCCAGGCTTCCATTGCAACTTTGAAGGTTCAGCTATTTTATCAAGCGTTGTTGTTTCCCAGCCCTTTGGAATTGTAGAGGTTTGATCGCTCATAGTTATATTACATTAATTCCAATATTTTTCAGTTGCTTTTTTATTTCTTGGTTTAATTTATATTCTTCTTCTATTTGCACAGAAAGCTTCTGCGTTAATTTAGATATTGTTTCTTCAAACGGAATTCCATCATCTATTTCGTCTTGCAGCCCAACATAACGTCCAGGCGTCAGAACAAAATTATTTTTGGTTATTTCTTCCAATGTTGCGGATTTGCAAAAGCCTTTTATGTTTTCATATTTGCCGTTAGGCTTTCTCCACTCGTGATAGGTATTGGCAATTTGGGAAATATTTTCATCATTGAAAGCTCGGTGAGTACGGTCTTCCATGTAGCCAACTTCCGAAGCGTCTATAAAAAGAATTTCACCGCTTCTTTTTCTGTCGCCATTGCCTGTACGTTTGCGAGATAGAAACCAAATGCATGCGGGAATGCCCGTGTTGTAAAAAAGCTGTTTCGGCAGAGTTACAATACAATCAACCAAATCGTTTTCAATCAAAGACTTGCGAATATCGCCTTCATTGTTGGTTTGACTGGAAAGAGAACCATTTGCCAAAACGCAGGCCATTACTCCTTTAGGCGCAAGATGATAAATCATATGTTGAAGCCATGCGAAGTTTGCATTTGCAGACGGCGGCATTCCGCACTTCCAGCGAGGATCATTTTGTAAAAGCTGACCAGACCAATCGCTGTCATTAAAAGGAGGATTGGCTAAAATAAAATCGGCTTTCAAATCTTTGTGCAGGTCATTTAAAAATGAGCCTTCTGTATTCCATTTGACTTGCGAGCCGTCAATTCCCCTAATGGCGAGATTCATTCGGCACAAGCGGTACGTAGTTTGATTGCTTTCCTGTCCATAAATAGCAATGTCATCAACTCTACCTTGATGGCTTTCTATAAACCGTTCGCTCATGATAAACATGCCACCACTGCCACAGCAAGGATCATAAACTCGGCCTTTATACGGTTCGATCATTTCAACCATCAGACGGACGATGGATTTTGGCGTATAGAATTGTCCGCCCTTTTTGCCTTCGGCGTTTGCAAATTCGCCTAAGAAGTATTCATAAACTCTGCCGAGTAAATCTTTGCTTTTCGCGGCTTCCGTTCCAAGAGCTATGTTTCCAACAAGATCAATCAAACCACCTAGCGCGGCTTTGTCTAAATTAGGACGGGCATATACTTTGGGTAAAATACCTTTGAGGGTTGGATTTTCTTTTTCAATCGCTTCCATCGCATCATCTAAATCTTTACCAATTGAAGGCAGTTTGGCCCTTGAATGCAGATGCGACCACCTGGCTGCTGACGGGACAAAGAAAACATTTTCCGCCCTGTATTCATCGGCGTCTTCCGGATTAGCCCCGGCATAGTCGCCTTTCCCCTCTTTTATTTTTGAGTAAAGTTCTTCAAATGAATCGGAAATATATTTGAGGAAAATAAGGCCAAGTACAATGTGCTTGTATTCGGCGGCATCCATATTTTTCCGGAGTTTATCCGCCGCTTTGAATAATGTTTTTTCAAATGATTCGTTTTTGTTGTTGTTATTATTTTTAGACATAATGAAAAATGTTCCCTGATTAATGTATTTACTTGAGAGTACCGAGTTCTTGTTTAATTTAAGGCAATCTTTTTGTCAACTTT
>ENA-UPTA01005558-UPTA01005558.1-activated-sludge-metagenome-genome-assembly--contig:-NODE-5558-length-11493-cov-5.676517_pt1 | contig 11493 bp, 9 predicted proteins | sample MGYA00238184_ERZ773361 | MGnify/ENA primary metagenome ERZ773361 (study PRJEB29100, sample SAMN05720205) | activated sludge metagenome | isolation source: anaerobic digester from wastewater...
TGAGCGGTGAACATTTCGCTGTCAGAATTGCGGTATGCATCGCGGAGCATGATATAGGCCATTTCTGGGGTAACCGCTCCCTGTGGTGAACATGAATACAGGAATAAGCCTCCCAGCAGCAGTGTTGTTATTTTCAATATATGCATACAAACCCCTTATCTGTTTTATCAATAATCATATTATCAATCAGGCGCGTTGTGCCATAATATACGGCAACAGCAATTACTGATTTACCGGTAATTCTATCGGTTGGTTGAAGGGAATGATAGTTGACACAGGAAATATAGTCAATTGCATCAGCGTTGCCGCTTTCGATAATGTCCTTCATCGCCGAGCAGATTATATCAGCCGAGCACTCGCCGCGGGAAATCATCTCCTCTGCTTTTTGGAGAGACCGGTACAGCGATATGGCATCTGTTTTCTGCGTTTCGCTGAGGTGCTTATTGCGTGAGCTCATGGCAAGGCCCGTATCTTCCCGGAATATTTTCCCAATAATGATTGCAACAGGAAAATTCAGGTCTGCAACCATTTTACTAATGCCGATTACCTGCTGTATATCCTTCTGGCCGAACACCGCGATATCAGGCTGCACAATATTGAAAAGTTTTGATACGACGGTAAATACACCTTTAAAGTGTCCGGGCCTGTGGGCTCCGCATAGATTTTCTGTTAAAATATCCATATCGACATAGGTGAGAGGGGAATCGTACATTTCACTGTCGTCGGGAGAAAATATCAGATCAATGCCGGCAGCAGCGGCTAAATCACAGTCTCTCTGGAATTCCCGGGGATAGGTTTCGTAATCTTTCAGGTCATTGAACTGCATTTTATTGACGAAAATGCTCATTACCTGAAAGTCGCTCAATGTCGAGGAGAGTTCAATCAGGCTGAGGTGGCCATCATGCAGAGAGCCCATTGTGGGAACGAAACCAACTTTCTTCCCATCCCGTTTCGCGGCGCTAATATGTTGACGAACTTCACCTATTGTATGTGCAATTATCATGTAGTTCTCCCGTGAGAGTAGCTGCGAACTTTTAACTTCCTGATGTTTGAAAAATAAAAAACATCAGGAAAGAAAAATAACAATTAACATATTTCGTCAATATTATTTTTCAGGTTCTCAACGGGTTGCCGCTCCGGGAGAAAGCCTTTATTCCAGCAATGGTTTGTTTACCGCGAGGGCAAGATAATCATTGTAACGCGGCATTATTAAATTATTTACTGTGAGAATATTCTTAACAATCCTTTTGCCCCTGTATTTTCCGAGAATTGAAATTGCTTCCAGCTCATTTTTTGCCTCAACGGTGAAAGATTCAATTTCTCCTTTTATACCTTGCTTAAATTCTATATTGAATATCATAATGGTTACCATTTTTAATTTATAAATATATTCTACAGTTCTAAAATAGAGTATATCAATAAAATTTATAATCGGCAACTGGTATACTCACTTTTTTCAAATCATAAACAGTATGGGAAAAAAACCTGCGGAAACTTGTTCTAAAACAATAATGAAAAAAGTGATATCAGTTAACGTTTTAATTTTCTTGCAGAAACAAGCATCATGTCCCCTGCATCAAAAATTTTCACGGTTATGTCCGAAATGCGTTTTGTAATGGATCCTGAAGAACCGATTCCACTTCCATAAGTTTTGTATCGCTCAATGGTAAATCCATAGCGGGAAAGCAGTTGTAATAAGGTGCGATGTGAAAAAAAGTAGAGATGCTCAGGGAAGTTGTAAAAACGCCAGTTTTTCCTGAAGAGTTTCATGGCATTAAAACCCCCGACGCGGCATGTTGATATGTACAGATAGCCGTTTTCATGAAGGTCATGGTATGCTTTTTCAATTACTGACTGAGGATTATGAAGGTGCTCGATTGATGCCCATAGTGTGATAAGATGAAACTTCTCAGGGTATTCTTTTTTCAGATAATCGTCACATTCTGTTTTGAGCTTAAGTTCCTTCTGGGCAAAGTTTATACAATCTGCGGATATATCGATCCCTTCAGAATCCCAGCCGCGGGAGTTCAGATACGCAACAAAGTATCCTGCGGCACATCCGATATCCAGACTCTTTTTGGTGTCCATAATGCTGTTTTCATAGTGGAAAAAATCAAGATCCGCAAGATTCAGGGTAATTACCCGTTCAATCTCTTTGCGGATTTCCGGTGAAAAGTAATTGTTATAACCGCGGTCTGTCCTTTTGGAGAAATAGGACTCCCCATAATAACGGGACATCATTTCTTCTGAGGGTCGCGGTGAAACATACTGCAGGCCGCATCTTGTACAACGTACAAGGGTGAATATCTCCCCTGCAGGTGATTTTTTCTGGAAAAGAATTCTTTCTTCTGTCTGACCGCATAGAATACACTGCGGTTTTTCCAAAAAGGGGCCGTTATTCATTATGTACCGGATTAATTATATATATAGTATATTGCATCAATTTTTTTCAGTGTAAATAATACGAATAAATAAAAATATGATATGGTCGATCCGGCCTTTCTGAATAAGGGGAGGGTGTCCGGATATCTTGCTTATTGATTCAGTACCATAACACTGCTGGGCAATTACATTGTAGCATAATCAGAATAATGTCAAATCATTTAATTGATGAAAAATGCAGTTACACCGGGATAGTATCAAGGTATGAGTTGGATAATAACAATTTTTGATTTACTTTTTTCACATATACTCTATAATTCTGATGAAATGAATGTGCCGCACAGGATTGGATAAAATGGGAAATGACATTGTCGCATCGCGGAAGTCAATTGTTATTACTGAAAACAAAAGGGCTCTTATGAGTGTGCGGAATTCTTTTGTTAAGCGTAATATTGAAATTGAAACACGGTTTCTGAATTTGACCTCGCTTTCGATCATCAGGAGGGTCGTGGCAAATGTCAAGAACACCTCTCCAATTAGAACTGAACTATTTAAATTTATTCGCGAGGTCGGGATTCCGCATTCAATTGTCATCGATTATGAAATTGATCTCAAGCTGGATGCCGCTCTCGATCCTGACCGTAAAAAAATGTTACGGACATTGCTGATTTCACATATAATTCTTTCCCGGGGTAAAGGATTTGAATTGTTGCGGGGCAATTTTCTCATTCTTGCGGATGATCGGAATTATGAAAGTCTTAAAAACTATGAGAATATGCCCATCCGGATACTGGATCTCCTGGCAACAAAAAATGATGTCGTGAATAAGTTTATCCAGGAGCTTCGCGCGAACCCTGTACTGTTTAACAGAATTTTTTTCTTTAAGGTTGTCAATGTTAATGCGTCGCCGGATGTGTTCCAGGAGGAGATGAACGGATTTCTTGATAAAGTTGAAGAAAGAATTAAGCAGGGAGTCTTTATTAAGGGGAGCAGTCAGGCTTCAGTCATTAATGATAGCGCTGATGCCGCGAATATAGTTTTTCGGGTAGATCAGGAAAATGTGTATGTCGATGGTGAGGAGAAAAAGCTGGTAGAGGCTCCGGACTATGAGAACATCCCCATCAATGAGATGCAGGTAATCGGTTCCTGGACTAACAGAAATAAAATGGAAGTCGGGAAAAAACTCAATGTGATGATACTCAATCTTGAAAACAGAGGTTTGATCAATTCCGGAAACAGACTCGTACTGACGGTTGGTGAAAAATGTGTGATTGACGGTTCAACTGCTTCATCGCTGGCACAGTTGCTGATTCAGGATTTGAAGAACTATGTGAATATTAAGCTGAAGGTCAGTGACAGAAGTATCAAAATTCTTGAAAACTCCAAAGGATTCAGCATGATTCGGGAATACATAAGTTACTGAATTCAGTTGCATCCTTTTAGCGAATACCGTATGGCGTTATAACCGATTAAATGGGATATCTCTTTTATAAGGACATCATTGGGCGCAATATTATAGGCATGGTGAGTAAGAATTGTCGTCGAATTACCCTTACTGTCGTCAACATGAAAATAGACCGGGCAATCGCCGCTGTGCCCCATCAGGGCAGATTTGAGTTTTGCGAGTAGCTGTGTATCGGCTCCCGCTGAGTCGAGGGTTATATGAAGTGCGGTAATTGAATTAAGACGTATTTCCCGCAATGACTGGACTTCTTTCACAATTATTTTTTTCGCCACATCGTTTTCAATTTCAATTTTTCCCGTGAGCATGACCGGTTCTTCCATCGTGATGTAATGCTCATATTGTTCGTAGGTGGCAGGGAAGAACACCGCTTCAATCGTTCCTTCCATATCTTCAACCATACTGACGGCAAACTTTTTCCCGTTTTTGGAGAGGCGGACTTTCAGGTTGTAAATGATGCCGACAATTGAAACACTTTCTTTATTCGTGCATTCGCTCAGGTCTGGAATCGCAGTGCAGGAAAAGGATTGTATTTCCTGTTCATAGCGTGCAAGGGGATGTCCTGTTATGTACAATCCCAGGACCTCTTTTTCGAATTGAAGTTTGTCGTTGTCATGCCAGTCCCTTACGGGGGTTAGTTCGTATGGCGAGCTGAATGCATCGCTGTCTGTATCTGATATGTCAAAAAGGCTGCCCTGTCCCGATAACTTGTCCTGCTGCTGTTTTTTTGCTGTCTCAAGGAGCATTTCAATGCCGGCAAAAAGCTGGGCTCTGTTGGCGTGAACAGAATCTAGGGCTCCCGCTTTAATAAGGGATTCCATGGCGCCCCTGTTGACGTTGAAAATATCTATGTTTTCCAGGAAATCCCCCAGCGTCTTGAAGGATTTCATTTCCTTTCGCGCAAGAATAATTGAGTCGATCGCTTTTTCACCGATCCCCTTTATCGCGTTGAGACCGAATCTGATCGTATTGTTTTCAATGGTGAAATCATATTCGCTGTAGTTAATGTCGGGCGGCAGAATCGGAATATTGTTGGCCCTGCAGTCATTTACATACTTGGTAATGTCTTCCTGGTCTTTCATCGATGACAGAAGCGCGCACATGTATTCCACGGGGTAGTGTGCTTTGAGATATGCTGTCTGATATGATATTATCGCGTACGCCGCCGAATGAGACTTGTTGAACCCGTACCGTGCGAATTTCTCGATGAGACCGAATATTTCCCGGGCGATCTTCTCGTTTATATTATTTTCAAGAGATCCTCTGATGAATTTATCTTCCATGTCCTTGATGATTTCAAAGATTTTTTTGCCCATTGCTTTTCGGAGCTTATCAGCTTCAGCAAGAGAAAATTTTGCCATGTGCTGGGCGATAAGCATGACCTGTTCCTGGTACACGATAACGCCCAGGGTGTCCTTCAAAATAGGCTCAAGGAGGGGATGGAGATACTTTATTTTGGCCGGATTTCGTTTTCGCGTTATGAATTCCTCCACCATTCCTGAGTCAAGGGGGCCCGGTCGGTAAAGGGCGTTCACCGCGATGATATCTTCAATGACAGTGGGTCCCAGCTTGCGCAATATGTTCTGCATGCCGCCGCTTTCAAGCTGAAACACTCCCTTTGTGTTTGCGTCTCTGAGGAGATCAAATGTCTTTTCATCGTCAAGTGTCAGATTGTCGAGGTCTATATCGACACCCCTGTGCATTTTTATAAGCTTCAGGCAGTTGTCAATGATCGTGAGGTTTTTCAGTCCCAGAAAGTCCATCTTGACAAGACCGGCTTTCTCGAGACTGTTTTTTTCAAACTGCGAGGAAATGCTTCCGTCCTTCGAGTCACGATAAAGGGGGGCATATTCAGTCAGCGGTTCACGCGAAATAACAACACCTGCTGCATGCTTTCCTGCTGACCGTGTAAGTCCTTCAAGTGTCAGGGAAATGTCAATGACCATCTTGCCTTTGTCGGTCTCGTTGTATATCTTTTTGAGGTCGTCAGAGGAGTTCAGCTCCTCACGGAGGGTGGATTCGGAAATATGCTTGCTGATGATATTCGCGTCAGCAAATGGAACGCGGAATACGCGGGCCACATCCTTTATGACCGCCTTCGCCTTCATTTTGTTGAAGGTGATGATCTGACTGACATGATCTTTGCCGTATTTTTCCTTAACATAGTCAATGACTTCCTCGCGGCGGATAGCGCAGAAGTCAATATCCATATCAGGCATTTCATTACGGTCTGGGTTCAGAAACCGTTCAAAGAGAAGATTGTAGGTGATGGGGTTCAGATTTGTTATGCCCAGACAATAGGATACCATGGATCCGGCCGCGGAACCCCGTCCGGGGCCCACAGGAATACTCATGCTTCTCGCATAATTAATAAAATCCCAGACAATAAGAAAGTAGCCGGAAAACTTCATTGAGGTTATGACTGTCAGCTCATATGCAATCCGCCGTGTAACTTCTTCGGGAACAGTGTCGCCGAAACGCTTCCGTGCCCCTTCGGCAACAAGGTGCTGCAGGTATGAGTCCAGGGTAAATCCGTCAGGTACGGTGAAGTGCGGCAGTATCGCGTTACCCAGGCTGAGCTCAAGATCAACCATGTCGCAAATCCGGGTTGTGTTGTAAATTGCGTCAGGAACTTCACTGAAGAGCTGTTTCATTTCCTCCGCTGTTTTGAAATAGAATTCACTTGTGGGAAACTTCATTCTGTTTTCATCGTCAATAAACTTTCCGGTCTGAATACAGAGCAAAACCTCATGAGAATAGGCATCCTCCTTGTTGAGGTAATGGCAGTCATTTGTCGCGATGAGGGGGATGCCGGTATTGCCCGAAATTTCCAGCAGCGCCTTGTTGACGGTAATCTGTTCCCGCATACCGTGGTCCTGCAGTTCAAGGTAATAGTTGTCTTTTCCAAAGAGGTCTCTGTAGGTGCATGCCGCCTGGAGGGCTTCTTCCATTCTTCCCTTAAGTATCAGGATGGGGATTTCGCCGCCGATACAGGCAGAGGAGCAGATAAGACCCTTGCTGTGTTGCGAGAGAACCTCAAAATCAATTCGCGGTTTGTAGTAAAAACCTTCGAGATAGCCGATCGAAGACAGTTTAATAAGGTTTTTATAGCCTTCCATGTCTTTTGCCAGGAGAACAAGGTGGTGAGCATTCTCCTTGCCGCTGGATTTCGCTTCGCGGTCGAACCTGGATTTTGGCGCGACATAGAATTCCTGGCCGATAATCGGTTTAATTCCTTTGGATTTTGCCTTCTGATAGAATTCTATTGCTCCGAACATGTTCCCATGATCGGTCAGGGCCACACCCGGCATGCCGAGATCAGAGGCTTTGTCAATCATTCTGTCAATGGTTATAGCGCCATCGAGGATTGAATAGTCAGAGTGGTTGTGGAGGTGAACAAAATTCATTGGGATACCCTATCACGATGGGACATAATTGCAAGAAATATTATTTAAAAAAGTTGTAAATTTAGCTGTTAAAATTATTGAAGAATTTGTATCATTGGCTCTCATTCACCATGATATAACTATTGCGACATGTGAAATAAAATTGAAAAGAGAAAATTATAAAAAAAAGGCATGGTGCCTTACGGCAGCTGTGCTTGCTGTGTTCATGTTCCCCGCTTTTTTGCTGGCAGACGTCCATGGAAACGACCATCTTGGGGGATCAGGGTATCATCTGAATCTTATTAATATCAGGAATACCAACGGTAAATTTTATGCCTACGTTGTGCTCCTTTTCAACGAGAACCCCCATTTTGTCAATTTAATTCAGGAGGGAACTATTTCCCTTAAGGAAATGCAGAAAGAGGGATTCCATGTGGTGGCATACCGGAATTATTTGAAATCCCTCAATACTATTCAAAACAAGAGTCTCGCGGATCTGATGTTTGATGTATATCTCTCTCCGGAAAAATTCAACGAAAGAAAGCTTAAAACAATTGAAAAAAAGCTGGAACAGAAAAATATTATTCTTCGGTTTTCAAGAAATGCCCGCAGGCAGTCGGAGAAGATAGTTCTTGACTACTGTATTTTCGGGAAAAAGAAGCTTATCGATATCGTGCACCCTCTCTTCCAGAAAAAAGAGAAGATCTACAATATCCAGCCTTTTATCTACTACGATGAGTTCTCTACCAGTAATTCAACTTTTTATTTTGATATGATCTATATCAACCCGGAAGAAGTATACAATGACTTTGTTATCGCGAAACGGGTAATGATGGGGAAAAGTGTGGACTCGATGTTTTTCGTCGGCTCACGGGTTACAGAGGATATAAAATACTGCCTCAGGAGGGCTTTCCCGAATGTACTGGCGATAAAAAGCGAGATATGGAAGATGTTTGTGGTCCACGAGCTGACACATAAAATTCTGAATAACTACTATAACTTTTATGATCAGGTCTCCGGTGAGGAACTGGCCCTCTGCAGCACCATTTATCTGAACCCCTACCTCGGAGTCTCGGTGCTGTACAGCTACCTTGACTACAGTGTGACAAATCCCCACAGAAATGCGGCATTAAATGTTATACGGTATATTGCTGAAGTCAGTGATAAAGAGAACCTTGTTGAGTACCAGTCTCTTTTAAAATATATGCCCGCCAGCATGCTTACTAAATTTGCGAAAGATCGTTTTGATTTTCTTATCAGAAACCTGAATAAGTGAAACAGGTGTCAGGGAGTGCAGCACCGGTTTCCCCGGATTAAAACCGCAGCTTTACGGGTTCCTTGATTTTCAGCGAGCTGTAACCCGCCTGTTCATCGCCGGTAAAGGCATTAATGCATATCTTCTTGAGGACGTGGTTATAATTTTCCGTTTTCCCGTATACCATTCCCTCTATCTCCTCCCAGATGTCGCCGATCTGTGCAGTACAAATCCTGAGGATGTCTTCAACGGAATCATAGCGGATCCCCGGAATTCCCGCAGGATGGACCCACCTGGCGCGGTGGTGATTCAGCACGTGCCTGTTTAACTGTCTGGGTTCAGGATATCTGACAAGCATGTCAAGATATACAAAACGATTTCTCATGAGTGCCTGTATGATTTTTTTCAGGCGTTCGTTTCTGGTATGTTTTAACCGGTAGGTGAGTGTGATAAAAAACCTGCTGAGGTCAATGTATCCGAGACTTTTGGAAAATGCGGTGTCAGGATTGTTTCCTCTTTTCCATACAATTTTTTTGGCGAAATGAGGAAAGACGTCATGGAGTGACCCGAGCAGCATGTCCTTTACCGCACTGTCAAAACCCTTATAGCCGAAACCGTTTTTCCCCGGCAGCATCGATTCCAGATTATATTTGAATTTACCCTCTTTATAATAATGCAGGAAAAAATTGTCCAGATTGTATTGAAAGATCAGGTTCTGTTCCCGGTACAGCGCCGCTTCACGTCTCCCCGGTGAATCGGGAAACCCGGACCAGTACAGCATAAATGGATGGAAGTGGGCGTCGGCGATTATATGGGAAATGAAACCGTAGAGATAGGCGCGCTGGGTGGCTGCCCATTCGGTGTTGAAGTCGGAATGAGCCATAGCTTTGTCTAACATCACGCTCAGCAATTCAGCGCTGCCGCCGTCGTGCAGCATGAATGACAGCCGGGAGCCGCATGACCGGTTGCGCCTGAATGGGGTATAGTCGAATATATTCGGCCCGATGGCTCCAAAAAGCGCCGCCCGTTTGTAATAGTCAGTATTGAATAGCGTCTCGATGGAGGTGGAAAGAAATGTACGGTATTTCTTTTTTTTTAAATAGTCCACGGCCTCGTGAAACAGAAAATTGTGCGTTATTATTCCGGGCATTTCCTTTGCTTTTCCGCTAATATCATGATTTGATTTGTGTATCGGACCGGGGCTAAAAAGTCAATAGATATTTGCGGAGAGTGTGAATGGCATGTCCTGAAAATACCGGCCGTTTTTATGCCGGATGTATTGTTGTTGACAACCGGATAAACTATGTTCAATGTCCTGTTACTATGCTATTAACAGGAGATATCGCATGAAAAAATATTCACTTGGTATTGCTGTTTTTCTGATGCTGGCCTGTACTGTTGTGTTCGCGAATCCCGGAATAATGGGGAAGCACCGGGGGAAAACGAAAAATGGTAAAATGATTAATTGCATCTACTGTCATACGCAGGCAAAAGTTCCCAGAACAAAAGGGGGATATCCCATCACCAAGACGAACAGGAATGCCGCATGCCAGGGAAGCGGTTGTCATCCAACCCGGTGACGGCGCAGCAGCGGATGTTGTGAATGGACACAGGTTCTGTTCACAGCATCCCTTTCCTCTATCCTCCTCATAGCTGTGGGGAGTCTTTAAAAATTACTGCTACCTGCAGCCCTCCGTATAAAAAAGGAATTTTCCTGTCGTACTGTAATCCAAGATGTTTTTCATATTCAACACCGGGCACAATAATGGCGTATCCGGATTTCGGATAGCGGCAGCGTATGGTGTCGCCGATTTTTTCGTATAGTTTTTTCTGAGACTGCGAACCGGTCACCCTTTTCCCGTAGGGGGGGTTCAGGACAATGAGGCTCCTGCATTTCCCGGGGAGCGTGATGTAGTCGGAAAAAAAATTACGCTGTTCAGGTTTTATAATATCCGACAACTTTCCCGCCTGAAGGTTTTTTAAAATTGTCTGAATAGCCTGTCCGGAATAATCACTGCAGTACACTGTCAGGGGGTTGATATCATCACCCGCACCGTGAAGGAGCTGCTTTTTAATATGGTGAAATGTTTCCGGCCTGAAGGAAGGCCAGGACTCAAAAATGAAATGCCGGTTTATTCCGGGGTGGATATTGCCCCGCATCATCGCCGCTTCAATGGAAAAGATACCGGAGCCCGCCATGGGGTCAATAAGGGTATCATAGCTGCCGATCCGGGCCTCCATGAGGATAAGGGCGGCCAGGGTTTCCCGCAGAGGCGCGGCGGAAACACAGGGGCGGTATCCCCGCCTGTACAGGGGATCGCCGCTGACATCGAGACTGATTTGACACAGGTCATTGTCGAAGCGGATGAAAATTGTTTGCACGGGGGATTCGGTATCTGACATGGTATGGTGTGCCCGTATGCCGTATTCGCCAAGGCGCGCAGTGACTGCATCACTCACTTCCTGTTCAATGCGTCCCGTATGGTACAGCCGTGAGTGATGGCAGGTCGTTTTACATGAAAACTGTATGCCGTTGCTGAGATATAATTCCCAGGGCAGTGATGCGGTTTTTTTCCGGAGAACGGTGAAATTGGTTGCCTTGAAATGCGCGATCCGCATCAGAATCCGCGTTAACGTCCGGGAACGCAGATGCAGCAGGTAGCAGTCCGTGAGACGGGAGACAAACTCTATCCCCCCCGTAACTGCGTCCCTGATTGCGGAAATGCCGGAGTCAGGAAGCTCCGATTCCGCAGTTTTTTCGAATCCGGGCTGGGTGATCGCAAAAAAGGTATGATCCTTCGCAATGATGTGCTGCTTTATTCTGCGTGAAATGCCTTTGTCTGTTGTCATGGTGTGGTTTATTTTCTTTTAAGGACTGCGAGTGTTTCAATATGCGGTGTCTGCGGAAACATGTCAAATGCCTCAAAAGAAATAACGGCATAATTGTCAAGTACCTGTAAATCATTTTTGAATGATGACGGATTGCAGGAAATATAGATAATTGTTTC
>ENA-UPTA01005559-UPTA01005559.1-activated-sludge-metagenome-genome-assembly--contig:-NODE-5559-length-11491-cov-11.409147_pt1 | contig 11491 bp, 10 predicted proteins | sample MGYA00238184_ERZ773361 | MGnify/ENA primary metagenome ERZ773361 (study PRJEB29100, sample SAMN05720205) | activated sludge metagenome | isolation source: anaerobic digester from wastewater...
GTGCCCAGCGCGCGGCAGGTTTCGAGCAGGGGCAGCGGGTCGGGCTTCTTGCGGGCAAAGCTGTCGCCGCCGAACACGTGGTCGAAGAAGCCGTCCAGCCCCTTGACCGCCAGCAGCGGGCGGGCAAAGTCCAGCGGCTTGTTGGTCAGGCAGGCCAGCGGCAGCCCGGCGTTGCGCAGCGCGCGCAGCCCTTCGACCACGCCGGGGTAGACGTGGCTGTGCTGGCCGTTGATGCGCAGGTAGGCGCTTTGGTAATGCTGCCAGGCCGCCTGCTGCAGCGCCTCGTCAGCTTCGCTATTCATAGCATCCGACGCAGGCTGTGTCAGCGCCAGCACCGAGCGGATCAGGTGCTCGGACCCCTTGCCGACCAGCCGCTCGATCTGCGCGCGGGTGACCGGCGGGCGCCCCAGCGCGGCCAGCATGCCGGCCAGCGCGGCCTCGAAATCGCCCAGCGTATCGACCAGCGTGCCGTCGAGATCGATCATGCACGCGCGCACGCCGCGAAGTGGCTCGCGCGCCACAGCCTCGGGGGGCACGGCGCCGCGTTCACATGGGTTTAAAGACATGGGTTTACCGATTCGTCCAGGGCGTGGCGCCGACAGCCGGCGCGCTCCCCCATGATTTTGATGTACGTCAATTCATCGCGCGCGCGAAGGCGCAGGATTCATCCATGACGTTTCTGTGACGTCACCATAACAAATCGGCTACGGCGCGATGTCAGCGTGCGGGCCAGGAGATGGATTCCCCTTGACCGCCTTGCTCGCCCTGGCCGTGGCTGCCGTGGCCGTGGTGCTGATCTTCGATTACACCAACGGCTTTCACGACGCCGCCAACATCGTCGCCACCGTGATCGCCTCGCGCGCGATGACGCCTGCGCAGGCGGTGCTGGTGGTGGGCTTCTTCGAATTCCTCGGCCCGCTGCTGGGCGGCACGGCGGTGGCCAACACCATCGGTGGCTTCGTGCGCCTGGACGGCATTGCGCCGACCGCCGCGCTCACCATCCTGCTGTGCGGGCTGCTGGGCGCCATCACCTGGAACCTGGTCACCTGGTGGAAGGGCATTCCCTCGTCGTCGTCGCACGCGCTGGTGGGCGGGCTGATCGGCGCCGTGGTGGTGTCGGCCGGCATGGACCGCGTGGTGTGGGGGGTGGGCGAGCTGGCACACGGCCACGTGGCGGGCGTGACCAAGGTGCTGCTGGCGCTGATCGTGTCGCCGCTGCTGGGCTTCTGGGTGGCGTTTGCGGTGCACAAGCTGATGTCGCGCCTGCTGGCCGGGGCGCGGCCCAGGGTGGCGCGCGACCTGCGCCGCGCACAGTTCATCACGGCAGCCGGGCTGGCGTTTTCGCACGGCGCCAACGATGCGCAGAAAAGCATGGGCATCCTCACGCTGGTGCTGCTGCTGGGCGGCTTCATCCACGAGTTCAAAGTGCCGTTCTGGGTCATGCTGGCCTGCGCCACCGCCATCACGCTGGGCATCCTGTCGGGTGGCTGGCGCATCGTGCGCACGCTGGGCTTTGCCATCTACAAGGTGCGCCCGCTGCACGCGCTGGATTCACAGCTGACCTCGGCCATGGTGATCCTGGGCGCGTCGGCCATGGGCGCGCCCGTCTCCACCACGCACGTGGTGGCCACGTCGATCATGGGCATCGGCTACGCCGAGCGGCCCAAGGCGGTGCGCTGGTCCAAGGCCGGCGAGATTGCCACCACCTGGGTCGTCACCATTCCCGCCGGCGCGCTGATGGGCATGCTGTTCTACGCGCTTTCGCTGGCGGCGGGCAACGTCTACAAGAGTCTCTAGGAGCAAGCACCGCATGGCCCACAACCAAGGCAACTCCCTGCTGGCGCGCCTGTTCGACCGCGTGCTGCCCACCGCGCCCGATTTCTTCGGCCTGCTGGCCGCGCAGTCGCGTGCCGTGGAACGTACCGTAGAGCTGCTGGTGCGCTTCATGGAAACCGGCCGCGCCGACATCAGCGCCGAGATTCACAACGACGAGCACGCCGCCGACCAGGTGAAGGTGGCCAACATCCACACGCTGAACGAAGCGTTCTCCACCCCCATCGACCGCGAGGACATCTACCGCGCCATCGTCAACCTGGACGACATCGTCAATTTCTGCAAGGACACCGTCAACGAGATGGACGCGCTGAACCTGCAGCCCGACGGCCACACGCTGGAGATGTCGAAACAGCTGCTGATCGGCGCCACGGCGCTGCGCAACGGCTTCAGCAAGCTGGGCCACAACACGGGCGATGCCGCGCTGGACGCCGAGGGCGCGCGCAAGGCCACGCGCCAGGTCGAGAAGCTGTACCGCGTGGCGCTGGCCGACCTGTTCCAGGGCGACAACTACATCCAGATGTTCAAGAAGCGCGAGATCTACCGCCACCTGACCAACGCCGCCGAGCGCATGGCCCATTGCGCCAGCACCTTGCACGACATCGTCGTCAAGATGGTCTGATCGATCTTTCAAGACACCCACCCAGGAGCCCCCCATGTTCAGCAGCCTGATGCCCCAGCGCAAGGAGTTCTTTGAACTGCTGGCGGCGCACTCCGACCGCGTGGTCGCTGGTGCCAACGCCACCTTGCGCCTGCTCAACGGCCTGGGCGCCGGCACCGAGGACATTCCGGTGCTGGTGGCCGAAGTCAACATGAACGAGCAGAGCGCCGACAAGATCAAGTCCGAGCTGATCACGCTGCTGCACCGCTCGTTCACCACGCCGATCAACCGCGACCAGATCCACACGCTGACCATCGAGCTGGACAACGTGCTGAACGCATTGCAGGACGTGGCCAACGCGGTGGGCATGTACAACATCAAGGAATCGACGCCGGAGGCGCGCGAGATGGCGGCGCTGGCGGCCGACGCGGCGGCCAAGCTCAATCGCGCCGTGGTGGCGCTGGGCGACAAGAACCGCAAGCAGGAAACCAGCGACCTGTGCAAGGAAATCGATGGCATGGAGTCGCAGGCCGACCGGGTGCAGCGCAAGGCCATCACCGGCCTGTTTGCCGAAGGCAGCTCGATCTGGAACGCCATCCGCATGCGCGAGTTTTATGCGCTGCAGGAAGAAGTGCTGGACCGCTGTGAGGACGCGGCCAAGACGATTGAAGAAATCCTGATCGACAACTCCTGAACCCGGACGCACACACCATGGATCACGTGACCTTGAGCCTCTGGGTGCTGGGGCTTCTCATCGCCGTCGCGCTGGCGTTCGACTTCATGAACGGCTTTCACGACGGCGCCAACGCCATTTCCACCATCGTCGCCACCGGCGCGCTGACGCCCAAGCAGGCGGTGCTGTTTGCCGCGGCGTTCAACTTCCTGGCCATCTGGGTGTTCCAGCTCAAGGTGGCGGCCACCATCGGCAAGGGCACGGTCGACCCGGCCTTCGTCGACCACTACGTGATCTTTGGCGCGCTCATGGGGGCGCTGGCGTGGAACATCATCACCTGGTACTACGGCATTCCCTCGTCGTCGTCGCACGCGCTGGTGGGTGGGCTCGTGGGCGCCACGGTGGCCAAGGCCGGCACGCTGTCGCCCATCGTGTGGAGCGGCTTCGGCAAGATCCTGGCCTTCATCATCATCTCGCCGCTGGTGGGTTTCTTCATCGGCGGCATGCTGATGGTGCTGGTGGCCTGGGCGTTTCGCAACAAGACGCCGCACCAGGTCAGCGGGCTGTTCCGCTACGGACAACTGTTCGCCGCCGGTGCCTACAGCCTGGGCCACGGCGGCAACGACGCGCAAAAGACCATCGGCATCATCTGGCTGCTGCTGATCACCGCCGGCGTGTCCACGTCGGACGTGTCCACGCTGCCGCACTGGGTCATCTATGCCTGCTATGGCGCCATTGCGTGGGGCACCTACCTGGGCGGCTGGCGCATCGTCAAGACCATGGGCAGCAAGATCACGCGGCTGAATTCGGTCAGCGGCTCCTGCGCGTCGATGGGCGGCGCCATCAGCCTGGGGCTGGCAACGTGGGGCGGCATACCGGTGTCCACCACGCACACGATCACCGGCTCCATCGTGGGCGTGGGCACGGCGCAGGACGTGAAGGCGGTGCGCTGGGCGGTCACGTTCAACCTGCTGATCGCCTGGGTGCTGACGATTCCGGCCTCGGGCCTGATCGCGGCGCTGTTCTGGTATGTCGGTCGCAGCTTCCTGTAGGAGCCCAGCACCATGTTGCACAACGTCATGCCCAAGCGGGCCACCTTCTTCCAGCTGCTGGGCTCGCACACCGACCGGCTGGTGGCGGGCGCCAACGCCACGCTGCGCCTGGTGACCAGCCTGGGCAACCCGAGCGAGCAGCGCGGCTCGATGATCGAGGAGGTCAACCTCAACGAGACCAGCGCCGACACCATCAAGGCCGACTTCATCCGCCTGCTGTACGAATCGTTCACCACGCCGATCAGCCGCGAGCAGCTGCACACGCTGATCCTTGACCTGGACCGGGTGCTGGACGCGCTGCAGACCGTGGCCAATGCCATCCAGATGTACAACATCGGCCGCTCCACGCCCGAGTCGCGCGCCATGGCCTCGCTGGCGGCCGACGCCTGCCTTACCCTGAACCGCGCCGTGCTGGCGCTGGGCGACCGCCGCCGCTCGGCCGAGATCGAGCGCTATTGCCGCGAGGTGGAAGCGCTGGAGGCCCAGTCCAGCGTGGCCATGCGCGAGGGTGTGACCCGCCTGTTCGCGCAGGAAGGCGACGAGCAGGCCGCCTGGCAGGCCATGAAGCTGCGGCGCTTTTACTTTGCGCAGGAAGCGGTGCTGGACGGCTGCAAGCGTGCCGCCCGCACCATCGAGGAAATCCTGATCGAGAACGCCTGACGCCGCGGCGTCAGTGCGGCTTGGCGCGCTTGGCCGTGCCCGGCACCGTGACGCGGCCGTAGAAGCTGCGCGCCCGGCCCAGGATGAGCGGATCGACCTGGCCCGTGTTGTCCGCATCGCGGTCGGCGTACGGCAGCACCGACAGCACGTAGCGCATGGCGTTCAGCCGCGCGCGCTTCTTGCAGTCCGAGTTGATGACGATCCAGGGCGCGTAACAGGTGTCGGTGGCCTCGAACATCGCCTCCTTGGCGCGCGTGTAGTCGTCCCACTTGTCCCTCGAGGCCTGGTCGACCGGGCTCAGCTTCCATTGCTTCAGCGGGTCTTTTTCGCGCCGCCTGAAGCGGCGCAGCTGCTCCTCGCGGCTGACCGAGAACCAGAACTTGATGACGTGCACGCCGCAGTCCACCAGGTGGCGCTCGAACACCGGCGCCTCGCGCATGAACAACGCGTATTCCTCCGGCGTGCAGAAGCCCAGCACATGCTCGACGCCGGCGCGGTTGTACCAGCTGCGGTCGAACAGCACGATCTCGCCCGCCGTGGGCAGATGCTGCACATAGCGCTGGAAGTACCACTGGCCGTGTTCCAGCTCGCTCGGCTTGTCGAGCGCGACCACGCGGGCGCCGCGCGGGTTCAGGTGTTCCATGAAGCGCTTGATGGTGCCGCCCTTGCCGGCGGCATCGCGCCCTTCGAACAGGATCACCACGCGTTCGCCGCTGTCCTTGACCCAGCGCGCCAGCTTCAGCAGTTCGATCTGCAGGTGGTATTTCTGCGCTTCGTAGGCCTGGCTCGACAGGCGGTTGCGGTACGGAAAGCTGCCGGGCGCCACGCCGGGCAGCAGTTCAAGGTCCGGGTCGCTGCCGCCGGCCGTTGTCGGGTGGTGGCTCTTGAGCGCGTGCCGCAACAGGCGCGCATCATCGGGCGCCACGCCGTTCAGCGCCTCGCGCAGCATGTGGGTGGCCTGACGCTTGCCCGGCGCGCCATGCGTGGCGGCGTAGCGCAGGGCCTCGGCCATTTCTTCCAGCCGCGCCGAGATACGCTCCTGAATGGCCGCGCGTTCGAACGCGCCATGCGGCTGCGCTGCGTGACCCGACGGCGTGGCTTCGTCTTGCGCCCTTGCGGCGCGCCGCCCGTCTTTGGCGTGTGACGACTTGCCTTTGGCACTGGGCTGCGCGTCGTCGGCTTCTGGTTGCGCCGCCGCTGCGCCGCGCTCGCGCGGGTGGCGTGCCCCTTGCGTCATCATCTCGCTTGCCTCCAGCCATTGTGGCTTTTTCGTGTCATTTTCATGACATCGTAGCCACGCGCCGGGGGCAGCGTCAACGCGTTTTTGGGGCGCGCGACGGCGCTGCCAGGCGCCGGCTCTGGGCGCCGACCCGCGCAGCGACGCCCGGCGCGCTGTGATAGCGTTGCCGCTTTACCTTTACCGGAGACTTGCCATGCCGCGCCCCAGCCTGCGAACCCAGTTGTGCGCCATCGCGCTGATGTCCGTCTTTTGCAGCGCCACCGCGTGGGCGCAGGACAAGGTGGTGTACCACATAGACAACACCGAGGCGCAGGCCACCAAGGGGCTGCGCAACATCCGCAACCACCTGGACGTGGCGCCCACCACCAAGATCGTCGTGGTCACGCACGCCGATGGCGTGCAATTCTTGCTGGAAGGCGCCAAGGACAAGAAGAACGCCGACATCGACTACGGCGCCCTGGTCAGCGCCCTGAAGGCGCGCGGCGTGCGCTTTGAGGTGTGCGAGATCACGCTGCGCGGCAACAACCTGAAGAAGGACCAGTTCACCATGGACGCCGAGTTCGTGCCCTCGGGCGTGGCGCGCGTCACGCAGCTGCAGCAGCGCGAGGGGTTTGCCTATCTCAAACCTTGATTCGGCGCCCAGCGCTTGCTGCATAAGCGCAAGCAGCTATTACTTTTGTAGCTCTTCGCGCATGGCGCCGATCACCCGCGCATAGTCCGGCTGGCCGAAGATGGCACTGCCGGCCACGAAGGTGTCGGCGCCGGCATCGGCCACCTGGCGGATGTTGCCCGCCTTGATGCCACCGTCCACCTCCAGGCGGATGTCCTTGCCCGACGCGTCAATGCGCCGCCGCGCCGCCTCCACCTTGCGCAAGGCGCTGTCAATAAAGGACTGGCCGCCAAATCCCGGGTTGACGCTCATGATCAGGATCAGGTCGATGTCGTCGATCAGCCAGTCCAGCACATCCAGCGGCGCGGCGGGGTTGAACACCAGCCCCGGCCTGGCGCCCGCCGCACGGATGGCCTGCACGCTGCGGTGCGGGTGCGGCGTGGCGTCGGGGTGAAAGCTGATGTAGTCGGCCCCGGCCTGCGCAAACGCCTGCGCCAGCGCGTCCACCGGCTGCACCATCATGTGCACGTCCATCGGCACCGGCGTGCCGTCGGCTCGCACGGCGTGCGGCTTGATGGCCTGGCAGATCATGGGACCGAAGGTGAGGTTGGGCACGTAATGGTTGTCCATCACGTCGAAGTGAATCCAGTCGGCGCCGGCGGCGATGACGTGCTTCACTTCGTCGCCCAGCCGCGCGAAGTCGGCCGAGAGAATGGACGGGGCGATGCGGTAGGTGCGTTGGCTCATGGGCGTGGATTGTCGCAGCGGCGGCGTGGCGGGCGCTCATTTACCATCGCCGCATGCCGAAGTACCAATTCAGCGTCGACGTCGAGCCCCAGTACCTGCCCGATCAATCCGATCCGGCGGGCGGGAAGTACGGCTTTGCCTACACCATCACCGTGCACAACACGGGTGAGGTGCCGGCGCAGCTGATTTCGCGGCACTGGCTGATCACCGACGCGCGCGGCCACGTCGAAGAAGTCAAGGGCCTGGGCGTGGTGGGCCAGCAGCCGCTGCTCAAGCCGGGCGAGGCCTTCCAGTACACCAGCGGCGCGCGCCTGCGCACGCCCACCGGCACCATGCACGGCACGTATTTCTGCGTGGCCGAGGACGGCGAGCGCTTCGAGGCCCCGATCCCCATGTTCGTGCTGGACGCCAGCGGCACGGGTGGCGGCGGCGCCCGGGTACTGCACTAAACTTTTCAGCTTCCCCCTGCCATGGCCACGCCCCAGCTGGACCTGATCGGCCTGCTGCGCACGATCGATCCCCAGGCGCTGCTGGCCGAGCGGCACCTGTGGCTGATCCGCCTGCTGGACTGGGTGCGCGGCGACACCGGCAACCCCGACGTGGCCGTGGCGCGCGTGCGCATGCTGATCGACGCGGCCGAGGTGCGACCCGACTTCCTGAAGCTGTGGCATTTGTGGTGGGAAGAATTCCTGACCTCGGTGGACGCCACGCCGCTGCTGGCCGACCTGGGTTTTTCGTCGCAGGGTTCGCTGGCGAGCGAGCTGGCGCGCCGCTTGCGCCGCCGGCTGCTGCCGGTGTCGCCCGAGACGACCGACCTGAGCGAGCTGTTCGAGCTGCTGTTTCCGACCGACTTCGACGCCCGCTGGCTGCGCGCGCTGGACGCGCGCACGCTGCGGCGCCTGCGGGTGATCCTGTTCCACGCCGAAACGGCCACGCCGTCGCGCGTGCCCGACTACGTGCTGCGCACGCTGATGGACGCGCTGGCCTACGCCACCAGCCAGATCAGCGCCGCCGGCCAGTCGGCCGACGTGCGGCTGCGCATGTCCGACGAAGCCAAGGCGGCGCGCCCGTTTGCCGAATTGCCGATCGTCTTCGAGACGCTGCGCCGCGCGGTGCTGCAGGACGGGCGCCTGAGCGCGCCGGCGCAGATCGCCGCGGTGCAACTGCGCGAGCAGCTGGACGCCTGCCGCGCCGCGGCGTCCAGCGTGTATTCGCACCTGGAAGAGCATGGCATCTCGGTCAACATCGAATTCCAGCTGCGCCAGTTGCGCCAGCGCATCCTGCGCGTGAAGGCGCTGCTGCTGTGCCTGGAGACCGACGCGCCGGCGCAGGCCACGGCGCAGCTGCTGTCGCACCTGGTCAAGGTCAGCCAGGACAGTGCCAGCATGCGCGCGCTGTGGTCGTCCAGCACCGAGCTGCTGGCGGCCAAGGTGACCGAGCGCAACGCCGAGACCGGCCAGCACTACATCACCCGCAACGCGGCCGAATACGGCGCCATGCTGGCGCGCGCGGCGGGCGGTGGCGCACTGCTGGCGGGCACCACGTGGGCCAAGCTGGCCATCGGCGCGCTGGGGCTGTCGTCGTTCTGGGGTGGCTGGTGGGCGGGCGTGAACTACGCGCTGTCGTTCGTGCTGATCATGCTGCTGCACTGGACGGTGGCCACCAAGCAGCCGGCCATGACGGCGCCGGCCATGGCCGCGCGGCTGAAGGACATGGCCACGCCGGGCGCGGTGGAGCGCTTCGTCGACGAGGTGGTGTACCTGCTGCGCTCGCAGTTCGCCGCCATCCTGGGCAACGTGGGGCTGGTGATGCCGGTGGTGGTGCTGTTGTCGATGGGGCTGCACCGGCTGGGCTGGGCGCAGCGCATCATGGACCCGTTCCACGCGCAGTACATCCTGGCGCAGCACAACGTGCTGGGGCCCACGGCGCTGTTCGCCGCCGCCACCGGCGTGCTGCTGTTCGCGTCCAGCCTGATCGCCGGCTGGGTCGAGAACTGGTTCGTCTTCAACCGGCTGGATTCGGCGCTGGCGCACCACCCGCGCGCCACCGCCGCGCTGGGCCGCGAACGCGCCGCGCGCTGGGCCGCGTATTGGCGGCAGAACATCTCCAGCTGGACGGCCAACATCTCGCTTGGCCTGATGCTGGGGCTGGTGCCGCCGGTGCTGCGCTTCTTCGGCATTCCGTTCGACGTGCGCCACGTCACGCTGGTGGCGGGCCAGATCGCCGCCGCCGTGCACGAGCTGGGCGCCGGCGCGCTGCACCAGCCGGCGCTGGCCTGGGCGGCGGGCGGCATCGTCATCACCGGGCTGATGAACCTGGCGTTCAGCTTCACGCTGGCCTTCCGGCTGGCACTGACGGCGCAGAACGTGCCGGCGCTCGACCGCCGCCGCCTGTACGCCGCGCTGGGCCAGCGCGCGCTGCGCCGGCCGCTCAGCTTCCTGCTGCCGCTGCGCCTGCACGGCGCGGGCTCGCCCGACCCGGCGCCCTAGGAGTCTGCGCGGCAGAAGGAGCGTCGGCTGCAACGCGCGAGAAAACGGTCCATCGCGGCGCTACCTCCGGCGCCCATAGCCCGGCTATGAGCTTGTCGGTACACCGAAGCTGTCCTCGTTTTTCGCGCGTTTCGCTTTCGACGCCTTCTACCGCGCAGACTCCTAGCCTTGCGGGCGGGCGCCAGCGCGCCCTTTTTAATTAAATCGAACGCCAGCGCTTGCCTGGCAAGCGCATTCAGCTATTGTTTTAGAAGCAAATGTGCGCAGGCGCGGCGCACCGTAAAGGGCGCCACAGCGCCCGGGTTAGGATTAAGGCAACGCTGGAACAAGCCCATCGCGGCGCTGGCATCTGTGGATTTGGGCGGTCTGCGGCGTTGCAAATCCTCGCCATAGCCCACGCTATGGCTGCGGTTTGCGCCTTGCATCCCATCCCAAACCACAGCGCCAGCATCCGCGGCGACTTATTCAGCGTCGCCTTTACGCCGACCCCAGAAAGGATTCTCCCGTTTTGATTGACCCCTTGATCGCCCCCTGGAGCGAGGCGCTGCAGGCCGGGCCCGGGCCGCTGACGCTGGAATGGGCGCTGGTGCTGGCCGTGGCCGCGCTGACCGGCCACCTGGTGCAGCATTTCACCGGCCTGCCCAAGCTGATCGGCTACGCCGTGGTGGGTGCGCTGGCCGGCACCGTGGGCTTTGCCGGCGCCGCCTGGCCCTTGCGCGGCGTGGGCCTGTACCTGCTGGAGCTGGGCATCGCCATCCTGCTGTTCGAGGCCGGCGCGCGGCTGTCGCTGCGCTGGTTCCGCCACAACCCGATGGTGCTGGTGCAAAGCCTGGTCGAGTCGACGCTGACCTTTGCCGCCGCTTACCTGGCGCTGCGCGCGCTGGGGGTCGACCTGCCGGTGGCGCGCGCGCTGTCGATGGTGGCGGTGGCCGCGTCGCCGGCGGTGCTGACGCGGGTGGTGTCCGACCTGCGCGCCAGCGGCCCGGTGACCGACCGCGCCATCGCGCTGGCCACGCTCAACACGCTGTACGCGCTGACGCTGGGCACCGCCATGCTGCGCACCATCGCCCGCGGCGACACCAGTCTGGTGGCATCGCTGGCGTCGACGGCGGCGGTGCTGGGCGTGTCGCTGCTGGTGGGCGTGCTGCTGGCGGCGCTGCTGGCCGGCGCCTTCCGCCTGCTGCAGCCGACCAGCCAGGACACCGCCATCGTCATCCTGGCGTTGATCGGCGCCTGCGCGGCGGTGACCTCGTCGCTGGGCGGCTCGGCGCCGCTGGCCACGCTGCTGGCGGGCATTGTGCTCAAGCAGTTCCACCCGCGCCCCTGGGTGTGGCCGCGCCAGCTGGGCACGGCCTCGTCGATGCTGACGATCCTGATGTTCGTGCTGGTGTCGTCCATGGCGGCGCAGGCCAACTGGGGCGGCGCCATCACCTGGGCCGCGCTGGCCCTGCTGGGCACGCGGCTGGCGGCCAAGGTGGTGACGCTGCTGGTCACCGGCCCGGCCAGCAGCCTGTCGCTGCGGCAGTCGCTGTGGGTGGGCGTGGCGATGTTCCCGATGTCGGCCGTGGCGCTGCTGCTGACCTCGC
>ENA-UPTA01005560-UPTA01005560.1-activated-sludge-metagenome-genome-assembly--contig:-NODE-5560-length-11490-cov-5.871185_pt1 | contig 11490 bp, 12 predicted proteins | sample MGYA00238184_ERZ773361 | MGnify/ENA primary metagenome ERZ773361 (study PRJEB29100, sample SAMN05720205) | activated sludge metagenome | isolation source: anaerobic digester from wastewater...
CAGCACAAACATATCCTTGGGCGGCTTGCTCCACGGATCTTCAAGAATGCCGCCTTCGTAGCTGATGTGCAGCAGGTTGCGGTCCATGCTGTACGGCTTCTTGACCGTCACGGGAACCGGAATGTTGTGCTGTTTCGCATAGTTCATCAGGTCGGTCCGGCCCTTGAACTCCCATTCGCGCCAGGGGGCAATCACCCGGATTTCCGGCTCCATCGAATAAGCGGTCAGCTCAAAGCGAACCTGGTCGTTGCCCTTGCCGGTCGCACCGTGCGCAATGGCGTCGGCCTTGTTCTCGCGGACAATCTCAATCATGCGCTTGGCAATCAGCGGGCGCGCGATGGCGGTGCCCAGCAGATAGCCGGACTCGTAAACGCCGCCGGCGCGGATCATCGGAAACACAAAATCCTTCGCGAACTCGGCGCGCAGGTCATCCACATAGACCTTATCAGCGCCGGTGGAAAGAGCCTTCTTCTCAATGCCCGAAAGCTCCTCTTCCTGGCCGACATCGGCCGTGAAGGCGATGATCTCGGCGTTGTATTTTTCCTTGATCCACTTCAACTGAACGGAGGTGTCGAGCCCTCCTGAATATGCGACTACCACTTTCATTGTTTATTCTCTCCTGATTTTTTATCAAAAACTTTGCAAGCCTTCCGAATCATGGAAACGGCTTTTTTAACGGTTTTCTCGTCAATGTTCAAGGGCGGCAAAAAGCGGATGATCGTATTGGCCGTCGCCAGCGCGAGCAGCCCCTGCTCCTGCAGGCACACCTGAAGATCCTTGGCGGGGCAGTCCAATACCAGCCCGAGCATCAGGCCGCATCCGCGCACGCATTGGATCCATTTGTACTTCGCCGCAACCTTTTCCAGCTCGTTCCGGAACAGGTCGCTCATCTTTCTGACGTTGTCGAGCATGCCCTCCTCTTCGATGGCTTCAACGACCGCAAGGGCCGCCGCGCACGCCAGCGGGGTGCCGCCGAAGGTGGTGGCGTGATGGCCCGGCTGAAAAACATCGGCAAGTTTCGGACTCGCCACCACGGCGCCCATCGGGAGGCCGCTGCCCAAAGCCTTGGCCAGCGAGAACGCATCCGGCTCAACGCCGTAGTGCTGCCATGCAAACCATTTTCCGGTCCGGCCCATGCCCGCCTGCACCTCATCAACCAGAAACAGAATATTTTTCTCGTCGCACAGCGCACGCAGGCCCTTCATAAACTCATTGGTCGCGGGCATGATCCCGCCCTCGCCCTGCACCGCCTCCACCAGCACTGCGGCGGTCTTGTCCGACAGGATGCTGCGGATCGAATCCAGGTTGTTGAAGTCGGCATAAACAAAACCAATGGGAAGCGGATGAAACCCCTTTTGGACTTTCTCCTGACCCGTGGCGGTCAGCGTGGCCAGCGTCCGGCCATGGAAGGAATTCCGCATGGTGATGACTTCATATTTCCCCTGTTGAGAGCCCCACAGGCGCGCGAGCTTAATCAGCCCCTCGTTGGCCTCGGCGCCGGAATTGCAGAAGAAACATTTTCCGCCTTTCAAAGAACGCTCGATCAGCGCCTGCGCCAGCCGCGGCTGATTCTCGTTATAGTAAAGATTGGAAACATGGATGAGCTGCCCCGCCTGCTTCCGGACAGCCTTCACAACTTTGGGGTGACAGTGCCCGACATTCATGACGGAAATACCAGCCAGAAAATCCAGATAACGCTTCCCCTCTGAATCCCAAACATAAGACCCCCTGCCTTTGACCAGCGCGAGGCTGGGCGGCGCATAGGTGGACATTACGTACTGATTATAAAGACCGCTGATCTCTTCTTTCGTGCTCATGCCACAATCTCCGTTCCGACTCCCTTGTCCGTGAAAAGCTCAAGCAAAAGCGAGTGAGGGAGCATGGCGTCAATCAGGTGAACCTTCCGCACGCCGGCCTGCATGGCCTTCACCGCGCCGGATATTTTCGGGAGCATTCCTCCCGAAATGATTCCACGCTTCACCAGATCCCCGATCTCGCTCGACTTGATGGAGGATATGATGGTGGTCTCATCGTCCTTGTTGCTCAGGACGCCGGGCACATCGGAAAGAAAAACCAGTTTGCGGGCTTTCAGCGCAACTGCGATGGACGCCGCCGCTTCGTCGGCGTTGACATTGTAAATCTGCCGCTTTTCATCGCGACCGAGCGGGGTGATCACCGGCGTGATCCCGGATTTCAGGAACGCATCCACCGGCGCAATGTCCGCGCCCGTGGGGGTGCCGACAAAACCCCAGTCCAGCACATAGCCGGACTTCTCATCAAGAACCGTATGCTTGCGAACCTTGAGAATATCGTCGCCATGAATACCGCGGGCCTTGCAGTCATAGGATTCAAGAATGGAAACCAGTTGCGGATTCACCTCGTGGTTCAGCACCTGTTCCACCACGTCCACCGACGCCTGGTCCGTCACGCGAAGGCCCTGCACAAAAGTCGGGCGCAGGCCGCGCTTCTCCATCTCGGCGGAAATGGATTTCCCGCCGCCATGCACAATCACCGGCCGCAGGCCGACGCAGGCCATGAAGGCGATATCCCGCAGGATGCCCTTCACGCCTTCCGCATCCTCCATGATGCTTCCGCCGAACTTGACCACCACGGTTTCGCCATTGAATCGCTGAATGTAAGGCAGGGCCTCGATCAGCACTGTCGCTTTTTCAATAACCGCGCGCATAAAATTCCTTTACCAGTTGATCTGCACGTATTCCTCCGTGCAGTCGCAAGAATAGACCTCCGCCCGTCCGTTTCCAAGATGCAGATCAATTTTAATTGCGAAGCATTCACTGCCCACAATTCTCTTCAGTTCATCCAGGGAACTTCCCGAAGACACGCCGCCGCGCACGGCCGGCAGGCTGTCGTAATCAATATCCACAAGATTCTCATCCACCTTTGCGCGCGAATAGCCCAGCGCGTCCATCACGCGGCCCCAGTTCGGGGAATTCTTCACCCACGAGGTTTTGACCAGCATCGAATTCGCCACCGCGCGGGCGGCGATGTCCGCCTCGGCGTCATTCAGCGCCCCGCTGACTTCGATTTTGACCACCTTGCGCGCGCCCTCGCCGTCGCCGATGATTTTCATGGCGAGGTCGAACGCGACCCCGTGAAGCGCATCGGCAAAAACCTTCCAGTCCTTGTGCACCGGAGAGAGCGGCTTGTTTCCGGCCGCGCCGTTGGCCATGCAGAGCACCGTGTCGTTGGTGCTGCGGTCGCCGTCCACGCTGACCAGGTTAAAACTTTTCTTCACCGCATCCAGCAGGCAGGCCTGCAGGGCCTCCGCATCCACCGCGGCATCGGTCAGGATGAACGCCAGCATCGTGGCCATGTTGGGCTCGATCATGCCCGCGCCCTTGGCCATGCCCATGACGGTGACGGGTTTTCCGTCCACCTTGATATGCAGGGTGCAGTGCTTGGGGCGCGTGTCGGTTGTCATGATGGCCTCCACGGCCTGATGAACGCCTTCCGCCTTCGCCGCCGGAACAATCTTCTCAATGCCCCTCCCGATGACATCCATCGGGAGCTGTTTCCCGATGATGCCCGTGGAACATACAAAAATCTGCGCTTCCGGAACGCCCAGCAGGCGGGCGGTCTGGGTCGCCATATCCTGCGCGGCCTGCATGCCCTCGGGCCCCGTGCAGGCGTTGGCCACACCGGAGTTCACGATGATGGCCCGGCCCTTCCCGCCTTCCAAATGCTTTTTGCAGAGCTTCACGGGGGCGGCGCAGACCTGATTGGTCGTGAACGTCCCGGCCATGACGGCCACGGCATCCGACACGATCAGGGCCATGTCTTTCACGCCGGCCTTCTTGATGCCGGCGGAAATTCCCGCCGCCCGGAAATTTTTTGGAAGTTCCAGGGTTTCGGGCTTGGAGAATTTTTCAATATGCATAAAGAACAATCCTGTAAAAAAATCGGCCCCGCATGAAAAACATCCGGGGCCGATCGATAAGACTTGAAAAACGCGGTTTAACGTTTCGAGAACTGGAAGCGTTTGCGCGCCCCGGGCTGCCCCGTCTTCTTGCGCTCTTTCATGCGCGCATCGCGGGTGAGGCAGTGCTCGGCCTTGAGCGCGGGCTTGAAGGCCTCATCGACCTGGATCAGCGCGCGCGCAATCGCATGGCGGATGGCGCCGGACTGGCCGATCTTGCCGCCGCCCTTGACGCTCACAGAAATGTCATAGCGGTTGAGGTTGTCCGTCAGGGCCAGCGGCTGCTGGATGTAATTCCGGACGGATTCCACCGGGAAATAGATCTCGATGGCTTTTCCGTTGACCGACAGCTTGCCCACGCCGGGGGCCATGTTCACTCGGGCGACGGCTTCCTTGCGGCGGCCGGTCGCTGAATATTCTACAACTTTCTGTACCACGTCTGTACCTCTCCGTTTGCCTGTTAAAGTTCGATGGTCTCGGGGTGCTGGCCCTCATGCGGATGCTTCGTGCCCGCATAAACCTTGAGTTTCTTGATGATCTGGTCGCTGAGCTTGTTCTTGGGCAGCATGCCCTTCACGGCCTGCTCGATGATCCGCGTGGGATCCTTCGCGCGAATAGTGGCCGCGTTTTTCAGCTTCAAGCCGTCCACATAGCGCGTGAACTTCTTGTATATCTTCTGGGTTTCCTTCGATCCGGTCAGCCGAACCTTCTCGGCATTGATCACCACCACAAAATCGCCGCAGTCCACGCTGGGCGTGAAGGTGGGCTTGCCTTTTCCGCGCAGCAGATCCGCCAGCTTGACCGCAAGGCGGCCCGCCGGTTTGTCCGTGGCGTCCACCAGATACCACTTATGCTGGACTTCTTCCTTCTTCGCAACAAATGATTTCGTCATCTCAATTTCCTTAATCGCCGTGAAAAAAACAGGAGCGGAACATAACGGAGGCCTGCCCCGGTGTCAATCCCCATCGCGGGAAATTATGTATCCCGCGGCCGGACTGCGCCTTTATTCCTGTTCAAGCGGTGCACTATAAACATGACCTGCGTGATAACAAAGCACAAAAACATCGCCGCCAGCAGAATTGCGCCGGCCGCCTGAACAGCCCCGGCGGAAGAACTCATCCGGCGCCCGGCGAGCATCAGCACAAGGCCAGCGGCTCCGCAAAGGTATCCGGCCCACCTGAAAATGCTGTACCATCTGATCATGCCGCCCCCCTATAAAACGCAGAAAAGGATCGTGAAATAGTGGCAGGCGCTGCCCGCCAGCACAAAAAGATGCCATACGCCGTGGAAATGGCGGATTTTCTTCCCGAAAGCATAGAACCCCACCCCAATGGTGTAAAAAAGCCCGCCTACCAGCAGCCCCCAGAAACCGGGACGCGGCAGCGCCTTCAAAAGCGGAACCATCGCAATCACAATCAGCCAGCCCATCAACAGGTAAATAATGACCGGAATCAGCCGACCGCCACGGACCAGCAGATACTCGACGGCGGCGCCCAGCAGCGCGAGGCCCCAGACCACGCCGAAGAGCGACCAGCCCCATCCGCCGCGGAGCGTCACCAGCGTGAAAGGCGTATAGCTTCCCGCAATGAGCAGCGCAATCGAATGGTGGTCGAATTTACGCAGAACCGCCTTGGCCGCCGGATGGCGGACGCTATGATAAAGAGAAGAAAACAAGTAAAGAAGGAAAAGCGTCGTCCCGTAAATGCTGAAGCTGACGATCTTGTACGGGTCGCCCTTCAGCGACGCCAGCACTACCAGCAGGGCGAAACCCGCGAGGGCCGCGACCGCGCCGGCCACATGCGTAATGCTGTTAAACCGTTCTCCTGGATACATAGCGGCGGGAATTTACGCCCCGATTCCTTCAAAGGCAACGAGATTTGCAGTTTTTCCAATCATTGGAACTTTTCGGGAAAAAACTTCCAATGATTGGAAGTTTTCAGCCAGAAAGTTCCAGGGATTGGAACTTTTGGGCCAAACTGCAATTTATGAGGCAATCTGTCTTGCGTTTCCCGCAGGGTTTTGGCACCGTCTTTCACGAATCACGAGACCTGATTTGACGGGAATGCATCCGTTCCGCGGTAAAACAAACCGAACCAGGAGGACATGTGAGTTTCGCCGAAGAGTATTTTAGGGAAGTCAAGATGATCTGCGACGCCATCCCGAGGGAAGGCATCGAGAAAATCGCCGAGCTGCTGGCCGGCGTGCGCAAAAACGAAGGCCGCGTGTTTGTGCTGGGGGTTGGCGGCAGCGCGGGCACGGCCACCCATTTTGTGAATGATCTGCGCAAGATCGCCAAAATCGAGGCCTACACGCCGACGGACAACGTTTCCGAACTGACCGCGCGCATCAACGACGAGGGATGGGATACCTGCTTCTCGGAATGGCTGAAAGGAAGCCGCCTGAATTCAAACGATGCGATTTATGTCCTTTCCGTGGGCGGCGGGAACCTGGAAAAGAACATCAGCCCCAACCTGGTCAAGGCCATTGACCTGGCCAGGCAGCAAGGGGCCAAAATCCTCGGCGTGGTCGGCCGCGACGGCGGATACACCGCCCGCATGGCCGATGCCGCGGTTGTGATTCCGACCGTGAACTCCGAGCACATCACCCCGCACACAGAAGCTTTTCACGCAGTGGTCGGGCACTGCATCGTCAGCCACCCCGCGCTCAAGGCCGCCCGCACAAAATGGGAATCGGCCCAGACGTATTCAGGGCCGGCGTGAACAAACAAGACAGGGCGTATTTATGGATCTAAAAAAACTGAAGGTGAAAATTTACAGCGACGGCGCGGATCTGGATTCCATCCTGGAGGCGCGCGACAAGGGCATTGTGCAGGGCTTCACCACCAATCCCACGCTGATGTCGAAGGCGGGCATCACCAACTATCTGATGTTTGCGGAGGAAGTGCTCCGCTACGTGAAGGATCTCTCCGTTTCCTTCGAGGTTTTTTCGGACGACTTTGACGGCATGCGGACCCAGGCGCTGAAGCTGCGCGACCTGGCCGACAACGTCTTTGTGAAAATTCCGATCATGAACACAAAAAGGCAGTCGGCCGTTCCCCTGATCCGGGACTTGTCCCGCGACGGCGTCAAGCTGAACGTCACGGCGATCATGACAACCGGCCAGGTGGCGGACGTGGCCGCGGCGCTTAATCCCGGCATTCCGTCGATTGTTTCCGTGTTCGCCGGCCGCATCGCCGACACAGGCCGCGATCCGGTACCCATCATGAAGGAATCGCTGGCGCTGCTGAAGGATATCCCGTCAGCCGAACTCCTCTGGGCAAGCCCGCGGGAGATTCTCAACATTGTCCAGGCGGATCAAATCGGATGCCACATCATCACCGTGACGCCGGCGCTGCTGTCCAAGGCAAGCTCGCTGGGAAAAGACCTGGAAGATTTTTCACTGGAAACCGTCAAGATGTTCTACGACGACGCCGTGAGCAGCGGTTTCCATATATAGCAAAGGGATTCACACCATGATTATCACGCAGACCCCTTTCCGAATCACGCTGGGCGGCGGCGGCACAGACCTTCCCTCCTTTTACGAGGAGCACGGGGGATATGTGTTTTCGATGACCATCAACAAGTATATGTACCTGATGCTGAACCGCCGCTCGGTGGCGGACCGCAAGATTGTGATCCGCTACAGCCAGGAGGAAACCGTTGACCACATCGAGGAAATCAAGCACCCCCTCGCGCGCGAGTGCCTGCGGCTGCTGGGCGTGCATGAGAACATCGAGCTGACCAGCATCGCGGACCTGCCGGCGCGCACTGGCATGGGCTCATCGGGATCATATCTGGTGGGGCTTCTGACGGCGCTGCGCGCCTATATGCGCCAGCCGGCGCTCCCGGAGGTTGTGGCCGCAGATGCATGCCGGATCGAGATGGACATTCTTAAGGAACCCGTCGGGAAGCAGGATCAGTATATGGCCGCCCTGGGCGGTTTTTGCGTGCTGAGCATTGACCGCAAGGGGAAAGTCGATGTGGAACGCGTGCCCGTTTCGTTCACCACCTGCGCCGAACTGGTGTCGAAAGCCAGAATTTACTACACCGGCGTCCAGCGCTCCGCCACCGCCGTGCTCAAACAGCAGGATCAGGCGGCGCGGCAAAAGAACAGCGCCGACCACGCTTCCGTGGTGGATGCCCTTTGCCAGATCAAGGAGCTGGGGAAAACCATATACGAAGCCATGATTCAGGGCGACTGCGACGAGTTCGGCCGCGCCATGGACCGGCACTGGCTGCTCAAGAAGAAACTGTCCCGCAGCGTCAGTCTGTCAACCCTTGATGATCTCTACGAAACGGTCAAAAAAGACTACGGCGTTCTGGGCGGCAAGCTGATCGGCGCGGGCGGCGGCGGATTCTACATGCTCTACTGCCCTTCGCGCGGACGCGAACTGGACGAATTCATGGCCCGCCACGACATGATGCGCGTTGACTACTTCCCGTCATTTGACGGATCAAAAGTCATTGCGGACGTGTCCGATGCTCAAGTGCACTGAGATGATGTTCTAGAAAATTTCATGAGTCAGAAACGTATAAAATATTTCATCACCGGCGGCGCCGGCTTCATCGGGGGGCATGTCACAGACCACCTGCTCGCGAACCGCGACTGCGAAGTGACGGTCTACGACAACTTCAGCACCGGGCGCCGCGAGCACCTTGCGCGCTGGAAGACAGACAAGCGACTAAAAGTTGTGGAGGCGGACGCCTGCGATGAGGGAAAAATCACGGCGGCGTTAAAGGGGCACGATTTCGTCTATCATTTCGCGGCCAACTCCGACATTGCGCGCGCGCAAATTGATCCGGGCATTGACTTCCGGAACGGAACCATCCCCACGCACAACGTGCTTGAAGCCATGCGCAAGAACAATGTGAAGCGCATCGTCTTCACATCCGGAAGCGGCGTCTACGGGGAAGTCGGAAAAGAGCCCGTCGCCGAATTGTACGACCGCATGATTCCGGTGTCCACCTACGGGGCCTGCAAGCTGGCCTGCGAGTCGCTGATCAGCGCCTATTCGTTCATGTTTGACATGATGGGAACCGTGTTTCGCTTCGCCAACGTGGTCGGCCCGCGCCAGACGCACGGCGTCGCCTATGATTTTATCAACCGCCTGCACGCCGACCCGGCACGGCTGAAGATTTTCGGCGACGGAACGCAATGCAAGCCCTATATCCACATTGAGGATGTCATTGCGGCCTTCACGCTGATGGAGGCGCAGCAAACATCCGGCTATGATGTTTTCAACGTTGGCACGGAAGACCAGCTGACGGTGAAAGATGTGGCCGACCTGGTCTGCGAGCGGCTGAAACTGAAGAATGTCCGGTATGAATTCACGGGTGGATCGCGCGGATGGAAAGCCGACGTGCCTTTCTACCGGCTGAACACCGCGAAAATCCGTTCCCGGGGCTGGTGCAATAAACGCAATTCAAGAGAGGCTGTGCAGGCGGCCATTGATGCCATGGTGAAAGCGCTTCCGGTCAAATAGCCCCGGATTGCCTGCAGGCCGGCCGGACAACTTTCAGGAGGAATCGGTTATGATGCTTGGGAACTCGGTTAAAAAAGTATTTCTGACAGGCGGTTCGGGTTTCATTGGAAGCCATGTGACCGACATGCTGATGGAACAGGGTTACGTGGTCACCGTGTATGACAACCTCTCCAACGGGCGGCGCGAGTTTATCCAGCATCATTTCGGAAAACCTAATTTCAAGTTCCATGAAGCCGATATTCTGGACGCCGACAAACTGGCGGAAGCCATGTCCGGGCATGATCTGGTCTGGCATCTGGCGGCAAACACGGACATCATCGGCGGCGTGGAGCAGCCACGCCGCGACCTGCGCGATTGCGTGATGGGCACTTTCAACGTTCTGGAAGCCATGCGCAAAACCCGCATTCAGCCCATTATTTTCTCATCAACAGGGGCCGTTTACGGCGACCTCTGCTTTGATGTGGCGACATCCGAGGCCTCCGGTCCGCTGCTGCCGGTTTCGACCTATGCCGCCGGGAAAATCGGGAGCGAGGCTTTCATTTCCTCCTTCTGCCATCTTTACGGTTTGCGCGGATGGATGTTCCGCTTTGGAAATGTGATCGGCGCGCGCATGACGCACGGGGTGATTTTTGATTTTATCCGCAAGCTTCGCGAGAATCCCGAAAGCCTCCTGATCCGCGGCGCGGGCAACCAGGAGAAGAATTATTTCCTCGTGGAGGAATGCATTGACGGCATGGCTTTTGCCTTCCGGAATATTCCGATGACCGATGACAAGCCCTGCGACCTTTTCAATCTCGGCACGGACTCCATCACCCGCGTGACGGATATTGCCGAAATCGTGAAAACGGAAATGGGGCTCAAGGATGCGAAAATCCTGATCGAGGGCACCAAGCAGGCCTGGCCGGGCGACCAGCCGCGAGTCCACATCACCGTGGACAAGATCCGCGCCCTGGGCTGGACAGCAAAACTCAGTTCCGACCAGGCTGTTCGGACAGCCGTTCGCAGAATGATGGGGAAATCATGAACAGTGCTCCCGTTGGAATTGCGGTTCTTGGCTGCTGGCATCAGGGTGTGGTCGGAGCCGCCTGCATGGCGGATTTTGGATTTGATGTCACGGGGGTCGCGGCAAACGCAGGCGATACAGCCCGTCTCAATGACGGCAAAGCGCCTTTGTTTGAGCCGGGGCTGGACGATCTGCTTAGCAAGGGCATCCGGGCCGGCAACCTGCGCTTTACGGATTCCGCTGCGGATGCCATAAAGGGATGCCCCTATGTGTTCATCATGTTCGACACGCCGGTGGATGAAAACGACCAGAGCGATCTGACATGCATTTTTGATGCCGTGCGCGAAGCCGCCCCGGCCATGCAGGAAGATGTCATTGTTTATGTGACTTCGCAGGTTCCGGTCGGAACGTGCGACAAAATTTCCGCGCTGATTCACCAAACCAATCCCTCATTGAAATTCGGACTGGCCTACAGCCCGGAAAACCTGCGCCTGGGGCAGGCCGTACAGCGCTTTATCCATCCGGCGCTGCCCGTGATCGGATCAGATGATTCATCTGCGCTGGACCGGCTCGAAAAACTGCTTTCTGTTTTCAACGTCAAATGGACGCGCATCCCGCTGCGGGCGGCAGAAATGACCAAGCATGCGCTGAACGCATTCCTGGCCACCTGCATCACGTTCGGAAACGAACTGGGCAACATCTGCGACGAGGTCGGCGTAGACGGGCAGGCCGTTGCCAAGGCCCTGCGTCTTGAAGAAAGGGTCGGGCCCAAGGCCATGCTGTTTCCCGGCATGGGGTTTTCCGGAGGTACGCTGGCGCGCGACATGCAAACCCTTCGCGGACTGGGCGACCGATTCGGTCTGGAAACAGCTATGCTGGACGGCGTCTGGGAAGCCAACAAGCGGCAGAATGGATTTGTTCTCCGAAAACTGCAGAAAAGCATCGGCAATCTGAAGGGCCGGCGCATCGCCGTGCTGGGGCTGACCTACAAGCCGCAGACCAGCACGCTGCGCCGTTCGGCGGCGCTGGAAATCATCACCGACCTTAAAAATGCCGGCGCGGTCATCA
>ENA-UPTA01005562-UPTA01005562.1-activated-sludge-metagenome-genome-assembly--contig:-NODE-5562-length-11488-cov-5.824543_pt1 | contig 11488 bp, 12 predicted proteins | sample MGYA00238184_ERZ773361 | MGnify/ENA primary metagenome ERZ773361 (study PRJEB29100, sample SAMN05720205) | activated sludge metagenome | isolation source: anaerobic digester from wastewater...
CCCACACGAACATCCCCGTCCTCGGCCACGCCGACGGCATCTGTCACGTCTACATCGCCGACGACGCCGATCTCGATATGGCCGTCCGGATCACCGTCGACTCCAAGTGCCAGTACGTCGCGGTCTGCAACGCCGCCGAGACCCTCCTGGTCGATTCCACCATCGCGCCCGCCTTCCTCCCCATCGTGCACAGAGCCCTCATCGAGCAAAACTGCCACGTCAGAGGCTGCGACCGCACCCGCCTCCACATCGACTGCGAGCCCGCCACCGACGAGGACTGGTCCACCGAGTACCTGGATTATATCCTCTCCATCAAGGTCGTGGACGGCCTCGACGCCGCCATCGACCACATCAACCGTTACGGCTCCGGCCACACCGACGCCATCGTCACGGCCGACCGCGAGAAGGCCGAGCGATTCATGAACCTCGTCGATTCCGCCGACGTCTTCTGGAACGCCAGCACCCGCTTCTCCGACGGCTACCGCTACGGCCTGGGAGCCGAAGTAGGCATCAGCACCAGCAAAATCCACGCCCGAGGCCCCGTCGGCCTCGACGGCTTAGTCATCTACAAGTGGAAACTCCTCGGCAAAGGCCAAATCGTAGCAGACTACTCCGGCCCAAACGGCCGAAAATTCACCCACAAGAAGCTGCGTTAACCACAGAGGCCACAGAGAGGGAAACGAGCGACGAGTCACGGGCCACGAATCACGAAATACACCATTGCATCTACAGATTTCGCGGATGTGCGCAGATTGGGCCTGACCCCGGCCCCCGGGCGCCTGCCCCGCTCGCAACACGCTCCAACACTTCTACGCTCTTTCGCTTTTCCACTCCGCCGGCCTTGACACTTCGTCCCCGTACAGCCATAATCAGCTCCAGTGTGGCGAGCCCGCAGCCGCCGTGCGAGAATTTCGAGGCGACGCCGGAACCCGTGTTGAGACTGAGGATGCCGAGAAAATGTACCTGACACCTTTAATTCCTCCCATGGCTACACTCGAAATGGGGGTAGCATCCCCGGAATTGCTGCACTTCACACATTGATGCGCGATCCCTGCGCCGCAATGTTGGGTCAAAAGGACTATAGCAGCCTACGCCTCCGCAGGGAGGCGATCAGACCTGCCCCGAAAGTACTGAGCAGAATCGCACCGGGGGCGGGAATGCACTCCGGACTGCCAAGCCCATATACAACCCGTTCCAGATTCACGGACGCCGCCACGGTCCCCCCGTCGATGGTTTCGGCCTCGAAATCGTTGTCCACGCTGTACCTGTGCATCCCGACGAGCCCGGATATGTCCCAGGTAGAAAACGGATAGAACACGGAGCCCGCTACATCCTTGAAATACGGGAGCACATGCGAGCCATCGCTGTAGAGCCCCAACGCACCCTCGGCAAGCAAGAGCCCATCGGGAACTGGCGTGTCATAGAACTCCTCCGCGATGTTCGTGCCATACCATGTTTCGAACTCTGCTCCGCCATTGGTAAGCCAGATCGCCATGGCCATCTCGTACTCCTGTCCGCCTGCATCGTAGAACTCAAGCTCCAAGACAAGGTTGAGGCCGGCCTCGCCGGTTATCGTGGAGGAGAGAGAGCTATACTCCAACTGAATGAATCCGGCATTGTTCAGCGAATACCCCGGCAAATCGTGCCTTGATGCTACGAGCCCTCCATCTTCTATGCCGACGGGTTGGTCGACATTGGCGATGATTCCGCCGGAGGGATTCGCAGCCAGCGAAAGCGTTCCTGGATACCCTTCTTCATAGGTCCAGCCGTCATCCAATGCATAGTCAATGACCGTATTGGCGGCTGCCGATCCGGCAAGGAAACAGATTGCCAGAACACCACAGAATGTTCGTGTACACATGTCATTCCTCCTTCTCTCCAAGTCGTTCGAATGCCGTAGCCCACGTCGTCAGACAATCGCTTCCTTATATCATCCTATGTCCAAGAACGCGCCGGCGGAACCCAGACCGAAGATCACAAGAACCAGCCCGCCAGGGGCGGGCACCGTCACCCCCATCTTCGGCCCGTTATTGAGTCATTGGTTTGTAGGTACTCTTTGAAACAAGCTCCAGCCCGCGTTGCTCTGAGATCGGTTCAATTATCGTCATTGTACCGCGAGGCCTTACGAGAAAATAGTACTTCGTTCTCGGATCACACGCTACAATCAATGTCATTTCCCTCCATTTTGAAGGCCAGGAATAGAGCCACTCAACGCCAATAGAGTGCGTACCCGGCTCCACTTTGAAGCTGGCGTAGTCTCCGGCCTTCATTCGGAATATCTCCTGGCCATCCAACATAACTATGTAGCTAAGTGGTGATTCAACAGCACTCTTCCTTCTAATCACGATGACTTCAGCCGCCTCATCTGGAGAAGAAACACTGGGTACGCTGGCCATTGGTCCATGAGCGCAGCCGGCCAGGCCAAAGAAAACTAAGAGAAGCGACACCCGACTCTTGTTCATAGCTCAATCTCCTTTACTGCGGATTCTCCTTAGGGACTGGGTATTCAATCGTAAGTAGACAGATTCGGACAAAATACGGCGGTCTGGCTTCCCATCGCCGCAACACACCGCCCCGCCGCGTGGCGATCCGAGAAGCGGCTTCAGGATTGATAATGCCGAGACAACACACCTGAGACCTTCAGTTCTTTTACAGGTCGCCGGGGTGACTTCGACAACGTCAATCCACGGAGGTTCCCTATTCGGTGCCTCCCGCTGGTCTTGCTCTATACACAAGTCCTCGTATGCACACATAGGTGTATATCCCACCACGCGACACTCTCGGCGTCTCAGCAACTACATAGTCGCCACCTAATCCACGCGCAAGATCCTTCAGTTCCAACTCTCCTTCCAACTTCACAGCATTCATGTCTTGCCCATGAGACAACACCTGAACACACCCGATCCGCACGCCGCTGGTCGGAGGAACATCGTCTTCATAGTAGACCTCTATGGCGTAGTTCTTCTCTCGCGCCGGATACGCACCGCCCTCCCTGCGCACCATTGTATTCGATTCTGGGCCACACCCAGACGCCAACATCATGAACAGGATTGGCCAATTGGACTTATTAGAACACACAGGATTCGCACTACCTACTACCTACGATCCCTTGCTTCTTCGGCAAGCCGATCTGCAACTACCTTCGACCATCTGTCGACACCTTCACCTTGTTCGTTCAGTCGTGTGAAGATACTCACAAATGTCGTGCCATCTGTAATCTCCTTCAAATGTATGGACAGAGTCTCCCCCCCTTCGCTGGGTGCGAGAATATGGGCATGTTCGCGGCGCACGGCATAGAGATACAGGGAGCTTTCGTGCAAAACAACCGCATCAATTTCGCCCAGCACCTTGAGCAACAACTTCGGATTGACCGCTTTGATATTCTCACTTAGGAGAACGGCGCAGTTGTTGTCACCACGGCATTCTGGCACGTCGAGCTGCATATCCTCGTGGTAGCCGATTCGTTGTGGCACCGTCACACAACCGGAAAACGCCACCAACCCAACGATTGCACCACATAATCGTCCGCATAGGTAGTTGCTCATGTTAGCACTCCCTTCACAGATGGTTCAGAAATTGCATTCCAGAAGTCTGTTCTCGATGAGGTGCGCAACAAGATTTCTCATACAAGCCTGGAGGGCAGAATCTGTGAAGTCACGAACCTCTGTGAAATAAACCTGTGATTCCACCTTTCGCTCGTCCATCCCTGAAACGGTCTCAGTCCACTCAGATTCCCTCCCCCCTTTGCATATGACCTTGCATTGAACAGAGACAATGGTGCTGCAGGGCAGACGTGACCAACCCGATTTGATTGTCGCCAGAAACTCGACCACTCTTCCAAGTATGACCACGTCATAGTCCCGGCTTGATGCAGGATCGTAAACTGGTTGCCTTGCTACGGTGAGCCCTGCTTTGCAGAGAGCATCGACCACAGCTTCTGTCACCAACTGCGGCACGTTACCTGTCGTGTGCACTCTCCGCGAACCAGCTCTGCCAATAACCTCTGGGTTCTTGCGGACATCGCTAAAACCGACAACCAGCACCTTTAAGTGACGCAAAGGGGGATCCAGCGATGGAACATCATCCACGCCGGAATAGCGAATTGGAATAACAACACGTGATGCGCAGCCACTGGCGACTGCAACAAGGAGAAAGCACAAGGTGGCGACAAGAGAAGAATATCGGTCGCCTGAAAACCTCACGTCACAAGCTGTGGATGAACGGCAAGTGTTCATGGTAACGCCTCTTTGTTCTCCATGCCTTCTACTTTCACCATGCCCTGCGAAGAGGGCTTCATGTGGCTTCAGTATACCCGCATCATCGCTCGGCTCTCTGGGCAATCGCATCTCGCGTCCTGACACGGCGTGGGCCACCATGCATTTCCGATTCATCTCGACCTCTCTGTATGGCGCGTCCTGCAATACCTGTCGCGCCCCCTACATCGAACTAGCCTCTGGGACAGCAATCCCGGATGCTCATCAATGAAAGCGACGATATTGTGGCAGGGATTGGCCGGGAGGGCAAGAAGAAACGAGGCTGGAATGGGAGAAACAGTGGCCTGTGACTCGTGATTCGTGACTTGACTGCAAAAATACGTAGAAATACGTATGGTTTTGCGGCCCGGAGCCGTGTGGAGGCGTGGAAGCGTGGAAGCGCACAAGCGTTGGGGGGGCCGGCCAGGGGCCAAAATACGGTTTAACCGCCGAGGTCGCGGAGTACGCAGGGCATGAATGTACAACCAGTATTTATAGATACTTAACCTCTGTTCTCCTCTGTGTCTTCTGTGGTTGGAGAATCGTGGATTCCCGCGTTCGCGGGAATGACAAGAAAGCGAGCGGGGACGCTCGCCCTACGAAGACCTGCGAGCCACCGCCTGCCCCCGCGGGCGGCTGCTCCTGCGAGCGACGAGCGGCCAGCGACGAGTGACGGCCCGCCCCGGGCCTCGTCTTCTTCCCCCTTTCGGTCATTTGGATTTGGAGTCTGTTTGGGATTTGGTGCTTCTGATTTCGGATTTGCCGCCGCGTCCGGACTGTTTTTCCTGCGGATCACGGGTCACGGGGCACGAGTCACACCCGTCGTGTCGTGCGGCGGGATGGTCGGGATAATCGTTGGGAAAATTGAGATTCGCGAATTCTCCCCAGAGCTCCCAGGCGGCCTTATCGTGGGCTCTGGCCGCGTCTTCCGGCTGGTCGAACTGGCCGAGGAATCTGGAGCGGCCCCTGTGCTTGATATAGGCGACCCATTTCTCTCGCTTTCGGCAGTAGGAGACGCCGATGTAGGGCGAGGTGGCGTTGGGCGAACTGCGGCGGTTGGCGTTGTTCTGTTCGAGGGTGCAGTTGCGGAGGTTGTCCCGGCGGTTGTCGAGGCCGTCGTGGTTGATGTGGTCGCAGATCATGTCGTCGGCAGTATCCATGATCTGGCGGTGCATGTGAATCCGTTTGGTCCGGCCGTGATCCTGGATATGCCGGATCGCGTAGCACCTGTCCCGCCCGACCTTGCAGCACCAGCGGAACTGCGAGAGCCAGATGTAGTCGGCCGGATCGACCTTCGCCACCCGGTTCTGCGTCAGCGGGATCTCGCAGTAGGGGCCGAACACGTCCACGCAGATCGGCAGACCGATCTGCGATTTTCGATTTACGATTGACGATTTACGATTTGGGGAAGGGCATTGATTATGGATGATGGATGATGGATGATTGGGAGCGGAGGCCGCGTTGCGGCGGGACTGACCATCGGTCGGTTCCTGTGATTCACGCTTCACGAGCGACACTTCACGCTCTACGAGCGACGCTTCACGATTCCGGCCCGTGGGACAGAAGTCGCCGCAGTAGTCGGTGGGTTGGATGATCGGCCAGCGGGCTTGGCCTGTGGTGGGGTCGAAGGTGGGCGCGTTGCGGACGCAGTGCAGCGCTTCGCCGATCTGGCGGCAGAAGCGGCAATCGCGGCATTGTCCGACGGCCCGTTTCTCGGTCATTCTCGTCTCTCCGAGAGGCCCGAAAAGAAACACGCCTCTCTATAATTGCCCGATGTTGCACGAATTTTGCTATTCCTACTGAAAACACGGGGATTCAGCCATAGAGGTCTTGGCGCGGCCTTCGGCCGCTACCCAAGTGCTTGATGGAGGAACGGACGAACCGATCCGGATTCCGCCGCCCCGACGCGCAGCGGCGCTTTGCACCGAGGGCGGCGGGAGTGTGCCGCGTTGGAGCCACCAGCAGCAGGGGTGCTTCGCACGCCCTCAAGCGAGCGTTTCGCTCGCGTTCCCACCGGAGGCCGCAAGGCGACGAACTCCCCTCGCACGGCCGCTTCGGGCGGGCCTGCCATCGATTGGAGTTGACGTTCCGATTTCCACGTATCGGGCGCGATATGCCCATCCTGCCTCAAATGCTTGTCGGAGGAACAAGATATCGCGCCCTTGCGGTGCAGAGGTGCATACAGGATCGCTCGACCCTACGCACTCATACCTCCGCGGCCCTTGACGGCCTCTGCGGCTTGGAAGTCTGGATTCCCGGCTTCGCGGGAATGACATTCGCCCTCTTGCCTTCCCTGCGGTTGGGGGCCCCGGGCTCCTGTCCCCCGGTGCCGCAGTCGGTTTGTGGGCAAATGCTTTTTGAGACTACGGTTATGGCGGTACTGTCCCATAACCGGGGCGTGAGAGAGGGGCGATTTTGCGGCCGGGCGGGGTTTGTTTGGCCTTTACCCTTGCGTCACGAACCTGTATAATAGAGATGGGTGTGCGACTTGTCGAAGTCGGGGGCCCTGTCATCAGTCTGCGCGGCTGCTGACGCCGCGACGATCCGAGGATGAAGGAGAAAGCAGATGCACGATAAGGGGATTGTTTGTTTGCGTTTGGTGGTTCTGGCCCTGTGCGCGGTCGCCGGCGTGCTGGCGACGAGCGCCCAGGCGGATATTCGCCTGCCGGCGATCATCGGTGACAACATGGTCATCCAGGCGGGGGACCGGGTGCGTCTGTGGGGATGGGCGGACCCGAACGAAGCGATCGAGGTCGCGATCAGTTGGCGTGATTTCACGTGGGGCGTCCAGGCGGACGGCGAGGGCAAGTGGGAGTTTCAGATGGTGGCTCCGAACGTCGGAGGGCCCTATCAGATCATGCTCAGGGGCAAGAACACCGTCACGATCAGGAACATCCTGTGCGGGCAGGTGTGGGTCTGCTCCGGGCAGTCGAACATGCAGTGGCCGGTTCAGCGGTCGATGAACGCCGAGCAGGAGATCGCGGCCGCGAAGTACCCGAAGATCCGGCTGTTCACCGTCGAGCGACGGGTCATGGAGACGCCCCAGGACGACTGCAAGGGTCAGTGGGTCGAGTGCAGTCCGGAGACGGTGGGCGATTTCACCGCCGTGGGTTATTTCTTCGGCCGGGAGCTGTACAAGGAACTCAAGCAGCCGATCGGGTTGATTCACACGTCGTGGGGCGGCACGCCCGCCGAGGCGTGGATGAGCATGCGCAGATTGAAGGAGAACCCCAACTTCGCGCCGATCGTAACGCGGTACGAGCAGGCGGTAGCCGTCTATCCCGAGGCCTTGGCGAAGTACAAGGAGGATCTGGCCAAATGGGATGAAGCCGCGGCGAAGGCCAAGGCCGAGGGCCAGCCGGCGCCCGGCGGCAGGCCCAATCCGCCGATGGGTCCCGGGCACTACCAGTCGCCGGCGGGCCTGTACAACGCCATGATCGCCCCGCTGCTTTCCTACACGATCGCCGGAGCCATCTGGTATCAGGGCGAATCGAATGCCGGCCGGGCCTACCAGTACCGCACGCTGTTTCCCAGCATGATCAAGTGCTGGTGGGACGACTGGCGACAGGGCGATTTCCCATTCATATTCGTGCAGTTGGCGAACTTCATGGAGGTGAAGGACGCGCCGGGCGACAGCGCCTGGGCCGAACTGCGGGAAGCCCAGTCGATGACGCTCGACATGCCGAATACGGGGATGGCCGTGGCCATCGATATCGGCGAGGCCAAGGACATCCATCCGAAGAACAAGCAGGACGTCGGCAAGCGGCTGGCCCTGTGGGCCCTGGCGAACACGTACAGCGTGGACGTGGACTACTCCGGGCCCCTCTACCAATCCATGGAGAAGAACGGCAACAAGATCGTCCTGCACTTCGAGCACTGCGACGGGGGCCTGATCGCCAAGGGCGGCGAGCCGCTCAAGGGCTTCGCGGTCGCCGGCGAGGACCGCAAGTTCGTCTGGGCGGATGCCAGGATCGTGGACGATACGGTGGTGGTCAGCAGCGAGCAGGTGCCGGAACCGATGGCCGTGCGGTATGCCTGGGCGGACAACCCGGTGTGCAACCTGTTCAACAAGGCGGGTTTGCCGGCGTCGCCCTTCCGGACCGACATCTGGCCCGGCGTAACCGTGAACAACAAGTAGCTCGGGGCGCTCCGCCCAGCAGAATCGCATTGCGACGAACCCGGCCCGTGGGGGTGGGCCGGTGCGGTTGGACTGCGAAGAAATTATCCATCGCAACCGATCTTATTCTCTTGCTCCCGCGTACGACACAAAGTAAAGTGCCGGGTTTGTTTGCCTAAATGCGCCCGTGCTCCCCAGCGTGAGCCTCCACGCACGGACTGGTTCAAAACTGCCCGATGTGACCGCTCGCAGAACGCCTGCGGAACCACGGGCACGGTATAAAGTAACGTGGTTACGGATGCAGTAAACATAACGATGCTGGCGGACTTGAATCCGCTTGAGCCGGTCACGGCAGTGCCCTTGTTCACGTTCCACCTGGGATCGTGGCCGGTGGTCGTGAGCAATCACGCCGTCGTCGTGGGCGTGGCGACGTCGATCCTGCTCGTGTGCATCCCGTTGGCTGCTCGCTCGCGGAGACTCGTGCCGCGGGGTCTCCAGAACCTCATCGAATCCGTCTGTGTATTCCTCCGCGATCAGATGGCCCGCCCCCTGCTGGGGCCGCAGACGGATCGCTACGTGGGATTCCTCTGGACGGCGTTCTTCTTCATCCTGACGCTGAACCTGGTGGCGATGGTGCCCACGGAGAAGATCATCAGCCTGGCGACGGGCAGACGCAGCCACCTCGGGGGCCCCGCCACAGCCAATATCTGGATCACCGGCGCCCTGGCGGTTGTCTCGTTCGTCATGACGCACGTCTACGGAATCCGCCAGTATGGGCTGATCGGCTATCTCGCCCATTTGGCGCCCCCGGCGCCGCGGTGGCTGCTGCCGTTGATCTACCCACTGGAGTTGGTCGGGATCTTCGTGCGGCCGTTCACCCTGGCGATCCGGCTCTTCGCCAACATCGTCGCGGGCCACATGGTCCTGGGGACCATCCTGGGCCTGGTATTCATCTTCAAGAACCTCGGCGTCGCGACGGTCTCCGTGGCTGCCTGTGTGGCACTCTCGTTCCTGGAATTGCTGGTAGCCTTCATCCAGGCGTACATATTTACGTTCTTGTCCGCGCTGTACATCGCATCATCGGTCAGCGCAGAGCATTAGCATGTTTTGGGAGATCTGCAAATGCAGTACTTGATCGGTTCGGTCCTGGCCGCAGGCAGCGCTGCTGGGCCACAGCAGTGGGCCATTGTCGGCGCCGTCCTGGCGTGCGGCGTCATCATCATCGGCTCGGCGGTCGGCATCGGACTCATCGGCGCCCGGGCCGTGGATGCCATCGCACGCCAGCCGGAAGCCGGCGGGCGCATCTTCTCGGCGATGATCATCGTCGCGGCCCTGATCGAAGGCGTGACATTCTTCGCCCTGCTGATCTGTTTCCTTGCCTTGTTCTGGGAACACTAATCTCGATCTGAAATGACCAGACTAACACTGTATCTCGTATGTGGCGCGGTGTTCCTGACGTGCGGGCCGGCGATGGCGCAACACGCCGAGCAATCGGAAGGCTCCGGCAACCTGTTCAGTGGCACGCTCGGAGATTCCCTGTGGGCCGTTCTGGCGTTTGTGGTCCTTCTCGTCGTGCTGGGCAAATACGCCTGGAAGCCCCTGCTCGACGGCCTCAGTGCCCGACAAGAACACATCGAACAGCAGTTGAAGTCGGCGGAGGATTCCCGCGTGCGGGCCGAGCATCTGCTCGACGAGTACCAGCAGCAGGGCTTGACGCTCGTGCGCGAAGCCACCGAGCAGGCCCAGCGATACCAGCGACAGGCGGTCGAAAAGACCCGGGAGGAGACCCTCGCCATCCGACGCCGTTCGCACGAGGAGATCGCGAGCGCCCGCGCGTCCGCCGTGGAGGAACTCTGGAAGCAGACCGGCGATATCGTATTGCAGGTCAGCGGCGAGGTGCTCGGGCGAGCCCTGACCGAACAGGACAACCAGCGGCTCATCGATGAAGCCGTGGCCCGAATCCGCCAGAACGGGGGACTGCAATGAACGGCGGCACGGCGGATCATATCGTCGAGACGTACTCCCAGTCCCTCCTGGACTTGGCCGTGCAGTCGGAGGTCGTGGATGCCGTCGAGAGGGATCTGGAACTCGTCTCAACTCTACTGGTGCAAGAACCCGCTTTCGGCGCATTCCTGGCCTCGCCTTACTTCACGGAGCGGACGAAACAGGACCTGGTCCGCAAGGTGCTCACCGACAAGCTGAACCGCATCACGTTCAACTTCCTCTCGGTGGTCATCGACCACGACCGCGGGGTCCTGTTGCCTGAGATCGTGGATCGGTACCGGCAATCGTGCCGTGCCCTTCGCGGGTACACAACCGTGACTGCGACCGTGGCACAGCCCTTGAATGAACAGCAAGTGGCGAAATTGACACGGGACGTCGCGACTGCCATGAACGCGAAGGTGGACTTGGACGTGCGCGTGGACCCGTCCATCCTCGGCGGCGTCATCTTCCGCCACGGCGACAGGATGCTCGACAACTCCGTGCGAGGCCGACTCGCTCGGACCATCGGCCGGATTACCGGTCTGGAAAAGAGGCACACAAGCTCATGAAGATCGATATCAGGGAAATCACCGGCATCCTGAAACGCGAGATCAGCCAGTACGAGGCGAAGCTCGACGTGACGAAGGTGGGCCGCGTCGTGGAAGTGGGCGACGGCATCGCCCGCGTCTACGGCCTGCAGGACGCCCTGGCCGGGGAGATGCTCCTGTTCGAAAACGGCGCGATTGGAGAGGTCTTCAATCTCGAGGAGGGCTCTCTCGCGGCCGTCATCTATGGGGACTACACGAAAGTCCGGGAAGGCTCCGACGTCCGCTCGACGGGCAGGCTGATGTCGATTCCCGTCGGGGAGGAGTTGCTCGGGCGGGTTGTGACGCCCCTGTGCCTGCCACTCGACGGCGGCGCGCCGATTCAGACGCGTGTCTCGCGCCTGATCGAATCGGAGGCTCCCGGCATTGCCCAGCGTCAGCCCGTCCGCCAGCCTCTCCAGACGGGCCTCAAGAGCATCGACTCGATGGTCCCCATTGGTCGCGGCCAGCGGGAACTCATTATCGGCGACCGCAAGACGGGCAAGACCGCCATCGCCCTGGACACGATCATCAACCAGAAGGGTAAGAAC
>ENA-UPTA01005563-UPTA01005563.1-activated-sludge-metagenome-genome-assembly--contig:-NODE-5563-length-11486-cov-8.295512_pt1 | contig 11486 bp, 7 predicted proteins | sample MGYA00238184_ERZ773361 | MGnify/ENA primary metagenome ERZ773361 (study PRJEB29100, sample SAMN05720205) | activated sludge metagenome | isolation source: anaerobic digester from wastewater...
GGATAGACAAGAAAGACCTTGGAGAGAATGCCCATGTTGCCTGGCTTGACTGGCGGGGTGTGTGCGTTATTTCTGACACCAAAATAATGTGCTTCGGTCCAAAATGATTAACTTCCAATCAGCTTCTATCGCTGCACTTTTGAAGATGCCCTGGCAGAATTTTGCTGGATGAAGCAGTATTAAAGTTTGCCACAACATAAAAAATAACAATGCAACTTTCAGAATATCCCCCCACATATAGGGGGATAGAAGAAAACTTAAACATTTAGCATATAATGACAATTTATATGAGAGGAACGATTTTCATTCAATGATAAAGAAAGGGTGCTTCAAAACTGGTATAATCTAGCTTTGAAATGTTTGGGGGTGAGCGAATTTGGATATTATAAAAACACATCACATAACTCTTTTCGGAAAAACTGACAAATATGATATAGTCCTAAAACCTTTAAATGACGGGCATCTTCCGCTTTTATACAAATGGTGTGCAGATCCAGAGGTCTTATATTGGACTGAGGGTGGTGAAGATACCGATCTTTCTTATAACAAAGAGACGGTTCATGCCATCTATGGTGGAGTTTCGCAGAATGCATACTGTTTTTTGATAGAGGCAAACGGTGTTCCCATTGGAGAGGGCTGGCTTCAAAAAATGAATTTGCCTGAGATTCTGGCCATGTATCCAAAGATACTTGATGTTCGAAGGATCGATATGTCTATTGGTGAAAAAGATTATTGGAACCAGGGCATTGGATCACAGTTTGTGCACATGCTGGTTGAATTTGCTTTTATTAACGAGCATGTTGATGTTTTGCACTGTATATGTGGGGACTACAACAAACGCAGCCAACGTGTGTTTGAGAAAAATGGTTTTACTCTCACGCAGATGGATGAACCAACCCAGCCACAAGAGGAACAGCTTGAATATCATTATGTTCTTACAGCACCAGAGTATTTCGAACAAAAATAAAAAGATGCCGTGTATTTGATAAATTAAACCGATTTATTGCTGTATGAAAATTTCAAAGGGTGTTCCGGAAATTATTCTTCCGGGTTTGGCTTTTTTGATTAAACTGCATAAAATCCCCGGTGTGAAATCGAACAGGATATTGATAATCATTCTGGCAACAATCCTCGTGCTGGTGCCGTTTGGGCCAGCACCCAGAAAAACAGACGCTGCGTCCTATTATATCGGTGGCAGGCCAGTACCCGGCCCTCTCCCTCCTTCGTTTTACACCTCTTTGCCACCACTGAATGTCAGACTGAATCTAAACTATGCCGGCTCGGGAAACAGATGGCAGACGCTGGATTTTGCAAAGCCTGTCATGTGCGCGTCCCAAAAAGTTCCGGTCATTGCTTATGTCCATGGTGGATGGTGGCTTGGCGGGAGCAAGACTGGCGCAATTTATTCCATGCCGGCCAGGCTCGCATACCAGCTTGGTTTTGCCGTTGTCTCTATCGAATACAGGCTTGCCTCGTCCACAAACCACCACCCAAACCTGATAAACGACTGCAAGCTGGCAATCAGGTATCTAAGGGCAAATGCGGACACACTGGGCATTGATCCAAACAGGATTGGCATCTGGGGTGGTTCGGCTGGCGGACACCTGGTTTCGCTGATGGGAACAGCAGGAGATAACGACGGGCTGGAGGGTCCGGGGCTTGAGAACTATTCTAGCAGGCCAAATGCTGTTGTCGACCAGTGCGGCATCGAAGACCTCACAAATCCGTGGGGCAATACCTCAAGGACTGTTATCGGAATTTTCCTCGGGTGTGCATACAACGTTTGCACAGACAAGGCGCAGGAGGCTTCCCCTGTTTATCAGGCAAGTCCGGATGACCCGCCAATCATGATCATGCATGGCGACCACGACAATGTCGTCTCGTACACACAGGCCGAATCATTCGCCAGGGCCCTGAAAACAAACAGCAACAACGGTTCTTTTATCAGGATAGTCAACGGCAGCCACGGTTTTGGATCATACAACGGCCGCGACCCTGTATCGCCAAACTGGACTGTGCAAAATCGTCTCGTAATTTCCCACCTGGCAAGATTTATAGAACCAGGATTGATGTGTGACCTGAACATGGATGGAAAGGTTGACCAGAGGGACGCGGATGAGCTCTGGACTCACCTTGGCGAGTCAGGTTTTGGCCCAAATGCCGGACCGACAGTTGAATCATGGAACCCACTTGCAGACCTGTACCTTGACGGAAAAATCGACTACAAGGACATCCAGAGCTTCTGTGGCCAGATTGCAAAACCTGTAACAGTAGAGAAAAAGGTCATCCTGCCAAAGAACAGCCAGAAGATATACGAATTTGACATAGAGCTTTCAAACAACGGCCCGCTCGGTGTTGGCAGCATAACACTCACCGATTCCTTTCTGAAGGAGCTGGTTTTTGTGTCATCTTCGCCGCAAGGGACACTCAAAGGCAACAAGGTCATAATTGAAAACCTGTCTTTGCCGGCAAATTCAAAGTTCACAGCAAAAATCTTCTTCAAGCTGTCAGAAGGATACAAACAACCTGAAGAAGGAGCCATTCTCTCAAACAGCGTTTCCATTTCCTCGCCCGATATTTTTAACATAGAAGACCAGGTGACTTTTGCACTGCCCGGAATAAGGATCAGAAAAACCTCCAAGTCATTCAATGTCATAGAGGGTGGACTGGCAATTTTCCAGGTGACCGTCACAAACCCAAGCGCCCGCAAGCTCACAGGGGTCGAGGTCACAGACAGTTTCCCGCGAGAGCTGGTTTTTGTGTCTTCAAGGCCTTCCGGTGCAGTCTCCAACAAATCAGTGAAATTTGAGGTCGGGGATATTGGCCCCGGTGAATCACGGATCTTTGTGATCAACTTCAAACTTTCCAGACTCGCCTTGGCAGGCGAAGGGCAAACCATCACAAACACCGCTTCCGCATCTTCAAATGAATTGCACGCTGTTTTTTCAAGCGCCAGTATTTTCTGTCCAAAGAAGGAGCAGGGCGGAGGAGAGCTGAATATTGATATTGGCTGGAAAGGACCAGATTCAAAGGGGAACATCGCTATTGTGGAAGAGATCGGGATGACAATGCAGGTCACGGGTGGCAGTGCCCCTTATGACATATCTATTGATTTTGGCGACAGGACAAAAAAATCGTTTTCGCTTGATGGCGAAAGAGTGGTTGAGATTGCACACTCCTACAGCGAACCAGGCGAATATGCCGTGAAGATTTCAGTTTCGGATGCTTACGGGCGCTCCAGGGTTGTTCAGCGAAAAATAATTGTCAAATAGCTTGATTGCATTAAACAATTAGATTTTCTCCTCAATCTTGGGTTTTTATATGGAACCCATAGATGTCCCAGTCCAGGCCGTTGTCTTCTGCCCAGACGATATTGTTTTTGTAGATCCTGGCCCAGCATCTTTTGATCGGTTCCCTGTCATTTTGGCCCGTAATGTCAAAAGTTTTCAGGTTGTCATCGCTGTCAATGATTGCCAGTCTTACACCAGGCGTTTTGTACCATTGTTCACTTTCCGAGCGACGATTCTCAATCCAGACAATTTTTCTTCCAAAACCACACTCGCTTACAATGTTGATGCAATCTTCCTGAAACCATGGGGTGATGTCAAAAAGTGTTGATTTTACCGGTTCAAAGCCCATTAACTTTTCTCTGCTGTTGTCAAAATTAAAGACTTTTATGACAAGAATCTCAGATTCCGGGCTAAACATAAGAGTCAGGAAGCAATTGTCAGGATTGTTCCAAATATCGAAAGTTTCACCAGTCGAAATCCTGTGGCCTTTTATTTCTCCAAAAGAGTCCAGACTTAGTGGATAGGAGGTATAGTATACATAGTCACCTTGTATCACAGGATTTTTCTCAAAAAACGCAGGATCTCCAATACTGTAGGTTGTTTTTGTTTCTATGTCATACAACTTTATGTCTGAATCTGCGCCATCAAAAGATTCATATGCCACCTTGCCATCATAAACCACGGGCCAGCACCACTGATCGTTGCTAATAAAATCGTATATGCGTGTTTTGCCTGATGGGTTTGTAATATCGGCGATATAGACCCCAGGATTTGAAACATCTGTTTCAGTCCATACGGCATATTTATCCCAAATTGAAACACAGTCTCTGGTTGCTGGGGTGTCCGAGATGGTAGTTGTGGTCTTGCTCTTGAAATTATATGCGGAAATCCAGCTGGAGCCGGAGGAGCAACTTGAATTTTTCAAAGTTACGCAATAATCCTGGCTGATGTAGCACAGCTCGTCGGATGGAAAAGAAGGTGCGCCATTCTTATCATCAAATATTGCCGAGAGTGATCCATCGGAGAGATTGAATGATTTTGCACTGGTGATTCCGCCACTTTTTTCACTGAAAATGGTAAAGTCTGAATTGATAAATGGCGAATACTCATCTGACGGGCTCCGCGCTATTGCAAATTCATCACCAAGAGGAATATTCATAGAAGAAGCTCTTGCGCCAGAGCAGAGAAAACAGGCAGTGACGACTATCAAAACAAGTAAAGATGATACTTTAAACTTTTCACCCCATGCCAACATATTTTCCTCCTTTTGGGCAGGTGTTCCCAGTCACCATTTTATGGAAAACATTTTTCAAAAATATAAATAAAATATCTATATTTTGATTGTTTTTCCTACGGGTATGTTATCACAACCTGCCTGGCAGAGGCCTCCCAGAGCGTCTTTGCGCCGAGTGCATCGGAAACAAATCTCACCGGAACAAATGTTCGGCCATCTTTTATGGTTGCCGGCGGGTCCATTGTCATGAGTGTTCCATTCACCTCGGCCTTTGACTCCCCGATCTTTATCCTGACTATTGTTCTGCCCCTTTTGAACGTGACTGTTTTTGTGTAGTCGTCATAGTCGACTTTTGCAAAGAGGTTTTCCCCGATAAACCTGAAAGGCACCATTGTTTTTCCCTTTGTGATGTAGGGTGCTGCATCCAGTTCTACTGCGCCATCATTCACAACAGCAGTTTTTACTCCAACTTTCATCATGATGATTACTTGCGGGACAGAAGGCGAAGATTCAGCCATTCTGGGGATTCCATCACCAGACGGCCAGACCGGGACCACTTTGTAGTTATAGACAGACTGTGGGTCAAGATCGGCATCCAGAAATTCGTTTTTTCCTGGTGGGGACTCAAAAGTTTTTTTCTCCGGTAGAAGTTTTCCCCTGTAGTACTCGGTTCTATCAATCCTGTAGCCCTTCAGTTCCTCCCCCCTGTATGTTGGGGGTAACCATGAAAGTTTGATTGCAAAAGGCATTGGCTCTGCAATCAGGTTGGTTACAAATTTGAATTGTGGTCCTACCTCCGGAACATTCAGTGAGATTTCGACGTAGAAAATCCCGATTGCCGATTTGATCATGATCCTGCCGAAATGCTGGCCTATTGCCAGGTCTTTTGTCACTTCGATCCTGATGTCTGTAGATCCTCCCTGCTGGAGCACCAGCTTGTCTGGCGAAACGACAAGGTAGTCAGGTTCGGGTTTTATTTCACAAGAGAAATCTCCAGGACCGGAATTCTTTATTTTGAATGTGACGTATGCGCCTTTTGTGTTTTGCATGGAACCAAGATCGATTGATGATGGTGCTATTTCGACTCTTGGATAGGGCTGTTCCTGTTTTCTGGGGACCGTTGTCACCAGTGTTGATGATGGCCCAAGCGAGCCATCAGGGCATGTGACCCTGACATAGTAAGAATACGACATGCCATTTGTCAGGCCGGTGTCTTCAAACTGCCTGGCATTTGCGGGAAGGAGGATTGGTGTCAGGAGCTTCGGTGCGTTGTTGCCCTCAACCCTGTATACAAGGAAACCATTGGCCTGGGCCGATGGCTCGCTCCACATGATTGTGGCCACCGAATCACCTGGCTTGACCGATACCTTGACCGTTGCGGAGCAGGTTTTCTCGACCATTTCACCTGTTATCGTAAACGCCAGGTCAAACGGGCTTTTGTCCTGTGCCATCGGGTCGACTGACGACATGCAGACAACATAAAAAGATAGTGATTTCGGGTTTCCAATCATTTCTAGCGGAACAGGTACAAGGAGCTTCCCGTCCGCGAATATTGCCCCTTCAAGCTCTGCCACTTCAGAGATCGGGCCGTTCTGTGCAGAGAGGAGCCTGCAAATAATGTTTCCGCCTTTCATGTAAACGTTGACTATGAAATCCTCTCCGCCCGGGCTGCCATTTTCCGGAAGCATCCCGGTTGATGCGTCCTGGTCAGAGTTAATGAATATTGAGACCTGCACATCGTTTCCGGAGGTGGTCGGGTCCTTGTAGAATCCGACCCTGAAGATGACATTCCCCTTTGAGGGGTTGTTTGCGCACTCCACCGTTTTCATGTCGACCGGAAAGCTCGGGTCTTCATTGTCTTCAAAAATGGTTGCAAAAACCGGAGTGTCCGACTGGACAAGGCTTGAGGAAACGGGCCCTGCAATGTCCCAGTCCCCTTCGGGGGCCTTCCACCCGCCACATGCAACGCGGAACGATATGTTTTTGGGCGTCCCGATCCTCTTTAATCCTACAGAAAACTGGATCGTTCCACTTTCTGTATTACAGACAAGATCGGTCAGTGGTGAATTCCTGAACCCCCCGATGCCTTCCTTGTAGTTCCACACATTTGAAACAAGCCTGCCAGATTCTGTTGCAACCTCAAAAATGTAGTCCTCGTTGCCCTTGCAAAACCTCTCATTTGAAAATCCGCCGGTTTTGGGATCGGTGTCAGCCAAAATGAGTATTTTTTTATCGTAATTGCCCATTCCGGAAAGCCCGTCCCAGAAATCTATCCTGAAATGCACTCTCTCCTGGTCCTGCATCAGGAAAATGTTTTTGATGCACATTCTTTTGAAGAGAACTGGTGGATTTCTTGCGAGCAATTGCCAGGGTGGTGTGACCTTCTGCTCGGCCTCGACGTAGTTTGCCACGCAGGCAAACTTTCCGGAGAGCCCGACATGCACCCTGTGGATGCCTACCGAAACCTGCGCCGGAAAATCAAAATATACAGAGGTTTTGCCCTTGGTTTTTTCCATTTTTGCTTCAATGGAGGCTTTTGCGCCGACCATCGTGTATTTGAGGTGGTCTGGCGAAAGGTCCGGATTGGTGTCCTGGAATGTTCTCGCAACAAGTTTGAAGTCGAGGCTTGATGGTTCGCCAATTGCCCTTCTCGGGATGGCAAAAGAGATGGTGTCACTTTTTACTGCTCCAAACCCCAACCCACCTGTCTCGATGGTGTCGGGCCCTGCCCATCTGTCCAGAACGAATTTGTCAGCGCCATACTCCCTCGAATACCTGGCAAAAAAATCCTCCCCGCCCTGGTTGTATGACCTGTCATTTGCTTTTGGCATGCCAGTTTTTGGGTTGTCATCAACATCCATTGCAATGGAGATGAAAACATCGCCATCAACTGGTTTATGAAGCGTTATTCTTGCCCATACGTACAGGCTGTCATGTTTCATCTCCAGGCTTTTCACATCAACTGGTTTGGTGCTGTCGGCATCGGAGGTGAAAATTGTTTCGTAGTCTTTTGTCTCGCGATCAAAATATACGGAGGCGTTTGAATCTGATTCAAAAGAAAACTCCACCCTTGCTTTTCTCGCCTCGCCAAGCGCAGAGACGGTTACTTGTGATGAAATATCGGCGCAGAGGGCTTGCGGCAAGGCAAGCACCTGGAGCACAAGAGCAAGGCACACAATAAAGCTGAGGGCTTTCATAAAAACCTCCGGCAAAAGTTTGCACATCATTGACCTTTGGGTCTCTACACATAAAACTATCATACATGGCAAACAGGTTCAAAATTATTTTAGCACTTTTTGGGTCAGCCGTTTTTATTCTCTCCTGCGGTGCACAGGGGCAACACGCCAAAAACCTTTCGCTTGTCCCGTCCCATCTTGTGCAAAAATCCGAGGAAACCCAGAACAACATGGTGGTTTTTTCGTTTGGTGTAAAGGTCATGAGAGAAACGGCAAAGGTGACTTCCAGGCAACCAAAGGTTGTTGCAGAGCAGATTGGGCTTGTTCTGTCAAAAGCGCCTTCCGGCAAGGACTACCCGCCATCGCTTGACCCGATGAAGATGGAGGGGTTTGCCATTTGCCCGCAGTATGACTTTCAGGCAATAACAAACACCGAAGGTCTGGCAGATTTCCTCTCCAGAAGCGGCTACATCTCCGAAGAAGGTGGCAAGCTGAAAGTCTACTCCAGAAAGTACATGCCTGGTGAGACAGTGGAGCTGCCCCCGTACCAGCTTGTTTCGGGTAGTGGCGCAATCCAGGTAACAACTGAAAACAAATCAGTCGCAGACTATGCAAAATACCTCCTTGACGGTGAAGACAGCCCTGTCACGGGTTACAGCGCGGTGCAGGAAGTTGTCGCTAGCCTTGAGGATTTTCCGGCAATTGCCCTTATTTTCCCCTTTGAATCGTTCTCTGGAAAGCAGGACACAAGGCTTATCATTTCAGGGCTGAGGCCGGATGAACTGTCTGAAATGGCAGGCAGCTACAAGTCTTGGGGAAGACCGGACAGGATAAAGATGATGGGCGTCGGCTCGAAAGTTGAGGGTCTGACAGAAACCGTCAAAATAGTGTTCCTGTACAAGGACGAAGAGGCCGCTGAAGGCGACCTCGAAGATCTCAAAAATGCCTGCCTGAATGCCAGGAGTGTGATTGATGGCACGCCATGGGCGGCAAAAATGGGCCTTGGTAGGGCAGTAGTCGCACGCGACGGAAAGATGATTGAAGCCACATTCCCGCTTGACAGGGGGGGCCGGAGCGGATACCGCTTCCCGCAGGAGCTCGATGTTGCTTTCAGGATAGGTGATTATGGAGTGTTCTGGAAAAAATGAGAAAACATAACTTTCTTGTTGCTTTTGCTATTCTGGCGTCCTTTTTGGCGGCCTCATGCGGGGCAGGTCCATCCCATGTGCCACAAAACCCTTTTCAGGTCGCACTCTCCAGGATGCCAAAAAAAATAATGGAAGTGCAGACGCGAAAACTCTGGATGAAGGGTTTTGTCTTCAATGACATAAGGGCAACCGCCAGGTCGAGGGGCCTTGCCACATACCAGCTCCTTGCGACAGAAGACCTCAAGGACTGGCTCCTCTCCATGGGCCACAATGCCTCCTCCTCCACAGATTCGGCAGTCGATCTCGGCACGTGGAGGCACACCGAATTCCTCAATCCCAGTACCTGGCTCTACAACTGCTATGACATCTCAAGGGACCACGAGCTGATAAAGACAGAGGCCAGCATCCCCGATTTCAAGGTGTGGATGGAGAGGCATAACTATGCGACGGTGGCCACCCAGCCTGCACTTTATCTTGCCCAGAGCGGGTTCCACAGGGACTCGGTTGTTTTTGGCTCCGGCGTTGTGGTTGGTGAAGACGGTGCGGCATTCATCTGCCGCGAGGTGCCAGGCGACGGGACGCTTGAGGCCGCTTTTGGCATGTATGATGACAACGAACCTTCCCTGCTCGACGTGGATGAAATAAGGGAGATGACCGGCAGGATGCCTGAGGGCCTGTTCACTGGCCTTGTGTGCAAGCTGGATTCATCCGTTTCCAGCTACAACCACATAACCGGCAGCGACGACACCGGCATGTCAGGTGTGCCGCTAACCAGCTCCCAGACAGCATATTTCTTTGAAAATGGAAGGCCAAAAACGCTTTCCTGGTTTTCTGTTGCCCATGTGGCAAGGAAAGGCACCCAGGGCCTCCAGTGGGAGTTCATGTACGACAACGAGGAAGAAGCTGGGAAAGATTTGCCCATTCTTGAAAAAGCCATCCTGGAAACAAAGGGGCGTTTCACAGGCAAAAACTGGTGGAGCGAGGACCTTCACCTTGGCAAGCCAGAGATCGCAAGGGACGGAAAATTCATAAAGGTCTGGGCCGAGTTCAACATTGAGAGTAAGACAAAAGAAAAGCTTGCATCAGGCAATATGACACCGGCAGAAAAGAAAGACCTGTGGTTTGAGGTCAGGGCGCTTTTTGACCTCTCTGACAAGTTTTTGCGCAGGGACTATGGCATCCTCTGGCAGGGGTATTGAAAAATAATACCGATAAATAAAAAGGCGAACAGCATTTGCTGTTCGCCTTTTTTGTTGGTAATTTTTATATCTTGACCATAATTTCAGTTGAATTGAATATGCTTTTGCTAAAGGGCACTTCTTTATTATCGTCACTGTAGTTGTTTTCAGAAACCTCAAGCCTGAATGAATACGTTTTGCCTTTTTCCAAAATCAGGTCATTTCTATCATTCAGATTGGGTTTGCATATATATTCAACCATAACCTGTTTGTCTGAGTTTGGACTACTTTTTGCTTCCATACTTAAATATGACTTCTTTTCTTGTATGCACCAGTTTTTCAAACCATTTACACTAAAAAACACATCGGATATCAATTGATAATCATTAGAGTTGTTTTCTGAGGGTATGCTTTTTTTATCTTCCTCTGATATTGCTAGAACGTTGATGTTGCCTTTTATTGGGTAACTGGCTGTTATCTTAGCTGGAATGGGCACACCATTCTGTTTTTCATATTGGATTTTAAGAGTAAAATGCTCTTGTGTGTATTCAATAAGTCCATCAAATATTTCAATACTGGTCATTTCAAACGATTTCTTTGAGCCATCCTCATAAGTGGCAATCATTGTTGCCGAGTATGAACCCTCTTTTTCAAATATGTGCCTTGGGTTCTGGCCGGTTGCAGTGCCGTCGTCGCTGAATTTCCAGTCCCAGGATTTTGGTTTTGCACTTGAGCCAGCATTGAACTGCACCTCGCAAGGCGGGCTCAAAAGCGTCGGATTTGACGTAAGGTGCTGTATTTCAAACCAGCAGTTGTTTTCATCTGCAATCGTTTTTCCGCATGAAGCGCAAAATGGCACCAACATTGTAAAAACAAGAATAAAAGCTATTTTTTTCATAGCATACCCCTATCCGTTTTTATGTTTGCTCTTCCAGCCTGACATTTCACCCGATTACCCCTAGTGTGTTCCGGGTGTGATTGTTCCGGCCAGATGTTGCCAAATTGTCAACGGATTTCTTTTGCCAGTTCAGACAGCACCGTCATGAGCGTTCTTGTCCTCACGTCATCCCGCGAGCCGCCAAAGACCCTCTTTATGGTTTTGCTCCCGCCTGGCCAGACAAATCCCATCCAGACCAGGCCGACCGGCTTGTCAGGTGTCCCGCCGCCCGGGCCTGCAATGCCTGTTGTGGAGATTGCGCAGTCTGTTCCAAACACCCTCGCGCACCCCTCGGCCATTTCGATTGCCGTTTGTTTGGAGACTGCGCCATGGGCCTCGAGCGTTTTGGGTTTCACACCGAGGATGCTCACTTTTGCCTGGTTGGAATACGACACACAGCCGCCCGTGAAATATCCGGATGATCCCGGAACATCCGTTATGGTTTTTGCGACGAGGCCACCCGTGCAGGATTCTGCGCATGAAATGGTCAGCTTTTTCCCCGCAAGTATCTTGCCAAGCTCCA
>ENA-UPTA01005566-UPTA01005566.1-activated-sludge-metagenome-genome-assembly--contig:-NODE-5566-length-11482-cov-13.440623_pt1 | contig 11482 bp, 16 predicted proteins | sample MGYA00238184_ERZ773361 | MGnify/ENA primary metagenome ERZ773361 (study PRJEB29100, sample SAMN05720205) | activated sludge metagenome | isolation source: anaerobic digester from wastewater...
GACTTCTCCAGAACGCGCAGGCCCTCCGATATCTCCTCTCCGTCTCCCCAGACCCTGGCGATCTCCTCCAGCCTGATGCGAAATCGCGGGATGTAAACCCCATAACTAAGAATGCCTTTGGCCAAAAGATGTCACCCTTTGCTGAGAGCCAATGAGATCTCATCGACGGAAAAATATGTCGTTAAAAGAGGAATGTTCTCCACCTCGGCGATCTTTTTGGCGATGGGATCAACTTCTTCCGGGGCTATCCCCTGCAGGATCACCGCGCCCGGCTTGAGGTTGCTCACCCGCACCGCCACCATGGGGGACTTGCCGGTATGCACTCCGGTGAATATCAGCGCCCGGGCGGTGCTCCGGCCGTAGATCTTCTGAAAATGATCGGGAAGCATCTCGATTATTGCCTTGAGGCTGTCTATGACCGTATAACCCCAGATGGTGATATCCGTCCGTCCGAAGATTATCTCCGCATCCAGCTTTTTAGCCACATCCCACAGGGGAATAGGATCCTGGTACTCGCAGACGCTGCAGATGGAGTCTATTCCCAGGATGTCCCCCCACATGTCCTCATAGGCTCTGAGCACATTGCAGCCACGGCCCTCGTCTATGCGCAGCAGGGCATCTATGATCTTGGAGATGATCATTATGCCGGGGGACTTGCGTCTGCCGCTCTCGTAATCGGATATAACCGAGGGCGATATGCCCAGATGGTTGGACAGGTCGGTCTGGGTAATGGCGAAGTTGCGACGCCACTTTCTCAGGGTATCACCAGGATTGGAAGAAAGGGTGATCTCTCCAGCAATCTTCTCGGCCAGCAGTCCTCTGGCATTGGAGATCTCCCCGCGGGAACTCATAAAACAACAACAGGTCAAACTAGGATATAAATCTGACGAAAATAATTCGGCATTCGCCGAAGGATTGCCCAGGAAAGGATGCATTCAAGGAAAGCAAACCGAAAATGCGTCGACCGGGATTCGAACCCGGGTTGTAGGCTTGCTTCGCAGATTACAAATCTGCCTGGAAGGCCCAAGTCATAACCACTAGACCATCGACGCTTGCCCTTAGGTGGAAGATCCTGAACTTAACTGTTTCGATTGAAATTTGGCTATTTCAAAGGGGCGCAATTCGATCCGATCACGGCATTTCATGACTCGGGATCATGGAAACAAAGAAAAAGAGAACTCACCTCTTTTGAGATGACTTAATTCTGCCTTTTTTGGCCCAATTTATGAATCACTGGTGCCCTTTTGAGATGATCAATATTCTGCGAGGATCTTTCTGCTCTTTTAAGCCCCGACAGTCAGGCCGTATGCTACCAGAAGAACCATAGCCAGCACCAGAATTCCTACCCAGTAGTGAAATACACCGCTCATTTCTTCCACCTCTCATGCCTTTATATTCGAAATCTATTCCTGGCCAATAATTTATGGCCAATGGCTTTTTTACCTTTATGGCTTTTTACCTTTATTGTTATTTAAAATTTTAGGTTAAAACCTTAATAGCCAAATAACAAGATAAGAACAGATTATGGTGAAGTTGGGTTGAGGCGCCCAAATCAGATAATTTGATATACAGGGGAGGCGGCGAGAGTGGCAGGCATGAATATTCTGATAATGGCCTTCTGGCTTATGCTCCCTGCATATATTCCCAACAACTGTGCCGTTCTCTTCGGAGGAGGTACGCCTCTGGACTTTGGGCGTTACTTTCACGACGGCAATCGCATGCTTGGGGATGGAAAGACCTTCCGGGGCACAATAGCCGGCACTATTGGGGGGATATCAATTGGCCTGTTGCTCAATTACTTCGCTTCCAGCCTCGGCCTACCCTCTTTCGGCTCGGGATCCGACCAGCTCCTCATTCTCCTGGGCCTCTCCCTTGGGGCAATGTTAGGAGATATTGTGGCCGCCTTCTTTAAGCGAAGGATGGGCTTGAAGCGCGGGGCCAAGCTCTTCATAATAGATCAATTGGACTTCGTGCTAGGTGCCTGGGCTTTGACCATAATACTCGCGCCGCAATGGTTTTGGGAGAACTTCACCCTACAAGTTGTGATAGTGGTTCTTTTGATAACTCCCGTATTGCACCGGACCATGAATATCATAGGTTATCGTATCGGATCCAAGAGAGAGCCCTGGTAAAAGCTATCCATAGGTATAGCCCAATTTTCGTTTGATAATTAGAAATATTTTAATAATATTCTTGTTTAGTCTTATAATTTTTTGCCATAAAGATATTTTGAGCCCGTCTCGATATCAGCAACCCAATCGATCTGGAAGCGATCTTGAATCCGCAATTTCTCCTGCGATCGCGAAAGCTTTATAAGTTTAGGTAATTGATACCAAGAGCGTCATAGCCAATTTTATCGTGGAAAACCATGAAAATTGGTGAAATGAAAAGGAGGAGGAATAAATGGACGCATTTAGCATGGGGCTCGTAGCTGCCATGGGCGCCCTTGCGACGGTTGCCGGTGCTTCTGAGGATATAGAATCCGATATAGGATCCCAGAGCAATCCCAACTCGCAGGTTCAGCTGGCTGCCCAGGTAGGCAACCCCCACAGGATCTATAACAAGGCCATATCGGGAGAACCCCCGGCCAATGCCCTGTGGGCTGCCACTGCTGCTATCGTAGCCTATACGCTTATTACTGCCTTCCAGATGCCCGCTCTGCTTGCCCTGGTGGCAGGCGCATCGGTTGCCGCTATGTTCAACGCGGTATTTTCCATGAGTTCCTATTTTGGCAGGAACGCCAGCCAAGCTAGGTTCAACCAGTGGATCTATCTGGATATCGTCAGGTATACTACGCCATCGATTATGGCCCATGCCTGGATAACATCGTTTTGTATTGCAACTATCTCTTATATCATGGTCTATATGCTGCCTACCCCGCATCCCTTCCCGATGCCGATCATCGCCTTGATCTGGGGACTGGCGGTTGGCGCCATAGGCTCTTCTGTGGGCGATATTCACTATGGCGGCGAGAGGGAGTTTCAGAACCGACAGTTCGGCTGCGGCCTGAACACCATGCTCTCCGGCCAGATTGTGAGAAAAGCCGAGGCGGGTTTGAGGAACTCCATAGACAACGCCTGGTTCTGCACCAAATTCGGCGGACCGGCTACGGGGATGGGATTTGGCCTGACGGTCTTCCTGGACAACTGGAGAACAGCGGTCTTTGATCCCGTTACCCAGGCTTCTTATGCCATCGCTATGGGTCTGTTCTTTATCATCGTGATGGTAATCTACAACAACTACATTGAAAAATCCCTGCGAAGAAAGTATGGTCCATATCCGGAGTACAAGGGGGACGTTGCAGCATGAACTTCGATATTAATACAATCGTCTATATCCTGGAGATAATCGTGGGTGGTCTCCTGGTAGGCATTGGCGTTCACTTTGTGCCGGTTGGCGGCGCTCCTGCAGCCATGGCTCAGGCCACTGGCATCGGCACGGGCACAGTGCAGCTCGCCGCTGGATCAGGCCTGACTGGCCTTCTGGCAGCCGGCCTGATGTTGTCTGTCACAGACAATCTCTGGCTCGTCCTGGCCTCGGGTGCGGTGGGCGCAGGAATCATGATCGGCTCTACCATGCTCACCGGTTCCTGGATCTACGCTTATGCAGTGGGTGTTCCATTTGCCTCGGCAAAGGTCACCTATGATCCTGTAACCGGACTTTCCCAGCCACCATATATCGCTCCGGGAACAGTGGGACACGGTATACCCACCGTCTGCTTTACCAGCGGTCTCATTGGCGGCATGATGGGTGGCCTTGGCGGTGCTATGATCTACTATGCTCTCTATCTGATCAACGGCAATGCTGCTCTCAGCGCCATGTTCGCCATAGGCATCTTCCTGGTAAATGCAGTAATTGCATCCTGGAACATCCAGGGAACCATTGAGGGCTTCCATGATCCCAAGTTCAAGAAGTGGCCCTTTGCCTTCAAAGCATGCGCCATTGCCAGCATTCTGCTCGCTTTGGCATCGGTCTTGATCACAGGAGGTGCCTAGAATGTCTGTAGGAGGAGGAGGAGGCGGAGCGCCTTCTGCATATGACCCCAAGAAGCTGAGAATGTACGGCCTGGTTGGCTCCATCGTGGGCATATATCTAGGCTCAATTCTGAACAGCGCCCTGAACACCGAGGTTTTCTCCTTTATCGGAGCTGTGGGAGCCATCTTTGCCGTGGTAATGGGTGCCAATTCGGTTCGAAGGATTTGCGCCTACGGTATAGGAACCGGAGTTCCATCCATCGGCATGCTGGCTCTGGGAATGGGCATTATCGCGGTTATGTTCGGGCTTTCTGTGGCGGAAACCATGGGCTTTGGACTGCTTGGCCCCATCATCACCCTGGTCTATGCCGGCGTCTTCGGCTACATCATTGGTGTGATCGCCAATAAGGTCATCAAGTTCAACATCCCAGTCATGGAAGAAGGAAATGCTGATCTGTCCATGGCCGGGGCACTGGCCATCCTGGGCTGGAGCTTTGCCGTTTCCGGCACTCTGGGCTATGCCGATATTGTAAATGATGTCCTTATGACCGGATATATCGCCATCATCTTCATAGCCGGTGGCCTGGCCATCCTGCATCCCTTCAATGCCTGTCTCGGCCCTGATGAGAAGCAGGATCGAACCCTGGTCAATGCGATCATGGTGGGCGGACTGGCCATGGTGGCTACGGGAATTGCAGCCCTGATGACCCAGGGACTGGCTGCCGGGCTATTGCAGCTTATCATCGGCTTTGCCTTGTGGTTCTACTTCTTCAAGATGTACTACAAGCTGGTCAAGAGAGATGCATCAGCCGTGGTAGGAACAGGACTATTGCCGCCGACGGTGCAGTAGGGAGGTCTAGAAATGGGATTTGTTAGAGTTTCACCAGAACTGGGCCTGATCTTCGACCCCATGAAAGGAGTGGTCTCGGAGCAGAGGGCGGACGTAGTTCTGTACACCTTCGACCCGGTTTTTGAAAGAATAGATAAGCTGGACAAGGTCGCCGACGACCTGATGAATCAGTTGGTGCCGGACAACGAGCTGTTGTCTTCCTACGCCAACCGTGGCAAGGCCTCCTATATTGCTGGCCTTTACACCAACATCTGGGTGGGATTCATCATCGGTCTGGTGCTCTCCTTTGTCCTGCTGCTGAGCTTGGCCTTCACCAATCCGGCAACCTTTGAGATTGTGAAGAAGGCCCTGGGAGGTGCTTAGAGATGGTTCTTAAAAAGAAGCCTTCCGACCCCTGGCCGGTGATCACCGGCGAGTATGAGGTGGGCAATCCCGAGAGCCCGGTAGCGGTATGCACCTGCGGCTCGCACCTTCATAACGCCGACCTGATCAAGGCCGGAGCAGCTCTTGCCGGTCCGTGCAAGACGGAGAACATCGGCATAGAGAAGATGGTGGCCAATGTCATATCCAATCCCAACATCAGATATGTGGTGATCACGGGAATGGAGGTCAAGGGGCACATCACCGGTCAGGCGATTGAGGCATTCACCCAGAGCGGAATCGACAAAGAAGGAAGGATCATCGGAGCCAAGGGAGCTATTCCCTTCATCCAGAACCTGGATGGACCCTCCATTGAGCGCTGGCAGAGCCAGGTCCAGGCTGTGGTAATGCTCAACACTGAGGACATTGGAGCCATCACCGGCAAGGTCAAGGAGCTGGCTTCCAAGGATCCCGGCGCTCTTGATGTCGAGCCCATGACCATAGAGATCAAAGAGGGCGGCGGCGAAGAAGAGGCTGGCGGACTTCGGCCTATGGCCGCAGAGATGGTCGAGGTCAGGGGAAGGATGCGCGGCATTGCTGCATCTGTGACCAATGCAGGCCTTCTCAACAAGCTGCAGGCGGGCATTTATGCCGGCAAGATAGAGGGCATTGCCCTGGGCATGACTGTGGTCCTGGTCCTCTTTGGATTGATTCTGAGGGTAGCAGGAGGGATGTGAAATGGCTGAAGAGATTCTATATGGCCAGGGAATTGCATCCGTGGTCGAGCCGAATATGCCAATGGTCGATGCAATCGTGGAGGATGTCAAGTACAAGGGTCAGCTTCTGGCCAGAGAGACCAAGCTGAGCTCCGGCGTCCTGGCGACGGTGTCTGTAGGATTTGCCATCGGCTTTATCCTTGCCATCCTGATGATGCTGGGGCCCTTCGCCTTCATGGGAGGGATGTGAACTATGGCAGAAGATGTGATACAGGACAACAAGCCGGTAGTACCGGTTGCCGTAGTCGATTCCGAGCAGCTCCGAGATGTGATGGCCAGGCTGGACAAGATCGAGGAGAAGCTGGAGTTCTACTCCTCAGAGAAGTATATGAGGGCCGGCAAGTCCATCGGCAGGGATCTGGGCGTAGCCTACGGGGTCTGCGCCGCTTTGATCTTGGTTTTGGCTTACATACTGTTCGTATACGCAGGCAATTGGGAAGCGGTGATTTGAATGTTCAGATTTGATAGGAAGCAGGAAGTCTTCGATTTCGGTAAATTCAAGATAGGAGGCCAGCCGGGCGAGTACCCCACATGCTGCATTGGCACCATGTTTTACGCCAGGCATAAGATAGTCTCCGATCCGGAGCATGGAGTCTTTGATGTGGCAGCAGCAGAGAGGCTCTGGAATGCACAGCTTGAGATGAGCGATGTAACAGGAAACACCTGTATGAACCAGATCGTGGCCGAGAGCAATGAGGCCATGAAGAAGGAGATAGACTGGTTTGTGAATATCTCAGACTATCCCTTCCTCATCGACTCATCGGCACAGGAGGTTCGTGCCTTCGGCGTCAAGTACGCCACCGAGATCGGTGTAGCCGACAGGGCCATTCACAACTCCATAAATGCCTCCATCACCGATGAGGAGCTTGCTGCCCTCAAGGAGAGCGATGTGGATTCTGCCATTGTGCTCACCTTCAATGCCATAGAGAAGGGAACCAAGGGCAAGATGGAGATGATGACCAAGGCGGCAGGCGGCGCTAAGAAGAGCCTGATGGAGTATGCCAAGGAGTGCGGCATCACCAGGCCCCTCATAGATGTTGCAGCCATGCCTCTCGGAGCCGGGTCCGGTGCCACCTACCGAGCCGTAATTGCCATCAAGGCTTTATTCGGCCTGCCGGTGGGAGCAGGATTCCATAACGGTGCCTCTGCCTGGGATTGGATGAAGAAATGGAAGAAGACCCATAAGGAGGCCTTTGCTCCTGTGGATATCGGCTCCAACCTGGTGGCTGGAATCGTAGGTGCTGACTACTACCTCTACGGTCCCATTGAAAACGCCCCCATGATCTTCCCCGCCGCGGCAATGGTGGATATCATGAAGGCTGAGTCCATTGAGGAGCTGGGTCTTGAGGTAATAGCCGAGAAGCACCCCAAGAAGACGACTCTATAAAGTCGCCTTCTTTTTTCTCTCTTTTTTTAGCGGATCTCTATGCCCCGGGTCATGGTCAAGGCCGTATTTGATGATATCAGGTTCCAGTGCCAGAGGTGCGGCTCCTGCTGCCACCACAAGAGGCCTCGAGAGTTCGATGACCTTATTCCTGCCGAGCAGATCAAGGAGTTCTGGGAAAAGTCCAATCTGATCTACCTCACAGGCAAAGATGTAGCTGCCATATCCAGAAAGACAGGCAAAGAGGCTTATGAAATCGTGGATACCCTTTACGATTATGATGGATGCTATGTTAAGATCAAGGATCAGGGAAGCAAAGTGATTCTCGATCTGCCGGTTATGAAGAGCAAGGAGGATGCCACCTGCATCTTCTACCGGGAGGGCTGCAGCATCTATTCCGTCCGGCCCATAGCCTGCAGGCTCTTCCCCTTTCGGGTGGAGGAGGAGAGCGCTGCCAATGGCGATCTGCTGCTAAAAATCAATTATAATCCCACCTGTCCCGGCCTGGGAAAAGGCAAGCCTGTAGACCGTAGAAAGCTGGAGAAGCTGGTGGCGGATCAGTTCTTGCAGAGGACGGAAGACATAGCGCCTCACATCGAGAGGTTGAGGTCGGCAGGGGCCATTTCTGAGAATTCCAGGGTATTCCGGACCCTGCCGGGAAGAGTTGTCAAGCTATAAAAAATTATATTGTTTTCACCCCTGAGGGGGTCTGGCATCCTGCTATATGAATCCTAAGCCAGGTGACCAGTTAGAGTAGCAATCAGAAAGATCAATGCAGATATGATTATGGTATAAAAGCCTGCATCCTCGGATGTAATCGATCCCTTTACTTCCATGTCATGCCCGACCAAGGGCGGTTCAGTGTGTATGTAGCCAGCCATATCCATTTCCTGTAGCGCAGATGTCTCTTTTAGAGAACTGCTTTACAGAGTCGGACTCAGCATTGCTTTTATTTAACCTTTTCCTTCAAATATATGGGTAATTACAGAAATATTTATCTTATAGTTTTTGAAATCGGCTAATTTTTCCTTAATTGACAAATCACTTTTTGTTTAATTGATAATTTTGTTAAATACCTTTTTTGCCATTTGGCATTTTTCCCAAAAATTTCAGCTCTAAATACAGGCAAAGATGATCAATCATCGATCAGGCTCCCTCTTTTGTATCAGAGATATCTTTGCCATATTCAGTCAGGAGGTCTTCACAGAATCCTGCTATTCCTTTCGGGTAGAAAGCCTCCAGAGCATCCAGCTCAGCCATCTTCTTGTGGTCCAAGCCATAAGCTTTAAGATGGCTCTTATACTGCCGGGAAGCCTCCTTTGAGCCTTTTTCCTGGGAGACCATGGGTATACTCCAGAATACAACCTGCTCCGGAGAGAGGCCCACCCGATGAACTCTGATCTCTGGAGCATGCCGGTGTCTGGCCTGGGCTAATGCTGCCCTCAGGCTGTCGCAGAAAAGGAAGCTCTTCAGGCTGAGGTCTGAAAGGCATAGGATTGTGGTCCTGCATGCTGCTCGATTGAGAAGTTGCTCCACCAAATTGTTTGATATGCTCTCGGAGGAGACCAGCACGGCCCCGTGTCTGGCGCATACAGGTGCCAGCAGAGGATTGAAGGCGGATCGGTTAAGCCAGAGTTCCAGTCTATGTCTTTGAGAGCTGCAAGCCTCTGGCAGAATGGTATGCTCTCCGGGCTCCTCTTTGAGGATGGCGTTGGCCGGAAGTAAATCGAGCCTCTGGGCCTTTTCCGCCCATTTCACCAGCTTGGGCCCGTCGTTCTCATGATAGGGTCTTGTGACCCTGATCTCCCCCACAAAACCGCCGCAGATAGGATAGTCGGCTATAGACCGGCTCAGTGCAAAATAAAATAAGCCCCTCAATGTGGTTTTGGGCCTTCCAAACTCCTTAAAGACCTTGGCCACCCATCTGGATTTGGTGCGGTCGACCTCCGAACTCACAAAGGCATCGGTCATATTTGCAGGAAAATAGCTGATCCTGGAATAAAGATATCTCTATGCCGTTCCCAGCTCATCAGTCCATCAGGCAGGTAGCAGCAAAAGGTTTATCACCGACCGGTTATAATGAAAGCTTGGCCAGTTTACCTGATTTGGCGGAGGTGAAAATTAATGGATATCATGTCTCAGATATATGCTATAGTGATATTTGGAATACTTGTGGTAGCTCTGCCCATGTTCCTGAATAAGTGGTCTGATAGCAGGTCAGGAGTAAGATAAACTTCAACAAAATTTATTTTAGAAACGTCCTGGCAGATGCAGGGCTTTTATTATAATAGTATCTCTACCTCATTTTGCATTTTTTGCCGTAATGAGGGCATCTGGTGTTGGTGCACACATCCCGGGATGCCTCAGTAAGGTTGACCAAGAGCATGTCCAGGCGGTCCAGCAGGTCCGCCCCGGCTGAGGTAGCCTCGGCCCGTGCCAGAGCCGATGCTGCCTTCTCTTTCAATGCCCTGGCCTTTTCGCCTTTGAGATAAGAGGCCTGATCCTCCAGATCGCGAACCTCTTTTTCAGTGATCTTCTCCATGAATATCCTCCCGCCAAATAGTAGGATCAATCTTTCTTTCCGGTGCAAACTCGCTCATCCACGGGGATGCCCAGAATGCTCTTCTCTCCATGGAATACATCTCTGGCCACCCAGGCACAGCCCTCCGCCGCAGCGAGAATTCCCAGAGGCTCTACGGCACGGCCCAGCAGCTCGCAGACCCGCCGGCATAGGCTCGACGCCGGGCTTCCGGCCAGGAAGAGATCCGGGCTCTCCACTCCCAGGTCGCGAGAGAGGACCAGAAGGGCGCCAATCTCCATGGCTGCAAAGAGCGATAGGGATTCAAGAGAAGCCGTCCGCTCCAAAAACGAGCATTGCTCCAGACTTCTCATTCCCATCTTGGAGAGAATGCCGCCGCTGTTAAAGGCCTGGTTGGCGGTCATTTTGCCGCAATCCACATCTCTGATGGCCTGAACATCCAGAGGACCCTGAATCAATCCGGGAGCGAATATGGGTGCGTCAATGGCACCTGCAATCTTCCCTTCCAGAACAGCAAATGTGACCGTATTGGAGCTGGCGTCGCATACAATGAAGCTCTGGCTCTTATTCCTGAAGAGGCCATAGGCCAATCCCACCTTTTCCGGGCTCATGCCGTGGGAGAAGACCTTCATCCTGGGATCGATATCGCTGCTGCGGTGGATGCCGGGCAGGAGGATAGCCGGCCAGCCCGACTCTTCTATGGCCTTATAAACCATGGTGCCGCCACCCACATGAATCCCCGCTCCATCCCGGCGGAGCAGGCCGCGATTGGGGGCATCAGCCAGCCTCATGATTTGGTTGATGCCGTCACCCATGGAGTAGCACAATGCGACCAGATCTATCTTTTCAGAGCCGAGATTTATTCGGACCCCATTAAGGATATCCCCTGCAGAGCTGAGGCTGGCCTCGTTCCTGGAGAGGGTCCAGCAGCGGCCCTCCGGAGTGGCAAATCTGATGGCCGTGGTACCGTGATCTACTCCTATGAACATGAGATCATCTCTGCTTGTTGCCAGAGGGTTTATGTATTCTGGCTAGGTCTTTTTAAGCATATCCGGTGGTCCGGAATAAATATAGAGAAATGCATGGCGATGATGATTGTTTTAAGGGAAAATGCTTCCGACCGCCTGTCTCCAGGAACTGTATCTCTCAAATTCATCTCTTAGCAGCCTCTGCTATCATCTCGGCGGATATGGCGATCCCCTTGTAGGTGTGCATATTGAAGGAAAGAAGCATCCCCACAACCTTTCCCTCCTGCACCAGAGGAGTTCCGCTGTCTCCCGGCCCGGGAAGATCTCCCAGCGGGAGCACCACATAAGCTATGGACCAGGAGACATCGGATATGCGACAGCTCCTCTTGCGGGCAGCATTCTCCAGACAGGCCTCGCCGAGATGAGGCTTGCCCAGTTCCGTTGGCTTGCAGGCAGTCATAATGGGAAAGAAGGCAATGTCGGCGTCTCCTGGAATAAAGGCAATTTTGCAGTTTTGGCTGCCCACCCTCAAGGAGTTGGTCCCCGAATAGTGAAATATGTGGGCGGGGGCAACCCCGGCATATGCCCCCCGCCAAGGCACAACCGCTCCAATCACGCCACCGGTACTGCC
>ENA-UPTA01005571-UPTA01005571.1-activated-sludge-metagenome-genome-assembly--contig:-NODE-5571-length-11475-cov-6.652102_pt1 | contig 11475 bp, 5 predicted proteins | sample MGYA00238184_ERZ773361 | MGnify/ENA primary metagenome ERZ773361 (study PRJEB29100, sample SAMN05720205) | activated sludge metagenome | isolation source: anaerobic digester from wastewater...
CGGTCAGAGACGATTTTAATCGGCTTGCCATCGATCACGCTCTCAAGCGCTGCGTATTCTGTCGCTGAAGATGGTGCGAGCGTCACCGTCACCGCCCAGATCAGCGGAGAGCGATTAGGTGATATCACGGTCGATTATGCCAGCGCGGATGGCACCGCCCTGGCCGGTAGTGATTACACCGCCACCAGCGGCACGCTGACCTTCACCCCCACGGATACAGAAAAAACCTTCAGCGTGCCCATCGTGGATGATGAGGTTTACGAAGGGGATGAAACATTCACGATTTCACTTTCCAATCCTTATGGAGCGGTTCTTGTTGCGCCTTCCGAGGCAACAGTAACCATAGCCGAAAACGATCCGCTGCCGGGCAGTTGGACGTACACTTCCGAGATGATTACTGCACGACGGGATCACACAGCAACACTACTTTTTTCTGGAAGAGTGCTTGTGGCTGGTGGCGAGAACAGTAGTGGATATTTATCAACTGCTTTAATTTACGACCCCTCAAACGGTACTTGGGCTTCAACGGGAGACTTGATTACTGCACGACGCTATCATACTGCTTCATTAATGTTGGATGGCAAAGTGCTAGTGGTTGGTGGCTATAATAGTACTGGCTTTTTGGCAACTGTAGAAATATATGACCCTCTAACTGGCATTTGGACTTCTACAGGATCGATTAATGTCGCAAGGCAAAGTCACACGGCTACAGTCCTGCAAGATGGAAGAATACTTATCGCTGGTGGTTATGGCAGTGCTGGTCACTTGGGCAGTTCTGAACTCTATGACCCATCAACTGGAATTTGGTCACTAGCCCCATCCATGATCACAAGTCGTATATTTCATACTTCTACACTACTGCCAAATGGAAAAGTACTTGTTGCTGGTGGATACAGTAGTAGCGGTGGTTATTTATCCAACATTGAACTGTATGATCCGTCAACAAACACCTGGACTGCCACGGCGTCGATGAATGTAAAACGCCGACACCACACGGCCACCCTTCTGCCTGATGGTAGAGTCCTCGTGGCTGGTGGTCAAAGCAGTTCAAGTTCATATCTAAGCAGTGCAGAAATCTATGACCCCCTCACAGGCATTTGGACCAGTACAGGAACAATGAATATGATCCGGAGTTATCATTCAGCCACGTTACTCCCAGATGGAAAAGTTCTAATGGTTGGAGGTTTTGATCTTAGTGGAACATTAAACACTGTCGAATTATTTGATCCGGTAACTGGAATTTGGTCCATAGGACCCATCCTGAAGACAAATCGCTTTTATCATACTGCGACTCTGTTGCCCAGTGGAACAATCCTTGTGGCTGGTGGCTATTATGGAAGTTATTTATCCAGCGCGGAACTATATCAGCCAACCAGGGGAAGTTGGGCGGAAAGCCCACCCCCGATGAACACGCCCCGCATGCGCCACACGGCTACCCTGCTGCCTGATGGAAAAGTGCTGGTGGCTGGCGGTAATAACACCACTACTCTGAGCTCGGCAGAACTCTACGACCCGCTGACGGGCACTTGGACCAATACCGGAACAATGATCACAGGGCGTTATTATCACAACGCAACTCTCATGGCAAATGGTGAGGTTCTTATAATGTCAGGTTATAACGCCTATAATCTGACCAGCGCCGAAATTTATTCTCCCTCAAGCGGAACTTGGTCGACGACCGGCTCAATGACAGGAGCACGGGAGCAATTTACATCGACACTTCTCCCGGATGGCAGGGTGTTGGTTACCGGAGGATGGAGGCCTGGCGCCAACGCCCTGAACAGTGTTGAAATTTTCAATCCTGCTACAGCCACATGGTCAATTGCGGCTTCAATGGGCACAAGGAGATATACCCACACTGCTACTTTGCTTCCAAGCGGTCTTGTTCTGGTAGTTGGGGGTAACAGTACCGCGGGTACCACAAACACCACCGAACTCTATAATCCCACCACCAATGCCTGGACAAGTGCCGGGTCTATGGCAGCAGGAAGAGCGGCTCACACCTCGACTCTACTTCCCAATGGAAGAGTGTTGGTTGTTGGTGGATCGGGTCCTTCGAGCAGCGCAGAAATTTATGATCCTGAGACAGACTCCTGGTCGGCGGCGTCCTCAATGAGCGAGCCAAGGCTGCTCCACACCGCCACCTTGCTGCCAGATGGCAATGTGTTGGTTGCTGGTGGGAGAACGACTGGCACTGTAGACCTCAATAGTTCCGAAATTTACAATCCCGCTAAAGATACCTGGTCTGATCCGCAATACTTTAACAATGTCAGAGAATTACATCCAGCAACACTCCTCTTGGATGGGACCGTGTTGTTGGCTGGAGGATATAACATTGATCTTGTCTCTTTCTACAGCAGCACCGAGCTCTATGATCCCGAGCTGGGCTATGACAGCGCCTGGCAGCCCACGATCACTTCAGCCTCTTCATCCGTTAGTCAGGGAGAAAGCATTACCATCAGTGGAACGGGCTTCAGGGGCTATGGCTACACCGAAGCCAGCTCTGGCGGCACGCAATCTTCCCCCACCAACTATCCCCTGGTGCAGCTTCGCCACCTGGACAGCGGGCAGACCATTTGGCTGCCAGTATCCGGTTTTGATGCCACTTCCATCACTACAGTTCCGCTAAGTGGGATCAACCCTGGACCTACCCTGCTAACCGTTTACGTCAATGGCATCCCGAGCATGTCACAGATGATCATTGTCACTCCGCCGCCTGTCATCACGCTCTCAAGCGCCACTTACTCCATAGACGAAGATCAAGCCACAGTTAGCATTGTCGTAAACCTGAGCAGGTCGTCAACTGCCGAAATTTGGGTGGATTTTCTAACCCCTGAAGGTACGGCGCTTGCAGGAATAGACTACGTAGACGTAAGTGGCAAGCTTAGATTTGATCCTGGAGAGGTCACAAAGGCATTTGAAGTAACAATCCTCGACGACGCAATCTATGAAGATGATGAAGCGTTTAACGCAGTGATCATGAATCCAGTAAATGCTGTTTTGGAAGAGCCTGATAATGCATTTGTTTATATTCTTGATAACGACTCTCCTCCACAAATCGCTTTGTCGAGTGATTCTTACGCGATCAGCGAAGTAGAAGCTTCGATAACCATCACCGTCCAGATCAGCGGCGAAAGATCGATGGATGTAACTGTGGATTACGAAACCATTGAAGGCAATGCCGCGTCGGGCGGTGACTATACTGACGTCAGCGGCACTTTAACCTTTACACCCACAGATACTCAAAAAACCTTTACTGTGCCAATCCTGGATGATTTTATCTACGAGGGCGATGAAACCTTCAGTGTTCTGCTTTCCAATCCTTCAGATGCAGTGCTCGATGAACCTTTTGAAGTAAATGTCACGATCACTGATGATGATCCACTGCCCGTGATCGTGCTGGAAAGCGAATCTTACTCTGTTGATGAAACTGGAACAAGTGTGACCGTCACCGCCCAGATCAGCGGCGACAGATCAATTGACGCCACGGTGGATTACGCCACCGTCGAGGACACTGCCCTGCCTGGCAGCGACTACACTGCCACCAGCGGTTCGCTGACTTTTGGACCTACGGACACGGAGAAAACCTTCACCATTCCCATCCTCGATGACGCAATCTACGAAGGTGACGAAACATTTATTCTCGAGCTTTCCAACCCAACAAACGCCTCATTGGGAGAACCTTTTGCGGCAAGCGTGATAATCACTGATGATGACCCGATGCCGGTCATCACGCTCTCAAGCGCTACCTATTCTGCTGATGAGGTCAGCGGAAGTGTCACGATCACCGCCCAGATCAGTGGCGCGCGCTCGATGGATGTGATGGTGGCACATGGCACCGCGGATGGGACCGCCCTGGCTGGCAGCGATTACACCGCCACCAGCGATGGTATCACCTTCACCCCCACGGATACACAAGTGACCTTTACCATTCCAATCCTGGATGATGGTATTAATGAAGGTGATGAGGCTTTCTCGGTCTCACTTTTCGATCCCATTTTTGCTGTGTTGGGCGATCCGGTTTCAGCTGTAGTCACGATCACAGATGACGATGCATTACCGGAGATTGTGCTTGCAACTTCCACCTACTTTACCAACGAAGATGGCATAAGTGTTACTGTTGCCGTCCAAATCACCGGCGCGCGCTCAATGGACGCCACGGTGGATTACGCCACCGTCGAGGACACTGCCCTGCCTGGCAGCGACTACACCGCCACCAGCGGCACGCTCACCTTTACTCCCACAGATACCGAGAAGACCTTTACCATTTCCATCCTGGATGACGCTATTCACGAAGGTGATGAGTGGTTTTCCGTTGACCTTTCCAATCCCACCAATGCCACGCTGGGCACGCCATCCATGGCGCTGGTCACAATCTTCGATGATGACGAAGCGACCGCAGATCTGGCAATCAGCGTGACTGATTCACCTGATCCTGTAATCGTTGGCCAGGTGCTGACCTATACAATTATTGTTGAAAACCTGGGTCCTCAGGATGCCATTGCTACAATGGTAACGGACACTCTACCAGTGGGGGTGGAATTCATCTCCGCTTTGGGCTTGGATTGGAGCTGTGGCGAACTTAGCGGGGTTGTTACCTGTCAGCTGGCCACGCTCGGAAATGGGGCAAGCAGCCAGCTGGAAATTCTTGTCAAAGCACCGCTCAGTGCGGGTGAAATTTCAAACACCGCCCAGGTTTCGTCTTCTGTTGCCGATCCCAACCTTGCAAACAACGAGGAGACTGAAGCGACGTTTGTGGAGATGAGGAAGATCTATCTGCCATTGATTCTCCGATAGAGGTATTTGGGAAAAGCAATAATTTCAAATGAACCAGTGACTTTGAGGGCATAATCCTCCTTGTTCTTTTAGGATTATTACCTCAGCTGACACATTCATTGATGCGTAACCTGATCAAGCGCGGCCAAATCCTATCGAGGCCGCGCTTTCATCTCTGCGCAAAAACATCGGCTTATAACTAGACCCGGTTCATGTTGTTGATGCAAGAGGGGATTTTGGCACCGCATTGATTTAGGTTTTAGGTAAAGGGGGATTTCTTTTGGAAAAGAAAACGACTTTTGTTGTACAAACACGTACAGACTTCGCTCAGTATCTGTTAGAATTAGAAAGTTGTACATAACAAATAAAACACATTTTATCAGGAGAAACATGAAGAAAGTCACTTCCATTAGCATTTTTGTTCTCATTACCTATCTTGCTATGATCATCGTCAATGGGCTTGCCAACTCGCTGCCGATCAATGGCATGATCACCGGAGATATTTCGGATTCATACCCCAATCTTTTCGCGCCAACCGGCATTACCTTCACCATCTGGGGTGTCATCTACTTATTGCTGGCAGCCCATACCCTCTATCAGCTCGGTCTCTTCCGCAAAAAAGGCGAAGAGGTCAAAACCGCCCTGTTGAAGGATGTCGGCATCTTGTTCGGGATTTCCTCGCTGGCTAATTTTGCCTGGATCTTCGCCTGGCACTACAAGGTTATTCCCCTTTCCATGCTGTTGATGCTGGTCATCCTGGTTTGCCTTGCTCTCATTGTCATCCGCATCAATAAAGAAAAACTAACTGCCAACGAAAAAATCTTCATTCGCCTTCCCTTCAGCGTCTACTTTGGCTGGATCACAGTAGCGACCATCGCCAACGCCACAACCTTATTTGTAGACATGCTTGGTTCACCCGTAAATTTGCTGGGCATCTCAGAGGTGGTTTGGACCGTCGCAATCCTGTTGATTGGTTTGGCAATTGGCGTTGTAACAACGCTCAAGAATCGCGACGTTCCTTATGGCTTGGTGATCGTCTGGGCTTACATTGGTATTCTGATCAAGCACCTGATGGATAAGCCATTACCCGATGGTTTCAACTCCCAATACCCTGCCGTGATTGCCACGGTCATTATCAGCCTGGTTGTGCTTGTGGCAACCCTGGCTTACACCCAGTTGAAAGCAAAAAAGTAAGTAACATCTGAAGCTAAAACGGGAGATGACATAGATAGTCTCCCGTTTTTTGTGTCAATGACTCACCGCTATCAAGAAACTGTCGCGCTGCCAGCATTCCGGCGGGATTGCGTTCTCTCCAATAATTTAAGAACTCTGGGGCGGTTATAGCGCTGTGGAATAATGCAGGGAAGGTTTCCAAGCAGCGCAATGATCAGCATGAGCCCGGTTGCTGATGCAGGAAGAAAAAAACCAAATACCCAAAAAAGAGAGATAACCAGCCAGTGGGTCAACTCGGCGCGGCAGGACTCGAGCAGAAAGCGTTCCAGGTTTTCCTCTGAGAGATCTTCAAGATGTCTCTTTTTGTAACCGCGTTTTTTCCACAACCCACCACCATCCGGCAGGAGCTGCTTCCAACTCTTCACTTTGAATGTATCTTCATAGAGTTGACCGTCTCTTTCAAACGGGTGGGATCGAAAAAAGAACGCGCGTGGATTGAAAACCTTATCCGGCAGGAAAAGGCAAATATTAACTACCGACAGATTGATAACCGTCCAGACTGCAAAGCAGAGGAGAAGCGTCCATCCGTTGGGTAAATAAAGGATCCTCACGTTTCATCCTCCCCGGCAATCACACGACCTTTCCAGGTCACCGGCAAACCAAAAACCTTTGTAATCAGCGAAACAATGAAGATCAACAGAAAACCTAAGACCAATAGTGGGAAGAAAATGATGGGAAGCACGTGGAAACGACCTATTCTATTTGCCAAAGAACCCAGAACAAAGACCCAAAGCAGGTATAGCAGCCCGTAAACAGCGATCATTGGCAAATTGGCGTTTCCCACGGATAGTACGAGATAAATTGGCACGGTAATCATCGATCCGAACCATAAGATAATCATCAAAAGAATCAGTGGATGTGTCTTGGTGGCACCAAACGCAAAGTTCTTCACCCAGCCTTGTACCAGGCTGCGCAGCCCTCCCGGGTACATTCTGTACGAAACATCCTGATCCCCAACAAAAAGTTGGTACGGCAAATGATTTTGCTGCAACTTTTGCCCGAAAACCATATCTTCCACAATGCACTGACGCACACTTGCGTGCCCGCCAATTTTTTCGTAATCTGCTTTCGCGATCAGCAGAACCGGACCATGCACGCCGATGTTGGTTTTCCGCGGGAGGCTAGTGCCATTGGCGGCAATCTGCACCAGGTTAAACAAAAAAGAGAACTGTTCATAAGGCTCTCTGGCGGTATGGAAGGGTTGCACGGAGATGCTGCAATCAGCAGCTTGATGGGCTTGAACAAGCCGCGCGAGCCCATCTTTTCTGAGCCTGACGTCCGCATCCAGGAAGAGCAGAAGCGATCCGCTAGCCAAATCAGCCCCGTTTTGGCAAGCCCAGGTCTTTCCGGTCCAGCCCTCCGGCTTGCTGTTCAAATTGATCAGGGTTGCTCCAAAGGTTTGCGCAACTCCCGCGGTGTTATCAGACGAGTCGTCATTCACGCAAATTATTTCATGAGGCTTTACAGATTGGCTCTGCAAGTCCTCCAACAGAAGTTGGAGATTCTTTTCTTCGTTGCGCGCAGGGATGATGATGGAAACGCTTGGAAAGTCCTCAGCGTTTTTGGCAGGCGGCAATTTGGGGAATCGGTAAAACAGCAGCGCGGTGAAGGCAATCCCCACGCACATGTTGATCAGGATCAACAAATCTGATGTAAAGGTCATCAGCGTTTCAGGGCTTTGATCACCGCATCCGATGCCATTTTGCCGGTCATGACCGAGATAGGAACTCCAGACGGGCTGAAGGTCCACTGCCCGCACTGCAGAACGTCCCGGATGGGTGTTGTGATGGACTTTGCCATCGTCTTAAAACGGTTTTCGGAAGGCATTTGAGGGTTGGTGAATGCCCAGCCTGTGATAGCACCTTGCTTGCTACCGGTGCGATGTTCAATCGTGAGGGGGGTCGAGGCGAAACTGAAGAGCGTTTTTTTGCTCAGATCGGGCAGGAGGTTTCTTTCGAGCACTTCAATAATCTTTTGATTGCAGAAATGCTTAAATTCATCATACTGACCTGCATCCGAAAAGCGTTTTACGAGGCTGTAATCCATCAAGGAGCTAATCACCATGCCCGTTTTTCCTTCTGGAGCCAGCGAGGCATCGCGCAGGGAGGGGGATGATATTTCGTAAGTAGTCCTTTCAAGGTAAGCGTCCAACCATTCGAGCAGGCTTTCAGTGCCGTTTTCCGCAGCGGCTTGCCACTTGCCGATGCTATCCTGACCCTGAGTGTCGGGGGTGTAGAATGCGTGGGTGCCAACGCGGTCCCTGACGTACTCTTTGTCAAGATCGGCAGCCAGGAAAAGGGTGTAAATGGAATCGGAACCTTTGCCTGCTTCAGTGAGCGCGCGTTGTTGCTGGACCTTGGAGTCACCCGCCCCTGAAACGACCTGGTAGAGCGTGCTCTGGTCTGCTGCCCAAATCAGTTTTTTATAGCGTATTTTTTGACCGGAAGAGAGCACCACTTCGTGCGCTTGCGCATCGAGGCCAATGACGGAAGTGTTGGTCAGGATCTCTCCGCCGAATTCACTAACTTTTTTGGCAAGCTCCTCCACCAATCTGCCGGTTCCACCCTTGGGGTAGAAGTAATCGAGATAAAGCCCAAAGTAACTCATGGCAAAAAAGGTTGGTGTGTCTTCAAAGAAATGCTGCGCGATCATCCCTATCAGCGCATCATTTTTGGTAAATTTCCGCATATACATGTTGACAGGCTCGTTGAGTTTTGCTATTTTGGGCATGTTTTTTTGATACTTGAAAAACCAGGGCAGCAGGGTTTTGGTGAGGTATTCCTTGTCGCGCATATCTTCGGTGAACAGGGGGTTGTCGATCCCGTAGAGCACATCCAGGTAGACGATGATCTTTTTGATCTCTTCAATGATACGGTCGACGTCGGCAACATTTTCAGGGAAGATTTCTTTCAGCAGGTTGCCATATTCCCGCAAGTTCTCCCGGGAATGCATCCTGACCCAGCGATCAACAATTCCAATGGTTATAGGATTATCTGTAACTTCCATTTTTATCCCAAGGTTTCTCAACATGGGATGAAGAATTCCGGAATTTACAAAGGCGCGGGCGCCGGCATCGAAGGCAAAATCCTCGTGCCAGAAGGTGCTCACCAATCCGCCCAGTTTTTCCTGTTTTTCAACCAGGAGCGTGTTTTTGCCAGCCCGGCCAAGATAAGCCGCGCTTGTCAGCCCGGCAATGCCACCACCAACTACAACCACATCGTATGATTCTTTCATGACTGAACCTCAACCAGGTAGGAGATTACATCTTTTATTTGCACGGGCTCTTCACCTTCCAAGCTCCAGATGCAATTACTTTCAAATTGATCAAGTTTTTCTAATTCTACCGGACTACTGTGCCAGCACCTTTTAGCGCCAACAAAATTGCCAACTGCCACGCGCCGCATAATGCCGCGCACATCGGTTGAGCGGTCTGGGACGCAAGTTGGCTGCTCGCACAGGCGGCAGCGTATGGCCTTGAGCATCACCTGGCGCTCAGTTTCTCTATAATCGGCATACAACCTATCTTTGGTAAACGGCTTGGGAACAATTCGAACGTAATCCTGCATGCCTTCTCGAAAAACAAATGGTTCTTTGCCGACTTTTTTCAAAACGGCATTCGCGGCGGATAGCCCTTCGGTGGTTACTGTGGGCGTTCCCGTTCCCATCACAGTCGATTCGCCGCAGCAGAAAAGACTATCCCACTCAGTCCGGGTGTGAAGTCTTTTCAGCATGTGCTGCCCAAGCATTTGCTTGGGTCCAGCCACAGCCCCGCCATTTTTCAGCGTGTAGCGTTCAATTGTCCGGGGGGTGGCAACTTCCGCGTAGCGAAGCGCCTGCTTGAAACCCGGGAATCTTTTTTCCAATACAGAAAGAAGCCGTTCCTGTTCTTTCTTCTTCTTTGCTTGGTAGGCGGCGTTGTCCAGAGAATTCCATTCTTCAAAGGTCGGACCAATGGCAATAACTGTGTGCTCATCTTCAGCGCAGAGGGTTCTGTCGTCGATGCTCAGGATGTAGGCAGTGACTTCGCTTTCATCGAGTTCTTCCGGGTTGCCAACCAGCATCTCAATCGGGACGGTGTCCGCGGGGATGACGTCGCGGTCGACGGCAGCGTAGAGCACCACGCTCGGATAGGTTGGCACCATACTTTTTGCCCAATCGCGTTTTTCTTGCGTGGTGTGGGTAGGGTCGATGAGCTTGCCGAACAGGTTCCAGACCGTGCCCGAGTAGACCAGGTTTGGCGCTCTTAGCTCCGTGCCGTCATCCAGGAGCACGCCTGTTGGCTTCTCGTCCTCAAAAAGAATGCTCACAACTTCGCGTTCCAGGAGCATATCGCCGCCATTTTCTTCAATGACTTTTTCAAGTTTTCCTGGAAGGAAAAGCGTGGAGCCAGCAGGATAGTAGCTGCCGCCAGTGTGGTTATCCACGAACATGACAGCTGCGAGCACCGCGGGGGCTTCCTCAACGGTGGCATAGCAATATGTTGATGTGAGTTTGTCGAAGAAATTGAATATCTCTGGATCAGAGAAGTACTTTTCGAGCAGACTGCGTGCGCTTTTGTTCAAATACCCCAGGAACTTGGCATAGGAAACCGGGTGTTTCAGGAGGCTTTTCAGTCCTTGCTTTGGATCGGTCTCGTCCGGAGTTGTGTAACTGGGCGTTTCCACCATAATATGCTGGTACATTTTGGTCATATCCCGATAGAAACGATTGATATTATCCCTCTCTGAGGGAAAAATTTTCGCGAGTTCATCCGCAAACTTGTCCACGTCCGACCAGAAGAAGATCCTCTGGTCTTGATAATTGACGCAGTACAAAAGATCGTGCTGGATCATGTCGATGGGTTCTTCGAGGCAGTTGAACACAAATCGATGAGCATTAAACCCGCTCTCACCAAAGCCGTAGAGCATGGCTGCGCCAATGTCAAATGTCACTGCACCCCGTTTGAAAATGCCGCAAGAGCCGCCCGGGTTGTAGTTTTTATCGATCACAGCAACTTTCAACTGCCGCTTTGCCAGCAGGCTGGCTGCCGTCAATCCTGAAAGTCCGCCACCAATGATGATGACATCATAATCCATGTAAATACCTCCAAAATCCAAAAATGTTCCGCTTAATAATATGCCGTATAGATTTCAGTGAGGAAAATCCCCCACGTTCCACTCGAACAATTCCTGGTTGCTGCTCTGTTTTCTTATTCGGATTATTTTACTATGAATATGCCAGACTTCGTGATTTCTCGACTGCGAATGGGATTTCTCCTTGTGTATTCATGTTCGATTTAACCCGCCAGACTATGTACAAACTATTGTACAAAAACGCCAGAATGATAAACTGTATCAAGTAAAACTTATTCAATCAAATTAAAAACGAGGATTATATGGAAACAAAATATCAAGGCTTACGTAGGTTCAACCTGTTCATGGGGTTCCTGCATCTTATTCAGGGCGTACTCATGATTGTGCTCAGCAA
>ENA-UPTA01005573-UPTA01005573.1-activated-sludge-metagenome-genome-assembly--contig:-NODE-5573-length-11473-cov-6.611929_pt1 | contig 11473 bp, 11 predicted proteins | sample MGYA00238184_ERZ773361 | MGnify/ENA primary metagenome ERZ773361 (study PRJEB29100, sample SAMN05720205) | activated sludge metagenome | isolation source: anaerobic digester from wastewater...
ACGTTCATGTTCGAGTGCGTGCCGCTCCCGGTCTGCCAAATTTTCAAAGGGAAATGATCTAACAGAAACCCATCGATCACTTCCTCGGCCGCCTGGACAATATATTCGCAAATTTTTGCATCCAGCCTGCCGCAATCAGCGTTGGTCAGCGCGCAGGCTTTTTTAATAATCGCCAGGGACCGGATCATCCCCAACGGCATCACTTCGCTGCCGATGTCGAAATGGGTGGCCGAACGCGCGGTTTGGGCTCCATAATAAACATTCGCCGGCACCGGAATTTCACCCAGGCTGTCTGATTCCATTCTGTAATCCATAAAAACCCTTACTCTTTCTGAGGAAACATTGATTTAATCAGGTCGATCGGGATCGGGAATAACGTTGTTGTATTCTTATCGCCGCCGATCTCCACCAGTGTCTGAAGATACCGCAGTTGCAGCGCCATGGGGCTCCGCTGCATCCTCTCGGCGGCCTGGCAGAGTTTTTCCGCCGCCTGAAACTCGCCTTCCGCCGAAATAATTTTCGCGCGGCGTTCCCGTTCCGCTTCCGCCTGGCGCGCCATGGCCCGCCTCAATTCCTCGGAAATATCCACGTGCTTGACTTCCACGTTGGTCACCTTGATCCCCCAGGGATCGGTCTGTTTATCCAGAATCGTCTGCAGGCTGTCGTTGATCTTTTCCCTCTGGGCCAATATCTCGTCCAACTCCATTTCCCCGAGCACGCTCCGGAGCGTGGTCTGCGCCATCTGGGATGTCGCATATTGATAATTTTGGACCTCAATGATCGCCTTGATCGGATCCATGACCCGGAAATACGCCACCGCGTTCACTTTAACCGAAACGTTATCCTTGGTAATCACATCCTGGGGCGGGACGTCCAGCGTCACCAAACGCAGGCTCACCACAACGCCGGTCTCAATAGGAAAAAAGATAAAAACCAAACCCGGGCCGCGGGGCGCGTCCACGATTTTTCCGAGACGGAATATAACAACGCGCTCGTATTCCTTAATGATCCTCACGCTGTTCATCAACCACCAGGCCAGAATAACCAGTGAGCCTATAAACCACATATCCCGCTCCTTTCATAAAACTGCTTGTTTTCCATTAACCTTTAAGGGATTTTTTGACCTTGAGCGTCAGTCCATTGATCGCCACAACAGTGATTTTATCCCCGCAAGAGAGCGTCTCGTCAGTCACCGCGTTCCAGAGTTCCCCATGGACAAAAACTTTGCCGTCCATACCTGGGCCGAAATCATTTTTTGCCACTCCCGGGATACCCACCATCCCCTCCGGCCCGGACACCGGCTTCTGCCTTAAAGACTTGATCGCCAGCCTTAACAGGAATGACGTTATCAACGCAGTCGTTCCGAGGATAGAAATGATAATAGGGATGGAAATACGCATAATCGGTTCGGATCTGTCAAATAAAAGCAATGACCCCAGAAACAGACACACACACCCGCCTGTCGTCATAACCCCGAATCCCGGCACAAAGCTTTCCGCGATCAGGAACCCGAGCCCCACCACAATTAATGCCAGCCCGGCGTAATTCGTAGAGAGCATCTGCATGCTGAAAAAGGATAAAATCAGAAAGATTGCGCCCAGAATACCCGGGACCCCAAATCCGGGACTCGTGATCTCGTAAAGAAGGCTGAGAAAACCAAAAATGAGAAGAAGATAGGCGATATTGGGATTAGCGAGGATATTATAAAACCGCTGGCGGACGGTCATATCCACGCTGACAACCTCGGCCCGGGCCGTCTTCAGGGTGACGTCCATCCCCCGCACTTGAACCGTCTTCCCATCGATCTGTCTTAATAAATCCCCAACATCCTGGGCCACGATGTTCACGACATTCTTTTGCAGGGCTTCTGTTTCCGTGATAGACAGGCTTTTGGTCACACTTTTGACCGCCCATTCTTCACTCCGGTGGCGGAGATGGGAGAGCGCCCGGATAAATGCCACGGTATCCTGGAGGATTTTGGTGTTAAGCGCGTCGTTATCAGGGGCATATTCAAGGTCAGGAGCCCAGGCAGCCGGCGGTGCGGCCTCTCCATCCGTATCCGGCCCCCCTCCTTCGTCGGACCCGTCGGTCGAAGGAAGACTTTTCTCCACGCCGTCCTCCGTCCCGGAGGGATCAGAATCACCCGCTTTTTTTTCGGGATCCGAAGACAGCTTCTCTTCAATATCTTTCAGGAGGTCCCTGATCTCTTGCCAGGAACCGCCTTTCTGCCCGCCCATCTGAATAGGATGCGCGGCCCCGATATTGGTGGAAGGCGCCATGGCCGCAATATGAGCGGCGTAAGTGATAAAGACCCCAGCAGAGCCCGCGCGGGACCCTCCGGGGGAAATATACACCACCACCGGAACCTCGGCGGAAAGGATGTGCTTGACAATCTGCCGGGTCGAGGACAGCAAGCCTCCCGGCGTATCAAGTTCAATGATCAAACACTGGGCGTTCTTTTCCGCAGCCAGATCCATGCTTTTTAATATATATTCCGCGGTGATCGGGTTAATCGTATCATCATTAAGCCGGATGCGGTACACGCGTTCCCCCGCGGCTTCAGCCTGCCGGGACGGGACCAGGATTCCGCCGGCAAGGCCGGCCAGCAAAACCACAATCGCAGATAAGCGCACGAATAATGATTTCATTTAATCCCTTTAATTCCTTTTCAAGAATTCGGTTAAAAGTCGCACCCCCGCTCCTGTAGCGCCGGGTGCGTAGTATAAACGGCCTTTCCCTTCCCGGAAAGCCGTGCCGGCAATATCAATATGCGCCCAAGGCGTGTCTTCGGTGAACTGGCGCAAAAATTCCGCAGCCGTCATCGTTCCGGCCGCGCTTTTTGAAAACCCCAAATTCTTAAGATCAGCGACCTGCGACTCAACCGCGTCTTTAATCTCGGGATAATTGGGCAGACGCCATAACCGGTCATCCGTGATCTCCGCGGCGGCGAGCAATTTGGCGGCGAGGGTTTCATTAGTCGAAACCAGCCCGCTGTAATCGTAACCCAAGGCAACCACGCAGGCGCCCGTAAGCGTGGCGATATCAATCAGCCGATGGGGTTTATAATTCCTGATCACATATGAAATCGCGTCGGCAAGGACCAAACGGCCTTCGGCGTCCGTGTTAGCGATCTCCACGGTTTTCCCGCTGTAGCTCTTTAAAACATCCCCTGGTTTGCATGAAGACGGGCCGATCGCGTTTTCGGCCAGCCCAAAAGCGAAAATGATGTTTTTCTTTAAACCCAAACTGATAACATTTTTAAGGATGCCTAAAAGAGCCGCCGCGCCGCTCATATCACAGCGCATGGTTTCCATATGGCCGGACGGTTTGAGGTTCAGCCCTCCGGTATCAAACGTGATCCCTTTCCCGACCAGGGCCGTGGTTCTGGCTTCCCGCGAGGCCCCCCGGTATTTCACAATAATTAATTTAGGCGGATACGGACTGCCTTTATTGACCGCCAGGTGCAGGTTGAGTCCTTTTTCTTTCAACTCCTCTTCATTCAGGATCTTAATACTGGCTTGTTTACACCCCCGGCACATAGAGAAAACCGCTTCCTCAAAAGTTTCTGATTGAACCACGTCCGCGTTATCATTAACCAGGTCCCTCGCCAAGGTTACCCCTTCACAGACCATGACCGCTTCGGCAAAGGATTTTTTCTCTTTCACCACCAGGAACACCTTCCTGGCTCTCGGCGGGCACTCGTCGTTCTTAACGCTTCGGTATTTGTCCCATGTGTATGTCCCGATTAAAACACCTTCAATAACCGCGATGATTTCCGCGTCTTCCGCGAAAAACGCCGCCAGTTCTACCTCCCGGACCGTTTTGATAAATTCAGATGCCAGGGCCTGGCGGACCGCCACCCGCAAGGTCGTGAGAAAGCCGGGGGCTTTAGCCCCTAAGCCGACAAACAGGACGGTCCGGTTCTTCTGGACAACCGGAAAAATTTCCCCTTTCTCCGCTTTAAAAACCTGGCCCTGTGTTAAGGAAGAAAGCGCGGACTTCAATTCGCCGGGCAGTTGGTTCAGCCAGGTTTTCTGTTCGATTTGATCTTTGCCGATCAAAACCAGAAGGGCTGGCTTATCCATTAAGAGTTTAGGACGAAATTCAATCATAAACAATAATCCTTTCCGTTGGAAATTCCATTATTAACGCTGGTCAATGGGGATATATTCCCTCTTATTTGCTCCAACATAAATTTGCCTGGGCCTGGCAATACGCGTTTCGGGATTCTCAACCATTTCTTTCCAGTGGGCGATCCAGCCCGGCAGACGGCCAATGGCAAACATCACCGGGAACATCGGCGTTGGGATCCCAATGGCTTTATAAATCAGGCCGCTGTAAAAATCAACGTTGGGATAAAGTTTTCTTTCCGCGAAATAATCATCTTTCAACGCCTTCTCTTCAAGCTTGACAGCCAAATCCAGCAAAGGGTCATGCCGCTCTAAAGTATTCAGCAAGGCATGGGTCTCCGTCTTAATAATCTTAGCCCGGGGGTCATAATTTTTATAAACCCGGTGGCCGAATCCCATAAGCCGGAACTTGCTGTTGGGGTCTTTGGCCTTCGCGATATATTTGTCCACATCCCCGCCGTCAGCGGAGATCATTTCCAGCATCTCAACCACTTTCTGGTTGGCGCCGCCATGCAAAGGCCCCCAAAGCGCAGAGACACCGGCGGAAACCGAAGCGAACAGGTTGGCCCCGGAACTGCCGACCATCCGTACCGTCGAAGTGCTGCAGTTCTGCTCGTGGTCGGCATGAAGCAGGAAAAGCATCTTCAGGGTGTTTACAACGGTTGGATTCATTTTGTATTCATGGGTCGGCGTGGAAAACATCATATGTAAAAAATTCGCCACATATTCCAACTCTTCCTTGGCGTACATAAACGGCTCGCCCACTGTTTTCTTGTACGTGCAAGCCACAATCGTCCGGACCTTGGCCATCAGTTCAATGGCGCTCAGTTCAATGTCTTCCGGCTTAGGATCCGGCTTAATCAGTTCCGGGTAATAGACAGACAGCGCGCAAATCATCGCCGAAAGCATGGCCATAGGATGGCCGGTTGCCGGATAGCCGCCAAAAAATTTCTTCATGTCCTCATGAAGATTGGCATTTTTGGTAAAAGCCTGGGAATATCGTCTCAGCTCGGCCCGGGATGGCAGCTCCCCGTTAATAAGGAGATAGGCGGTTTCTACAAACGAGGCCTTCTCAGCCAGTTGTTCGATCGGATAACCCCGGTAGCGTAAGATGCCTTTATCCCCGTCTATATAAGTGATCGCGCTCCGGCAGGAACCCGTGCTGGCGAATCCGGGATCAACCGTAATATAGCCGGTTTCCTGGCGCAATTTGGAAATCACAAAACCATGCTCGCCTTCCGTGCCAACCACCACCGGGAGTTCAATCGTCTTATCATCAATCAGAAGTTTAACTTTTTCTGACATGCAAGCCCCTCTTTCTTTTTGAAATAAATTATTGCAAAATATTATATTATAATCATTTTATATTTGCAACTCTCTAAAGGGGATAGAAGGAACAGGATAAGCAGGGAGAAAATTAATCCTGATCGGATTTTTCCAGGACAGACGCCAATTTCGTCAATAAAACATTAGCATCTATGGGTTTAAGGATATAATCATCACAGCCTTTCTCATAGGCTTCCAGAAAACGTTTTTCATAAGCCGTGACAATAATGATAGGAATCCCGTCCCCCAAGGCAATTCCGGCATTTTTTTCACTTTCTCGAATTTTTTCAAGAATTTCCAGCCCGTTAATCTCCGGAAGTTCGATATCCAGTAGAATAAGGCTGTATTGATCCCCTCGCTGCAGGGATAAATTATACGCGTCAATGGCTTCCTTCCCGCTGGCCGCGAAATCACATTCCGCAACTTCTCTTAAAATTTCGGCCAACAACTGCCTGTTTTCAAAATTATCGTCCACAATGAGGATTTTATGCATTATGGTCTCCCGAACACCTTATTATACCAATATCCTAAGGCGTTTTATTGATATATTCCGAAAATTTATCGGATTCTCCTTTAAGTAAAACAAGATATTCGGCCAGCTTCACGGGGTCGGCCATCCCCTTGACTTCAACGTGCATCAAATTTTCCGCTTCATTAATACTGACCAGCCTTAAATTACTGGCGGTCCCCTTGATCTCGTGCAGGATCCTTCGCATGGTTTCCTTATCCATGACCTGCAAAGCGGCCTCCAACTCCGCTATTTTTTCCTTAAGCGTCCCGGCAAAACTCTTGACGATACGCAGATAAATATCCGGACGGATCTTTAAATCCGCGCTGATGCGTTCCGCATCAATCTGAAATGGCTCATTCATAATGTCTCTCTTCGCATTCAACGGCATTCCGGGCCGGTATTTTCACAAAACTGCTTCAGTTCTTCAAAAAACCCGGACAACACCGTGAATAATCCTGATAGTTCCGCCTGATTAATATTGCCTGATTTCACCATAACATTCATGGTGCGCGCGACGGATGAGAGATCCGTGATGCGCATGTTGTCATAATCGCCTTTCAACCGGTGGGAGAGCGTCTGGACCGTATCCCAGTCTTCCCCGTTCAGCGCCTTTTCTAAGGCGGCGATATCCGTGGTCGTCTGGATCACTGCCTTATTTAAAATCCGCAAATAAATATCCCTCCCGATTTTCAGCTGTTCACAATTTTTGTCCACATTGATCGCTAGCCCCATCACGTCCTCCAGAAAAACATGGTTTATTTCAGCCGGGGTACCGCCCCCATCGTCATATCCATGACCAGCCTTTTAACATTTTCTATTTCAAAAACAAGTTCCACCATGTCGAATTCATTATAACAAAAATCCACTCCGGCAAACGCGGAATTGCGGTAATTCGTAAAATGAGACATTTCAAGTTCAATATAACCGGCGGACGAAATCTCGGATTTGAACCGGCCGGATATAATATTGCAAAGCGTCCCGCAGGAATCCTGCATAGCGGTCTCACTTTCATCGTCAATCGGCGGATACTTCAAAAGCTTCATCATCTTGGCAATATAATCCTGCTGCACATAAATGATCAACGCGCCCAGCGTCTTTTTTTGAGCCATGTCTTTCTCGCTGGCATAAAAGTTAACGGCGGAAACATAGGTCGGTTCGTTGTCGTATTTTTCCATCCCATCCGCCCGCATTCTCCCTTCGGACTCAATAATCTTTCTCCGGGTCTTCAGCGGTTCTTTGGAAAAATGCACGTCGCCCCGCTCGTTAAACAAAGCCACGGTCCCCTGATCCAGGAGATCGGCAAATTTATCCAGCTCTTTATTTTTTTTCCCAAGGAAGAACAAAACTCAAATCCTTTCAAAAAATCAACCCGTCGTTTTTAACTGTACGAATGGATAAATAACATCCAGCAAAGATTCCGGGGTGTACGGCTTGACAACATAACCGACAAGGTTCGGATTAACCGCCCAGGCCTTTTTTTTATTCTCATCCGTCCCGGAAGCCGTCACCATGATGATCGGCTTATTCGCCACCTGCGGCACTTTAACCACCGCTTCCATAAATTCCATCCCCGACATGCGGGGCATCTGCCAATCCAGGAGGATCAGGCCGACTTCTTTATAGTGCGTCCCCAAAATCTCAATCGCCTCTTCTCCCGTCCTGGCTTGCAGGAAATTATTCTGGACCCCGGCCCCCTTGAGGACCTCAATTAACAATTCCCTCTCCAGGTCAGAATCATCCACCACTAAAATTTTGCCATGATTTAATTCTTCCACAAGAATAGTCCTTTGGTTTAAAAATATTCCGCGTCACATTTTCGTATTGCGAATAATTTTTTCCTTCAATTCATCCACCCCAAACGGTTTCGGAAGATAATCCGTCATTCCGGCTTCCAGGCAACGCTCTTTTTCGTCTTCAAGTTCCGCCGCTGTCAGGGCGACAATGGGCAACTTTTTTTTCAATTCGTTCCGTATGATTTTTGTCGCTTCGACGCCCCCCATCACCGGCATCTGCAAATCCATAAAACAGATGTTATAATCACTCTGCCGCAAGAAATCAATCGCTTCCTGGCCGTTCGTCGCGTAATCACAGGTGCACCCCAGCGTTTCAAAATGAATTTTTAACAACTCCATATTCGGGACGCTGTCTTCCGCGACCAGAATTTTGATCCCGGAGCAGGAAATTTTCTGGATCATCTCATCCGACAAAACACGCGTGGTGTCAACTTTTTCGCCCAGGACACGCTGAAGCACATCCCATAACTCTTCCGGGATAATCGGCTTCGGCAGAAAACTGTCAAACCCGGCATGGGTAAACTCCGCAGACGTTTCCGACTTCACATCCGACGATACCCCAATCAGTTTAATATTTTTATAGTGTTCCTGCTGTTTCAGCTTATACGCCAGCATATACGCCTGCTTTTCCGGGAGAAGCAAATCGACAAAAATCAAAACCGGCAACGTCTGCTGCTCTTTTTCTCGCGACAACAGCAATTCAGAGGCCTGTTTGGCTGACTGACAGACCGCCAGGACGCTCAGCCGCGCGGCCTCGAACTGGGGAAGATACTGGCGCAAAGATGTTTCGTGCATATCAACAATCAGGACTTCGGCTCCGGCATTGTCTTTCAGCACTACCACCTCCCCTTTGGGAGGCGCGTCTGTGGCCTCATCGAAACGAATCGTAAAAATAAAACGGCTCCCTTCCCCCAGTTTTGATTCCACCCATATCGCCCCGCCCATAGTTTCCACAAAGGTTTTACAAAGGGCCAACCCCAGGCCGGAACCGCCGTAAAGGCGTGTTGTCGAGTCGCTGACCTGCGTGAACGTCTCAAAGACAGCATCCTTGCGGTCGTCCGGAATCCCTATCCCGGTATCCCGGACGACAAATTTAATCACCGGCCCGGGCACCGTAAACTCATTCTGACCGGCAAGGCTCACCTCCAAGCCGATTTCCCCATGTTCAGTGAACTTAATCGCGTTATCGATCAAATTAATAAAAATCTGTTTCAGGCGGGTAGGATCCCCCATAAGGAACCGCGGGACATCCGGAGCGACATTAAAATACAGGTTAATGAGTTTGCCGGCCAAGCGAGTACGGATGATTTTAAACACCTCTTCGATAACATAATCAAGATGAAACGGGATTGTTTCCAGTTTGAGCTTACCGGATTCCACTTTCGAAAAATCAAGGATGTCATTCACGATTTCAAGCAGCATGCGCCCGCTGACAATAATCGTGTTGAGATGCTCATTCTGTTTGCTGTTGAGGCCGCTCTCTTTTAAAACATCCGTGAAGCCCATAATGGCATTGATCAACGTCCGGATTTCATGCGACATATTCGCCAAATATTCACTTTTGGCCCGGGCTTCTTCCTGGGCCTGCTGAGTCAACTTGATGGCCAGTTCCCGCTCTTTGATAAGTTCCCGCTGCCGCTCATGCAATTTACTCTGGGCGACTTTCAGTTCACGCCCGGTTTCTTCATAATCCTGCAAAAGTTTGGAAAGCACGCTCACCTCACACTCGATGCGATCCTGGGCCTGCTCGAGCTGTTGCTTCAATAAAGCGCAGGCTGTCATGTCCGGCTCAAAGTTAATTTTGGGAATATTCCGGACCACCGGTTTAGCCGGGCGGGCGGCCAGGTGGCTTTTGCGAACCGTGTCCTCAACAGCGGTAATAATGCTTTTCACATCAAGATATTCGCTTTTCAGTTCCCCGCCGTTGGCGATCTGCTCATCCAGAAGTTCCAATAATTTCTGCAGGGCTTCAATGGCTTGCGCGATCAGCAGGATCATTTCATTATCCAGCGGCAAGAGATTCTTGCGGAACTTATCCAACAAGGTTTCTGAAGAAGCGGTGAGCGCGAAAATATCGTGCAGCTCCAAAAAATCCGCAAGGCCTTTAATGGTATGAAATGTTTTAAATACATCTTCCACCGCTTCCCGGTCAGACGGGACGGTTTCAAGGATCAACAAGGCGTTCCTCGCGGCAATGAGATGACGTTGGGCTTCACGGGAGAAGTCCGTGAGCATCTCTGTCCCTTCCGAGAGGTCCAAGTGGGGAACCTGAGGCAAAAATTCTTTTTTTTCTGCGGTCATACGAACCGAACTCCACAATGTGTAAATGAAGGAAACTCAGAAATCAATATAGCATCAACTCCCGATAAAAAAAAGCATTGATCATAATATTTACGGAGATCAGCTGATACACCGGTTTCGTATGTCCTCGATGAGCGGCAGAATCTCCAGGAAACGGTCCACAATAATGGGAGAAAAATGGGTTTCTTTCATATGCCGAATCTCCTCCACCGCCGCGTCAACCGGCCAGGCCTGCTTATACGGCCGGTCCGAGGTTAATGCGTCAAAAACATCACAAATACTGCAGATCTGGCCGACAGGAGGGATTTCTTCACCCCGGAGCTGTTTGGGGTATCCGGTCCCGTCCCATTTTTCATGATGCGTAATGCAAATGATCTGCGCCATTTTCATAACCGGAGAACTGCTGCCGGCCAGGAGCTTGGCGCCGATGACGGTATGCGTTTTCATGATTTCATATTCTTCCTGCGTCAAGCGGCCCGGTTTCAGCAGAATGGCATCAGGGATGCCGAGCTTGCCGATATCATGAAGCGGGCTGGCGTGCAACAAAAGGTCGCACTCCGGCAGACTCATCCCCATCGCCACACCGAATTTCTGGCAATACTGGCTCATCCGGATAATGTGCAATCCTGTATCGCTATCGCGGAATTCCGCAGCCTGGGCAAGGCGCCGGATGATGTCCAGTTGAGTTTCCCGCAGTTCTTTCGTACGCTCCTGGACTCTGCTTTCCAAAATCTTGTTCTGATTCTTGACTTCCATATGCAAACACCGCATTTCAATCATGTTGTGGATGCGGAAAATGATTTCCATGTTTTCATAAGGTTTATTAAGGAAATCTGTCGCGCCGGACTGCAACGCCCGCAAACGGATATCGGAACTTTTCTCCGAAGACAGGGCCAGGATGGGGAGATAATGTTCCTTACGGAATTCCGCCAGCTGTTCCATGACCTGAAACCCGTCAAGATGCGGCATAAATATGTCCAGGACGATAATTTCCGGCTGAAAATCGCGGACCAGCTCGAGGACCTTTAGGGAATCATTGGTATATTCCACGTTTTTAAATCCTTCTTCGGCGAGGATTTTTTTTAAATAGAGCCCATGAAGTTTCTGGTCATCCACAATCAGGATGCGGGAATGAGCCATTTGTTCTTTTGTGTACATAACGTTAATCTCTTAAATCAAAGGTATAAACCCCAGAGCAAGCTCTGGACTCAATTAACCGTAGCAAGCTGCGGGGTATGAAACCAGCATCCTTCGGCTCGTTCGCTTGAGCTCTCTCGCTGAAGGATCAATTCGCATGTCTAGTTGACACGCCCTGTGGTCGTGTATTAAAGCAGCATCCTTCGGCTCGTTCGCTTGGGCTCTCTCGCTGAAGGATCAATTCGCATGTCTAGTTGACACGCCCTGTGGTCGTG
>ENA-UPTA01005574-UPTA01005574.1-activated-sludge-metagenome-genome-assembly--contig:-NODE-5574-length-11472-cov-5.581764_pt1 | contig 11472 bp, 4 predicted proteins | sample MGYA00238184_ERZ773361 | MGnify/ENA primary metagenome ERZ773361 (study PRJEB29100, sample SAMN05720205) | activated sludge metagenome | isolation source: anaerobic digester from wastewater...
GGGAGAGCAGCTCCTGGAGCTGTGCGCATGGCGTGGAGCGGTGGAAGAGCAACTGCGGGTGTGCGGCCGACCAGTCCCGCTCCGGGCAGCAGCAATGGCGGGCCCCTTTGCGAGAGGCCATGGACTGGCTGCGAGACCGGATGGCATCCGTGTACCAGGATCGCATGACCGCTTACAATGCGGACCCGTGGGCGGTCCGGAACGAGTACATCCGCGTCATCAACGACCGATCCACGAGAAGTGTGAACGAGTTCATGGCCAAGGCGGCGGGCAAGGAACTGGAGCATCACGACCGGGTGATCTTCCTGAAGCTGCTCGAAATGCAGCGAAACGCCATGCTCATGTACACGAGCTGCGGGTGGTTCTTCGACAACATCTCGGGCATCGAGACCGTGCAGGTGATGATGTACGCGTCGCGGGCGATGCAATTGTGCCATGAGGTGCAGAACTGGAACCTGGAGCCGGACTTCAAGAACATGCTCCAGAATGCGCCGACGAACCGGAGGCCCTACGCCAACGGCAAGGAGGTCTACGAGGCGTATGTCGAGCCGGCCCGCGTGGACCTGCATCGCGTCGGGGCGCACTTCGCGCTGAGCTCGGTCTTCGAGGAGTCCTCGGAGGAGAAACGAGCCATCTACTGTTACACCGCGACCATCGAGGACTTCGAGCACGTCGAGGCAGGCGTCCAGGTCCTCACGATGAACCGGGCGACAATCCGCTCGAACATCACGCAGGAGGAGTACGCCGTCGATTCGGCCGTGCTCTACCTGGGCGACCACCACCTGTTCGCCTCGGTTCAGGGGCGGATGCCCGGAGACCAGTTCGCCCGCATTCGCCAGGACCTGGTGAAGGCCTTCCGAAAGGGCGACAGCAACGAGGTCATGCGGCTGATGAACGTGGCCTTCGACAGCAAGAACTACTCCCTCACCCACCTGTTCAAAGACCAGCAGCGGCAGATCCTCAACGGGCTGCTCGAAAGCACGTGGGAGGAGATCGAAAGCTCGTTCCGGCACATCTACGAACACAATTATGCGATCATGGCGATGATCCGCAACATGAACATGCCGCTGCCGAAGGCCCTTTCGGCGCCGGCCGAGTTCATCCTGAACGAGGACATCTGTGCGGCGATCCAGGCTGACCGCATCGACCTGAATCGGCTCCGCGACCTTGCGGACGAGGCCGAGCGGCTGTCGCTGACGCTCGACCGGGAACGGCTGAGCTTCGAGGGCAGCCACAAGATCAACAACATGGCGAGTATCTGGGAAGGGTCCCCCGAGGACCTCGACCTGCTGTGGTCCATCGAGAAGGGTCTGGAGATTCTGCGTGTGCTCACGCCGGAGATGGACTTGCAGCACGCACAGAACGTGTTCTTCACGATTGGCAAGAGCAAATACCCCGAGATGAAGCGAAAAGCGGCTGCGGCCGACGAGAAGGCCGCGAACTGGGTCGAGCACTTCGGGCACCTGGCCCAGCGGCTGGGGCTTGCGATACCCTGAAGCATTTACTACTTACTACTTATGATTTACGATTTGTGGCGGTCCTGGGATGTGTGCTCGCTCCGGCGAGATCGAACGTGGTAGATAGTGAATTGTAGATTGGGAAATCACTCGTGCTCAGACGACGATCCAGCGGCATTTTAATGCATGTCACCTCTCTGCCCGCGAAGTATGGCGTGGGTGATTTGGGCCCCGAAGCGTACAAGTTCGCCGATTTCTTGAAGGCGGCGGGTCAGAACTACTGGCAGATGCTGCCGCTGAACCACACGACGGCCAAGACGGGATACTCGCCGTACAACTGCTTCTCCGCATTCGCGGGCAATCCGCTGCTGATCAGCCCGGATCTGCTGTGCCAAGAAGGCCTGCTGCGAAAGGCGGAAATACCCGTGGTTCCGGCGTTTCCCGCCGAGAGGGCTGATTACGACAAGGTGGTCGCCTATAAGGGCAAGCTGTTCGATACTGCATTTGCCCGGTTTCGCAGCCGCCCCGCATCGGAGGACTATGCGGATTTCGTCCAAGAGCACCGAGCCTGGCTGGAGCCCTTTTCGCTATTCGTCGCTCTACGACGGCGATTCAAGGGGCGAGCCTGGTCTGACTGGCCTGCCGCCCTGCGGGACCGCAAGGCAGGGGCCCTGGATGCCGCCCGGAACGAATTAGCAGAACAGATCGAGCGGGAGCGATTCCTCCAATACGTCTTCTACCGCCAGTATCTTCGCCTGAAGCGATACTGCAACGAGCGAGGCATCCAGGTGGCGGGCGATATTCCGATCTACGTGGCGCACGACAGCGCCGACGTGTGGTCCTGCCCAGACCTGTTCAAGCTGACCCGTGACAAGAGGCCGCGTCTTGTCGCCGGGGTGCCGCCGGACTACTTCAGCAAGACGGGACAGCTCTGGGGCAACCCGGTCTACGATTGGAAGCGGCTGGAGGAGACCCGCTTCGAATGGTGGATACGGCGAATGAAGCACAATCTGCTGCTGTTCGACTTCGTCCGCGTCGATCATTTCCGCGGTTTCGTCGATTTCTGGGAGGTGCCCGCCGGCCACAAGACGGCGATCCGCGGCAGATGGGTACAGGCCCCGCATGCGAAGTTCTTCCGCGAGCTGTTCTGGCAGATCCCGTTCGCCGCAATCTTCGCCGAGGACCTGGGCTACATCACCGCCGACGTGAGAGAGGTCGTATCGACATACGGCTTCCCGCGAATGGCCGTGTTACAGTTTGCTTTTGATGGCGACCCCACCCGCAACGTGCACATGCCGCACAACTACGACGAGAACCTGATCGTCTACACGGGGACACACGACAACAACACGACGCGGGGCTGGTTCGAGAAGGACATCACGAAACAGACCCGGCAGAAGCTGTTCGACTACCTCGGCCGGCGCGCCGGGCCTTCCGAGATTTCCTGGGAGCTGATTCGCGTCGCGATGGCCTCCGTGGCCAGGATTGCCATCGTCCCAATGCAGGACGTGCTCGGCCTCGCATCACGGGCCCGGATGAATCACCCGGCGAATTCCAAGGGCAACTGGCTCTGGCGGATGCGCCCGGGACAGACCACGCCACGCGTGGCCGAGAGGCTCAGGAAGCTCACCGTCGCCTACGGGCGGGCCTGAGACCACAGATCTCTCTGCTCATCCGATCTGTATCGGTATGGACGTGGAGCCGAGTTCCACCTCTCTTCTGAACACGACGACCGCGAGCGGCGGGAGCGTGATGCAGAGCGTGTAGTCGAATCGGTCGTAGAAGGACTCTCGAATGGCTTCGACGCCGCCCAGGTTGCCCTGGCCGCTGCCGCCGTATTCCGTCGCGTCGCTGTTGAGGGCCTCGGTCCAGAAGCCGCCGCGGGGGACGCCCAACCGATAGCTGCTTCGCGGCACGGGCGTGAAATTACACGCGACGGCCAGCAGCACGTTCCCGGCCTTGTTCTTCCGCAAGTACGTGATCACGCTGTCGTCGGCGTCGTGGTAGTCGATCCATTCGAAGCCCTGGCCCTGGAAGTCCAATTCGTACAGGCCCGGCTCGTTGCGGTACAGGCGGTTGAGATCGCGAACCCACTTTTGGATATTGGCATGTCGCGGGTCGTTCAGCAGGTGCCAGTCGAGACTGTGATCGTGCGTCCACCCGGCGTACTGTGCGAATTCGCCGCCCATGAAGAGCAGCTTCTTGCCCGGATGGGTATACATGTAGCCAAGCAGCAAGCGCAGGTTCGCGAACTTCTGCCAGGTGTCGCCGGGCATCTTGTTGACGAGCGAGCCCTTGCCGTGCACGACCTCGTCGTGCGAGAGCGGCAGCACGAAGTTCTCGGAGAACGCGTACACGCTGGAGAACGTGAGGCCCCCCTGATGGTACTTGCGGTAGATGCAGTCCTTCGTGAAGTACTCGAGGGTATCGTGCATCCAGCCCATGTTCCACTTCATCCCGAAGCCGAGCCCGCCGGTCTCGATGGGCTTGGTGACCATGGGCCAGGCCGTCGATTCCTCCGCGATGGCCTGGATGTGCGGGAAGTCCCGGTAGACCATCTGATTGAAGCGTCGGAGGAAGTCGATGGCTTCGATATTCTCCCGGCCGCCGTACTGATTGGGAATCCACTCGCCCTCCCTGCGGGAGTAATCGAGGTACAGCATCGACGCGACGGCGTCGACGCGCAGGGCGTCCGCGTGATACTTGTCCAGCCAGAACATCGCGCTGCTGATGAGATACGCGCGGACCTCATGCCGGCCGTAGTTGAACACGGCGCTTCGCCAGTCCGGGTGAAAGCCCAGCCGGGGGTCGGAATGCTCGTAGAGGTGCGTCCCGTCAAAGTAGCCCAAGCCGTATTCGTCGGTCGGGAAATGGGACGGGACCCAGTCGAGAATCACGCCGATGTCGTTGCGATGGAGGTAGTCGATGAGATACATCAAATCCTGTGGCGAGCCGTAGCGGCTGCTCGGCGCGAAATAGCCCAGTGTCTGGTAGCCCCAGGAAGCGTAGAAGGGATGCTCCATGACGGGCAGGAACTCCACGTGCGTGAACCCCATGTCCTTCACGTAGTCGGCCAGCGGCTTGGCGATCTCGTTGTAGCTCAGCAATCGCCCCGGGTTGCTCGGGTCGCGCCGCCAGGAGCCAAGATGGACCTCGTAGATGCTCCACGGTGCGTTCAGGGAGTTGTGGTGGGCCTGTTTCTCCTGCCAGGCGTCATCCCCCCAGTGGTATTCGAGGTCCCAGACCATCGACGCCGTTCGGGGCGGCATCTCCCAGAAGAAAGCGAACGGGTCGCCTTTGTTGACGGAGTAATGGCCGTGATTCGACACGATGTGGTACTTGTACAGGGCTCCCTTGCCGATATTCGGGATGAATCCTTCCCAAACTCCCGAGTTGTCCCATCTTGCGAAAAGGGGATGCGTCTGAGGATTCCACTGGTTGAAATCGCCGACGACGGAGACCTTCGCGGCGTTTGGCGCCCAGACGCCGAACTGCGTCCCCCGCACGCCGTCCTTCTCGACGACGTGTGCGCCGAGCTTGTCGTACAGGCGGAAGTGGTTGCCTTCCTTGTACAGGTAGATGTCGTGATCCGTCAACAGGCTGAACTCCGTCAGCACTTGGCTCTGGTCCTTCATGAAACCTCCATGCCCCCTTCACGCACAACGCTTCACGTCTTCAGCATTTGCTCGATACCGTGGACCGCAATCATCAGCCAGTCCAAGCGATTGTTCCATTCGTACCCCAGTTCGTAGACTGCCTTTTCCAGCAAAAACACCTGAAGCATCATCAGGCATTGCCCCACATCCGCCGGCACGACCGGACTGCCGGCCGCGGCCTGGAGGTATGCGTGCAGGAATATCCCGCTGACGTAATTGTACCACAGGTCCGCCCAGTGGCTCAGGTACTCAACATCGGCTCCTAACTTGGCGGCCCGCAGAATGAGGTTGCCCGAGGCCGCATAGTGAAACGAGCGAATCATCCCGGCGACATCACGCAAGGCCGGCTGTTTGAGCCGTCGCTCCGTCATGGGGCGTGCCGGCTCACCTTCGAAGTTGATGATAACGAAATCTCTGCCCGTGTAAAGGACCCGGCCGAGATGATAATTCCCGTGCGTGCGGATCTTCACGGTTGCGATCTTCTTCTCGACGATCGGTCTCAATCGGCTCAGGATCGTCTTCTTCGCCGCGATGACTCTGCAGAGGCACTCGGCCGTCGCCGCATCGAAAGCCCTTGGGTTCCCCTCCAACTCACCGAACACCTTCAGCACGAGGCCGCGGATCGACTGATATAGCGACTTCTGGTAGAGCAGGGAAAAGGGTTCTGGCCGGACATCGGCATTCTGGGAAAGAGACGCCGTCGAAAGATGGAGTTCAGCGGTCCGGCGGCCAAGGAGAGCGGTCATTTCCGCAAAGACAGGTCCAATAAAATCACGCACCGCAAGAGGCACCTCGTCGGGTGCTATCGGGGCGATGGTCTCCGGCACGGGCGGCGGCGTATCCGGCTTGCTCCGAAGGGCCAGTGCGTGCCCATAGGAGCGAACCAGGTTGTCGAGCGTGAAGGACCACCCGTCGCCCTGGTTCGGTACGAACTGCTGCAGCAGGGCCAGACTGACGGTGCCCCTGCGCCCTCGTTGCCATTCGATCGATCCGGCGTATGCGGGAACGTGGGCGAATCGCCTCTCGTCGGCCAGATAATGTGACAGTTCGGAATCGGGGTTGATCCCCGCCTCGACGTGGCGGTAGAGCTTCAGGAAGAACGTGTCCTGGCAGGCAATGGCCGTATTGGATCGCTCCGTTTTCAGCACACGGGATATCATGGGCAGAGCTGCGTCCCCGAGAAGTGCGCTGAATTGCTCACCGCGCTGAACGGCGAGGTAGCCACCATCCATCTTCCGGCTTCGGCCGCGAGAGATGAGCGATAGCAGGGCATGATGCAGGTTTTCGTCGATCGCAGCATCATAGAGGATGCCTTCCCTGCCCGTCAGGCGCAGTTGCGCGATCACGGCCTCGGGTGAGTCCTGCCGGATCTTGGCCTGTGCATCCCCGGCGGCAAAACCGAGCGGCACGATGTATTTGCCGGTACATCCGCCATTGTGAGTGAGCTCCAGCAGGAGAAGGTAGACCGGGTCACGTCGCGTCGGCACGACCAGATGATCGGCCACCTTCATGGTGCGGATGACCTTGCCGCGAAACCATCGTGCACGCTCGATGTACGCCCGGGTCGCCGCAAGGATCTCCGGCATGGCTTTACTATCGAGGATTTCGCTCCATGCGGTATCAGCTTGGATCTCGGGACCTCGTTCGACCTCGATGCGGACGGGCTGAACCGGCGCGCGAAGCGCAAACCAGTAGAAGGCGTGCGGAGTCAGCGTCACGGGATACGGCCCCTCGGTGACGGAAGGAAACTCGTTGTCGCTGAAGATTTCCTTCACGCAGAAGCCTCTGTAGGCGGGCATCTCGATGTTCACGGCCTGGCAGTACCGCGAGAGGTTCGCGACGACCATGATGTGTTCGTCCCCGTGCGCCCGGAGAAAGGTGAGCACCTTGCTGTTGTCGGACTGGAGGAACTGCATACTGCCGCGGCCGAACGCCTTGAACCGTTTCCGCATGGCGATGATCCGGCGCATGAACCACAGCAACGACGACAGATTGCGGCTCTGGTTTTCCACGTTGATCGTCGTGAAGTGATACTCCGGATCGATGATGACGGGAAGGTACAGTTGTTGCGGGTTGGCCTTGGAGAATCCCGCGTTCATGTCGGCCGACCACTGCATGGGCGTGCGGACGCCGTCGCGGTCGCCGAGGTGATAGTTGTCGCCCATGCCGATCTCGTCGCCGTAGTACAGGATCGGCGTCCCCGGCAGCGACAGCAGAAGGCTGTTCATCAGCTCCATTCGGCGCCGGCTGTTGTCGAGCAGGGGGGCCAGACGCCGGCGAATCCCGACGTTGATCCGGGCTCGCGGGTCTTGGGCGTAGGACTTGTACATGTAGTCGCGTTCCTCGTCCGTGACCATCTCGAGCGTCAGCTCGTCGTGATTGCGCAGGAACATGCCCCATTGGCAGTTGGGCGGGATGTTGAGGCTCTGGTCGAGGATGTCCAGGATGGGGAAGCGGTCTTCGGTCCGCAGGGCCATGAACAGCCGTGGCATAATCGGGAAATGGAAGGCCATGTGACACTCGTCGCCCTGGCCGAAGTATGCGGCGGCGTCCTCCGGCCACTGGTTCGCCTCGGCCAGGAGCATCCGGTCCTTGAACTTGGCGTCCACGTGGGCCCGCAGCTCCCTGAGAAAGGCGTGAGTCTCGGGCAGATTCTCGCAATTCGTGCCTTCCCGTTCGTATAGATAGGGCACCGCGTCCAGCCGCATCCCATCGACGCCCAGGCCAAACCAGTAGTCCAGAACGCGGAGGATTTCCCGGCGGACCCTCGGGGTGTCGTAGTTCAGATCGGGCTGGTGGCCGTAGAACCGATGCCAGTAGTAGGCCTGAGCAACCGGGTCCCACGCCCAGTTCGACGTTTCAGAATCCGTAAAGATGATGCGGGCGTCGCGGTATCTGTCGGTCGTATCGCTCCAGACGTAGAAATCCCGCGCCGCCGAACCCGGCTCAGCCCGCCGGGCCCGCTGGAACCATGCGTGCTGGTTCGACGTGTGATTGATGACGAGCTCGGTGATTACACGGATGTCGCGCTTGTGCGCCTCTCGCAGGAGCCTCTTGAAATGGGCCAGCGTGCCGTAGTCCGGATTCACGTGAAGGTAGTCGGCGATATCGTACCCGTCGTCGAGCAGGGGCGAGGGGTAAAAGGGCAGAAGCCACAGGGCCGTTACGCCCAGTTCCTGGAGGTAATCCATCTTGTGGATCACGCCTCCCAGATCACCCATCCCGTCGCCGTTGCTGTCGAAGAAAGACTTGACGTGCAGTTCATAGATGATTGCGTCTTTATACCAAAGCGGGTCACTATTCTGTCTTTGCCGTTCGGCCAATTGTCGTGACCTCCCCAATCCAGCGTAGTTCAGGCTGCCGTGCTGCACGGAACGCCGCAACGACATCTGCGTGTTACGATACCCGAAATGGCCGACATTCGCAAAGGTTTTGGCCGGTCGGGTTCGTCGGGGCAAACCTCGCAGACGCGAGCCCGGTCCGATAACCGCAACAACGGTTCAAGTCGGCGCAATGCCCGGCCGATATGAGGGTTATCCTGAGTGCAGAGGAGCATTCGTGTCACGAGGTTGTCCGAGACCGGAGAGAATGAGCAGAGCGTTCTCCATCACCGAACTGGTGATTGTGATTGCCATCCTTGGGATCATGGCGGCGATCGTCGTGCCCCAATTCCGTGGCGAAGTGACGCAGGCGAAGGAAGCCACCGCCAAGGACCACCTGCGCAGCCTACGCGGTGCGATTGAACTCTACGCGAGCAGGCACAGCGGCATCGGACCCGGATATACGGGGGGCGTCCCGAGCGGAGAGTTGGACGCCGCCTGTTTTGCCGAGCAGACAGTCGCGGGGGGCGAGTGCCTGCGGCGAATACCGCGGAATCCCTTCAACGATCTCGACACCGTCTTCATGATCGGTAACAGCGAGTCCTTCCCGGAGAGCGCCACGGGCCAATACGGCTGGATCTATCAGCCGGCCCTGAGACTGATCCACATGGATTGGCCCGGCACGGATGCCGATGGCGTCCGCTACATCGACTACTGAGCGACCCGTCCTCCACGCGGTATCATCGGCCGAGGTTCCCATCGGCTTGTCCATGTCGGGCACTGTCGTTATACTCGTGTCTTGCCTGAATTGTTAGGGACGCTGTGCTCATGGGTAAACCCAAGGAATTCATCCGGCTCCTCGTGCCGAGTGCGACCATGTTCTTCTTGTGTGCTTGCTTCATGATCCTGGAACTGGTCTGCTCCCGACTGGTCGCCTGCGATCTGGGATCGTCGCTCTACACGTGGACGTCCATGCTCGGCGTCGCGCTGGCGGGTGTCCTGGTAGGCAGCCACTTGGGCGGGCGCGTCGCAGATCGCCATCACGCTCGCCGGGCTCTGGCCGTCTTGTTCGGACTTGCGTCGGCCGCGTGCGTCGGCATTATCGTTCTGAACAACGCCGTGGGCGAATGGACACCGCTATGGAGAGCAAACTGGCCGGCTCATGTGCTCATTCACGTGCTCCTGGTCTTCTTCGCACCTTCTCTGCTTCTGGCAGCCATCGGCCCCGTCGTCGCCAAGGCAGCCCTGGATCGGGGCCTGACGACCGGTCGCACGGTCGGCGATGTCTGCACCTGGGCCGCCGCGGGAAGCATCGCGGGAACTCTGCTGGCCGGCTTCTATCTTATCCCCACGTTCGGCACGACGGCGGTCATCTGGGGCCTCGGGGCCGCCATGCTGGCCGTCGCGATCCTGTACTGGACCAGTTGCTGGGTCATGTACCTGTGGGCGATGGTCTTCGGCACGCTGATCACGATGGGGATGGCGCCGGCGGACTGGGCCCAAGACGCCGGGACTGCCGCGAAACTGAGAAGACCGCCGGACCCAAATGTCGTCTATGAAGACGAAAGCTCATATTCCCGCATCACGGTGCGACAGACCTCCAAACGCCCCGATCAACGGACCTTCGTGCAGGACCCGCTCGCGCGGAGCGAAACGATCATGGGAGACGCGACGAACCTGCGATACTTCTATTCGAGGGTCTGCGCCGCCCTGACCCGGGGCCTGTGCAAGGATAGAGAGACCCCGTCCATGATGGTGCTCGGCAGCGGCGGATATGCATTCGGCCGCTACCTCCAGGCCATCTGGCCGAACGGTCACGTGGAAGTGGTCGAGGTCGATGCCGGCGTGACCGACGCCGCCGTGGCCGCGTTCGGACTCGACAAGGATATGTCGATCCAAACGATCCATCTGGACGCCAGATATTATGTGGGCCAACTCCTGCGACGAGCCGGTAGGGAAGGGCCTCCTCGCTACGGTTTCATCTATGAAGATGCGTTCGACGACTATGCCGTGCCGTTTCAGTTGATGACGCAGGAATTCAACGACCAGATCGCCCGGCTGCTGGCCGATGACGGCGTCTACATGATCAATGTGGTCGATACATACGACAGCGGCCGGTTTCTCGGGGCCGTCGTGAACACGGCCCGCCGGACGTTCCCGCACGTCTACGTGATCGCGAGCGAAATGGGTTTGCCGTCGCCCCAGGACACGTTCGTGGTCGTTGCGACACAGCGGCAGATCGATCCGGGCGCGATCATCGCAGAGCAGAACAAGCACTTGAGATTTCGGGTCCTCGACGATTCGGATATCGACTACCTTCTGGAGCAAGCCGAGCACGCTGTCCTCACGGATGACTTCGCACCGATCGACCACATGCTGACGCCGGTCGTGCGACAGGGCGCTACGGAGATTCTCGCCGGGCGATGCCTTCGCGAGGCGGCCCGACTGCGAGCCGCCCACGAATACGAGCGGAGCATCGCGAAGTACAAGGAGGCCGCGAGTCTCAATCCCTCTCTGACCCTCGACGCCTACAAGGAGATCGGCCTGATCCACGCGGCTCAGAACCAGTCGGAACAGGCTGTTGTCGTGTTCGGCCAGGCCCTCAGCGCCCGTCCCGTCGCCGGGGGCAGGCAGGCGACTCTCGGCGAGGTCTATATGCACCTGGGCATGCTGCTGGATCGGATGAACAGACGCGGGGACGCCGAGAGGCAACTCGCCAAGGCGGCCGAGTGCTTCCGGAACGAACTCGAGGAGAACCCACGCTTCGTCGTGGTCTGGGACTGGCTGGGCGAGAGCGAGGCGATCCTGGGCCATTTCAAACAGGCTTCCGATGCGTTCGCCAAAGCACTCGACCTCGAACCCGCGAATCCCGACCACTACCGCAAGCTCGCTCGGGCCCTGGAACTCCAGGATCGCTACGATGAGGCCATCGCCGTAGCGCGAAAGCACATCGCGCTCATGCAGCAGATGGGCAACCGGGAGGCGGCCGGCCAGCTCCGCACATACGTGGACCTGCTCGAATACAAGAAGGTCAAGCAG
>ENA-UPTA01005576-UPTA01005576.1-activated-sludge-metagenome-genome-assembly--contig:-NODE-5576-length-11471-cov-5.990978_pt1 | contig 11471 bp, 10 predicted proteins | sample MGYA00238184_ERZ773361 | MGnify/ENA primary metagenome ERZ773361 (study PRJEB29100, sample SAMN05720205) | activated sludge metagenome | isolation source: anaerobic digester from wastewater...
CTCTTCCGATCTTCAACATAATTCCATTCAGTCCAAGTGTCTCCGACCGTTGGTCCTTCAGCGATGTAGCCTTTTTGATAAGCAATACCCCAGTGCCAGTGGTCATTCCAGTGCATTCCGGAGTAGACAACGTAAAAACGCACCGGTCCAGAAAAAGGCAAGTCTCGGGGAATAATAAAACTTTCATCATATTCTAGGCGATAAGGTTGATGTAAAGAGGGCACGTCGTCTGGGTATATATCACCTAATTTATAAAAGCTTTCTCGGTCGCCAGTAGGTTGATTCTTCGCTTGGTCACACCATTTAGCATTTCTTATGTCCGCCAATTGATAATAGCTGCTTTGGGCGCCGTAAGCATTTCGACAACCCGAGGGGCAGAGACAGTCGGTTTCAATTAAACATTCTGTTTCTGGCCTTTGGCAACAGTCGTTAAAGGAGATGTCTTGGTCTGCCGTGATATAGAAGCTGATTTTATTAAAGAATAGTTGATTGTCCGCCCGGGCTCCGCTAAAACTTCCGGCAAAACGAATTTCTTCTTCTAAAAAATAAGTTGGTTTTTGTTCATTAGGAGGCAGGGGGCTAATCAAACGGGACTGAGTTTCGCAACAACCGGCGTCAACGCTGAAGATGGCTTGCGTGGTTCTAACCGGCAGCATCATCAGCAGAAAGATAATAATTAAAACAATAAACGTTTCATCTGTTTCTTCGTCATCCTTCTTTCGGCCAAAGCCGAAATATAAGCCCAGCATTAAGAAGGTTATTAAGATGGCGATTATAAATAGGAGCTCTTCTTGATAACGTTGCCACCAACTCTCGGGGCTTGAAGGCTGTTGATAATTTTCATTATGAATATTCACCTGATATTCATCCAAGGTAACTCCGCCCGACTGGACCGTGGCAACGATTTTCGGATTAGCGACTATTTCTTCAATAGGCACCGATAAATTTATTTCTTGAGTGCCGATTAAAGAAATTTCTTCCGGCTGACTCTGGCCGACTAAATTATCTTGGGGGTCATAGAAAGATACACTGACCGTTCCAGACGACGCAGGCGTCAGATGGTCGGCCGATCCGATGATTTTTAGATTCACCAAAGCTTCCCGCTGGCGCCAATAATAAGGCTGGTCGACGGCGATAGAGAGAATATTAGCGCTTCTGCCCGGAACGACCCACCGATAGAGAGCGGTATTAGAGATAGGGAGATTGGTCTCGTAGTCGTAGAGAGTCAATTCAGTTAAATATGAGTTTGGCTGCCCAATTCCGTCTAGGCTTAACTGATAATATTCTGAGCTCTGGGGATCAATGTTAAATTCAGGATGTCTTTTTTCATCAATCATCGTGCCAAGGCTGCGGCGATGAAGACGAACTACGGGATAGGCAGTTATTTTTTGATCGAGATTGTTTTGAATCCGGAAGGCTATCTGGAGTGGTTCTAGGGGTTGGTAGATTAAACCGCCGCCAGGATGAAAGTTTTCTTCTGCCTGAATAAAATAAAAATCGCTTAATTCAATAAAGCGATTCAAACTAGCAATGGTTAATTTTTGATCAGACCAAGTGAAATCCTCGCCTCGGCTATTAATTATCTCTATCCTTAGAATTAGCTCTTCGGCAGGAGAGTGAGCGGGGATAGTGTATCGAAAGTTTTTAATGACTTCAGTCTGGGGATCGAGACTGAAGGATTGAGGCAGGTCTTTGACCTCAATCAGGCCCATGGACCCGATGAGCTTGATTCTTAATTTTAGATCAGGCAAAATTAGGTCTTCATAATTCCAAACAGCTATCTCGCCGGAGATCTCATCGCCTGGGGACAGAGGGGCTGACATCTCCGATAAAAAGTCTATTTCAGTAATGTAGACGCGAGGCAGGGCCAAGCCCTGGGTTAAGAGAGGCCAAACTAGGCAGAGGCTTAATACTAAGAGAAACCAAAGGCGGTTAATTTTCATCTCGTGGTTGACCAACATGCTTAATACTGACTTATTCTACTCGTAAATTAAGGATAAAACAACATCTTGATTTTCGCTTGAAACATCGTAAAATGTTTTTTAAATATGAAACACTCCACGGTTAAATTTGCTGATGTGGTGGTGACTATTCTGGCAGTCATTATAGTTACATTGATTCTCTATCACGGATTCCAAACCTTTATTCTTCCGAACTTATGAATCGAACCGAAGCTTTTTTATTATTACAGCAGAAACTTCAGAATCCGAACCTGATCAAGCACAGTTTAGCAGTGGAAGCCGGGATGATAAAATTGGCTCAATTTTTTAGCCAGGACAAAGAAGATTGGGGCTTGGCTGGTTTACTGCATGATATCGACTATGAACAGACTAAAGATGACCCGGATCGCCACTCGTTGGTTGGAGCAGAGATGCTCAGAGCGGCCGGATTATCTGATAGCGTCGTTGAAGCGGTGAAAACTCACAATCAGGCCCATGGCTTGGTCCCGGAGACTTTAATGGCTAAGGCTTTATTCTGCCTAGATCCGCTAACTGGATTAATTGTTGCCGCCACTTTAGTCTTGCCTAATCGGAAAATAAAAGACTTAACGGTTGATTCAGTTTTGCACCGCTTTCGAGAAAAATCATTTGCTCGAGGAGCAAATCGCGAAATAATAGCTAAGTGTCAAGAGTATCTGGGCTTAGAATTAAATGATTTTGTAAGTTTGGTTTTGTCGGCAATGCAGGATATTGACCGTGACCTAGGGCTGTGAAGATGTGGTTTAAGCCTAAAAGCGAGCATATCTACCAAGCTTGGAGCCGGGTTAACAGGGCTGATTTTTTACCGGCGGGCCAAAAGAATAAATCCGATCTTGATCAGCCCCTGCCAATCGGTTTTGGCCAAACAATATCTCAGCCGTCGGTAGTGGCTTTTATGTTGGAATTATTAGCTCCAAAGCCGGGCGGAAAGTATTTAGATGTCGGCTCCGGTTCTGGCTGGACAACTGCTTTGTTGGCTGAAATTGCAGGGGAGCAAGGCAAAGTCTGGGCAATAGAAATTGTGCCCGAGATAAAACAATTTGGCCAGCGCAATGTCAGTCGCTATGGCTTTGAGGCGAAAGGTGTTGTAGAGTTTATTCTAGGAGACGGATCTCGGGGTTATTCTGCAGAAGCTCCCTTCGATGGAATTTTAGTGTCAGCCAGCGCGACCGAACTGCCATTGGCCTTAAAAGAACAGCTGAAAATTGGCGGACGGCTAGTAATTCCGGTCGGTCAGGAGATACATCAAATTATCCGGAAGGGCGAGAAAGACTTCGAAACCAATGCCTTTTCCGGGTTTGTTTTTGTCCCTCTGCGTTCATCTTATGAGTCAAAAGACTAATCCATTCATTATTTTCTTTCTAATAGTCGGCGGGCCCTTAATTGTTCTGGGTTTTATCTACGGGATGATCCAGGTCTTTGTTTTTCAGCCGTTAGATGCTTCCGGATCAGAGGTGGTTTTTGAGGTTGAAGCGGGCGAGCAGGGGGTATCTATTATTCAACGTCTCAGAGACGAGGGGTTGATTAAAAACAGCTACGTCTTGTTTGCTTATAGTGTTTATACTGGTCGCTATCAGCAAATGAAGGCCGGCCGGTATCTTTTGAGTCCGGCGATGAATATGGCGGAGATTATTGATGTTATTAGCCGGGGTCAGGCTTTGCCAGAGGTTGTTTTAACTTTTCCCGAGGGGTTGAATCTGAGGCAATGGCAGGAAAGAATAGAAGAGCAGTTTACAGAGATAGATTTATTATCCTATTCGGTTGGCTTATTCCAAGATGAGTTTGATTTTCTATCTGAGGCTCCGGCTGAGGCCAGCCTCGAAGGATACCTTTACCCAGATACTTATTATTTTGATCGCCAAACAAAGGCCGAGCCGATGATTAGGCGTTTTTTGGCTAACTTCGAGCGCCAGCTTGATGACCTGATCAAGGAATCTCGTGCAAAGGGAAAAAATCTTCATGATCTAGTGATTATTGCCAGCCTGCTCGAGAAGGAAGTTCCGGCTGACGACCGGCCCCTGGTCTCCGGCATTATCCAGAGACGCTTAGAAATTGGAATGCCTTTACAGATTGATGCTACCGTCACCTACTTGACCGGTCGCTCCACGGCTCGAATCAGTATTGAAGAGACTCGAATTGATTCCCCTTATAACACTTATCTTTATCGGGGGCTTCCTTACGGTCCGATTAGTAATTTCAGCCGGGCCAGCTTTGAAGCAGCTTTATATCCCGAGCCAAGTGATTACTTGTTTTACCTCTCTAAGCCGGACGGCGAGACAATTTTTAGCCGGACTCTGACTGAACACAATCAGGCTAAGGCTCAATATTTAAGATGAAAAAAATTGCTTTAATTATCGCTTTTAAGGGCTTTCAGGATCAAGAATATTTTGAGACTCGGCGAGTATTGGAACTGGCCGGATATCAAGTTGATGTATTTAGCAGTCAGATCGGCTTAGCTCGGGGCGCCGAGGGCGGCGAGGTGAAGATTGATACTTCCTTAGACCAGCTTTCTTTGCGTCATTACCGGGCGCTGGTCCTAATTGGCGGGCCGGGGGCTTTAAAGTTCTTGGATAACGACTTGGTTTATTCATTAGTGCGAGAAGCCTTCAGCAGTCAAGATTTAATCTTAGCAGCAATTTGCATTGCGCCTTTGATTTTAGTTCGATCTGTTGACTTGAAAGATCGCTCGATGACTGTCTGGTCTTCTGCGCTCGACCGGTCGGCCGTTAAAGAACTGGAGAAGAGAGGAGTTAATTATCTTGATCAGCCAGTAGTAACAGACGGGCGGCTGATTACAGCCGATGGTCCGGCGTCAGCAGAGTTATTTGCTCAGACTATTGTCAGCGAGCTTGACAAACTAAAGTAATAAATTAAGATTAAGCCGTACCCACAGACAGCAGGTAGCTGAGGCGTAAAACCTGCCGAGGGCCAAACCGATTTTGGGCTGTGGGTTACCACAGTTTTTTTAATGTCATGCCTTTAACTCTTGAACAAAAAAAGAAGATAGTCGCTGATCTGGCGGATAATTTATCTCGACAACAAGGAATTGTTTTGGTTGATTTCAGCCAATTACCAGCCGATGAGCTGGCTGAGTTTCGTCAGCAACTACGCGCCAACGATTGTTTGTTACAAGCAGCTAAGAAAAGCTTGGTTGCCAGAGCTCTTGCCGAAAGCAAGATTATGGAAGAATTTAGCCTCGACGGACCAGTGGCTTTAGTTTTTGGCTTTAGCAGCATCATAACCCCAGCCAAGATCAGCTACCAGTTTGCCAAGAAGAATGAGCGGCTTAAAATAATTGGCGGTATCTGGGAAAATGAGCTCCAGGATCAGGCGGCGGTGATGGCTTTGGCGCAGCTGCCTTCGCACCAAGAACTGCTGGCTCGCTTTGCCCGGACCTTAAAAAGTCCTATTAGTGGGCTAGTCAATGTCTGCCAAGGTAATTTCCGCAACCTGGTTATGGTTTTATCGGAAATTCAGAAAATTAAAAATTAAAATTAAATTAATTAACATGAGCGAAGAGAAAGACAAAAAAGAAGAGGTTAAAGAGACCTCGCCAGAAGCAGAGGTTTCGGTGCCTAAAAAGTTTCAATCTTTAGTTAACGAGATTGAAAAGATGAGCGTAATTGATTTAGCCGAATTAGTTAAGATACTCGAAAAGAAATTCGGCGTTTCAGCCGCCGCTCCAATGGCGGCCGCCGCTCCAGTAGCGCCTGAGGCCGATGAAGCGGCTCCGGAAAAGAGCGCCTTTGATGTAGTTCTGGCCGGGATTGGCGAACAGAAGATTGAGGTTATTAAAGTTGTTCGTGATATTACCGGTTTAGGCTTAAAGGAAGCGAAAGACTTGGTTGACCAGGCCGAAAAGGAGCCACAGAAGGTTAAAGAGGGCGTCAAGAAAGAAGAAGCGGAAGAAATGGTTAAAAAGATGGAAGGCGCTGGAGCTAAAGTTGAACTGAAATAAGAAATATAGGCAACAGAGAAAGGCGCTGTAAAAGACGGCGCCTTTTTCTTTTAAAAGGGTTGATAAAATGATAAGATTATTAAGCCCGGGCACATAGCTCAGTGGCAGAGCGCACGGTTCACATCCGTGAGGCCTGTGGTTCAAATCCACATGTGCCCACTAAAGAATAAATTGTTTATGGAAACAGCTCGAGCAGCAAAAAGAAGTCACGGCCATCCATTGGTTTGGTGGTTATTCTGGTATTTTTGGGAGGCGCCCAGAGATATCCTTAAAATTACTGGAAATTTTGTTCGCTTCGGAATAAATTTCTTTTCTATTTCTTTACTACTAAAGACTCTCTTTGCTCCGTGGCGCCAGTACGTCTGGCACTATCCGCGGGGTTTTGATTTTAAAGCTTACGCTTCAGTGTTTTTTTCTAACCTGATTTCACGGTTAATTGGAGCGATGGCCCGAATCACTTTAATCGTCATCGGCCTGATTACCGAGCTGATTATGCTGGTAATTGGCCTGTTGCTTTTCTTTCTTTGGTTTTTAAGCGGACCGCTGGCGATATTTTTAATTTTTATAGGTGGACGATGTCTTCTGGGAATGTAAACAAGTTTTACTTTGAGTCTAATCAAGCCCTGGTCTTTAAGTTGGCTCGCTCGACCGGGCTTAAGATTTGTGCCGGCGCTCGATCGGCCGGATTAGTTTTCTTCTTTCTGGCTTTTTTATTTGGTTTTCTTAGTTTTGCCTCAGAACGGCTTGATTGGATTTATGGTGAACAGGCAATCGGCGCTGCTTTTATCTTGCTGGGGCTTTTCTGGTTAAGCTGGCTACTGCACTTATTTTATAAAAACAAGATTATTTTGTTTCGGCCCAAACTGGAGTTAAAGACTTTATTGTCTCAGGGTGGTAATTTAGCTGAATGTTTTGATTTCCGTCTCGCCAAAATATTAATTAAAGAATCGAGAGGCAAAAAAGATATCAAGCCGTTGATGATGGCTCATTGGCTGGTTAAGCGCTGGGCGGGTAGCACCTTTGTGCTCACCCGAATGGGCGTTGGACAGTTATCTCTAGAGAAAAGGATTCAGGCAGAGCTAGATCGCCAAGTCTGGTCAGATGAAAAAATTGATTCAATCGACATTTTTCTAGCTGCCGCAAACCGGGCCTTGGCTCGAAAGAGCGAAGTGATTAAAAACAGCGACCTCTTCTGGGCTCTGTTTCGCTTTGATCCCTTTTTAAACGAATTGTTGGTAGAGCAGGAAATGACCATTGATGATGTTAATAATGTCGTTGAATGGTATGAGCGTTTAAGGCGGGATTCGGTTCAGGCTCAGCGTTTTTGGGATTATCATAATTTAATGCGACGGGGAGGGATAGCGCGTCATTGGGCTGCGGCCTATACCTTGACTATCGATCAATATTCTCGGGATCTGACGGAAATTGCCCGAAATCGGGACAGTCATCCGGAGTTTTTCGGACATAAGGCTGAACTGGAGCAGGTAGAGAATGTGCTGGCTGGTTCTGGCCACAACAATGTTCTTTTAGTCGGGCAGCCGGGCAGTGGCCGGATGGAGGTCGTTCGATCTTTAGCGGCTAAAAGCTTTTGGGGAACCTCGTTGCCTGTCCTGAATGGCAAGCGGTTTATGGAATTAGATTTACTTTCCCTGATTGCTCAAACGCCATCGATGGATGAGGCAATCAGGGTATTGGACAACTGCTTTCGCGAAGCCAGTTCAATGAGCAATGTTATTCTAGTGATTCGAAGTTTGGAAAACTTTCTAAGCCAGACCAATGTTGCTTCGTTGGACCTATCTAATCTATTAGCTAAATATTTGGAGTCAGCGCACTTCCAAATTATTGCTACTGCTTCTTATGAAGGCCTGCATCGTCAGTTACAACAGCGGCCAGGTCTTCTTAATTTGTTTAACAAGATAGAGGTTTCGCCACCTTCTGCTCATCAGACTCTTCTTATTCTGGAATATCTAACTCCGGAGTTTGAGCAGCGCTATGACAAGTTTATCCCTTACCTGACTCTAAAGAAAACTGTTGAACGCAGTGCTCGCTATTTGCAGAACAAACCTTTTCCTCAGAAAGCAATTGATTTGCTGGACGAAGTTTTGGTTTTTGCTTCTCGTCAGAAAAGCAACTATGTTGATCCGGACTGGGTTGATCAAATTATCTCTCGTTTAGCGGATGTTCCGATCGGCCGGGTTCAGTCTTCAGAAAAACAAATGTTGCTCAACCTGGAGAAGTTGATTCATCAGCGGGTAATTAATCAAGAAGAGGCTGTGCGGGAAGTTTCAGCTTCACTCCGACGAGCTCGGGCTGAAATTATTACCCGGCGGGATCGGCCGATGGGCGCTTTCTTGTTTTTAGGGCCAACCGGAGTGGGGAAGACCGAAACAGCTAAAGCTTTAGCGGATATTTATTTTGGCTCTGTTGACAAGATGATTCGAATCGACATGTCTGAGTTCCAGGAAACCAAAGATATTTACCGCCTGATTGGCGATCCTGATCACGTCGGCTTGCTGACTTCTCAGGTTCGCGAGAATCCTTTCTCTTTGATTCTACTGGATGAACTTGAGAAGGCCCATCCCGATATTCTAAATCTGTTTCTGACTGTTTTTGACGAAGGCTATATTACCGACGGCTTCGGGCAAAAGGTTATCTTCGCGGATACTATTATTGTAGCGACCTCTAATGCTGGGGCCGAGGTGATCCGTCAGGATATCGAAGCGGATATGTCGCTTAATATGATTAAAGAGGATTTGCTCGACTATTTAATGAAGCATAAATACTTCCGTCCGGAGCTAATCAATCGTTTTACCGCGGTCGTTATTTTTAAGACTCTGACCCCAGAACACTTGCTTGATATTTCTGAACTGATTTTAGGCCGATTAGCTAATTCTCTTGCCGAGCAGGGGATAGAGTTTCAGATTAATCATCCTCTGAAGGAAAAAATAGTGGAACTGAGCTATCGGCCAGCCTTTGGCGCTCGGGAGATGGAACGGGTGGTTCACGACAAGGTGGCTAATGTTCTGGCTGAGGCGCTATTGAGCGACTATATTAAGCGTGGTGACCGGGTTACGGTTGACCCGACTGATTTTAGTGTTAAATTGATTGATCATGGATAATCAGAAGTGGTTAAGTCGAATTATTGTTTATTATGTGATTGTCTTGACCATCCTGCGGATCGGTCTTGGGCCTTTTGCCTGGTATTTTCCCCAGAGCGTTTTCTTTGCCGATGTTACCAGCAGTGCCTTATTGGATTTAGTCAATCAATCCCGACTGGAAAACAATCTTTCAGCAGTTGAGCTTAACCCTCAACTGAATTTAGCTGCCTATAAAAAGGCTCAGGATATGCTCGAAAAACAGTATTTTGCTCACTATAGCCCCGAGGGAATTGATCCTTGGCACTGGTTTGACCAGGCCGGCTATCGCTATCATTATGCTGGAGAGAATCTCGCTATTCATTTCTTTGATTCAGCTGAGGTTCATCAAGCCTGGATGAATTCACCTTCACACCGCGATAATATTCTTGGCCCTCATTATCGGGAGATGGGCATTGCGGTAGTTCAGGGAGAATTTGAAGGTCACCCGACGGCGATTGTCGTACAGCTATTTGGGACGCCTTACCAGATTGCTTACGCTGATACTTCGCCCGAGCCGATTTTACCACCAGCTTCGGAACCGGAAGCATTACCGGAAACGGAACTTCAGCCAGAGGAAGTTGTTTTTGAAGAGGTGGCTCAAGCAGAAGAAGCAATCGTCGAAGATCGAGAAACGGTTTCTCCGATACCTAATCAGGTTGAATTTTATCCCGAGCGGGAGTGGCGACTGTTGGGGGCCGCTTCCGTAGCGACGATCGAAGTTCCCCAGACTTTCTGGTTTAAATTTTTTAAGTTTCTCTCTCAATCTTATGAAACTTTACTCCAGCAGCTTATTTTTTACGGAGTAATTTTATTAGCAATTTATTTAGCGATTTCGTTTATTAAGCGCCCCTCCGAGCAGATGGTTCAAGCCTGTGGCTGGACAGCTTTAATGTCGTTATTGTTGCTGGTGCTTTCTTTGTTAAGCAAGGATCTGATCTGGCAATTGATATCACCCCCAACAATGATTGGCTGATATTATGGATAATCGATGGTCTTACTTTGTTCTGCCATTCTTGGCGGTCTTCATATTTTCTTTGTTAATTATTAACTGGTCGGAGGTCAGCTGGGTTTTTGACTGGCAGATAGTCCGCCGGGTAACGGAAGATGTTGTTTCTAGAGAACCAGAGCCGGTCCCGGATGAAGAAACAGAACTTGGTCAGGAGGCGGTTGGCCAAACAGATCAGATCCGGATTCCTTCTTTGGGGGTCGAGGCACCGCTTCGGTCTCCGGCTAGTAGTGATCTCAATATTCTGGCCGAGGAGCTTGATCGGGGAGTGGTCCTTTACCCGGAATCGGTTCCACCCGGAGAACTCGGCCGATCAGTTATTCTCGGTCACAGCGCGCCACCAGGCTATCCGGATATTAAATTCGATCGTGTTTTTAGCGACCTAGGAGACCTGGCTGCCGGGGATGTTATTGAAGTTTACTATCAGGAGCGGCTATTTGGTTATGTTGCCGAAAAGGTAGAAACGATGAGTGTTGAAGAATATGGTCATCTCCTCCTGGAGCCAGCTCCCGACGATTATACTTTAATCATTTCCACCTGCTATCCGCCCGGCCGTAATTGGCAGCGTTGGGTGGCCACGGCTCACCTCTTGACAGAATAAGTTCTTACTGGTATCGTGTAATAACAAGGAGGTGGTGTTCGTGAAATATCTAATGATAGTAGTATTGGTTGTTTCTGTGTTGGCGGGGTGCTGCCAGGTAACAGAGTACGAAGAGTTCGAGACAATTACACGTCTCGAATTAGGGAGAGCGCTGGCCAGGAAGCTTGGGGTTGGAATAATCATCTCGGTGGAGAAAGATTTTTATGAGATTGTTCCTACCGCGAAATTTCTTGAGTTGTTAGCTGATTTTAATCCAGAAGGGTCACCACTGGATGCGGCTAACAGCCTCGTTAACAGTTCCAAGATGACCTTTACCCCGAGAGCAGCCATAGGGGTTGCTCTGCTGGGACCACCGGATAACGCTCATTATTCAGTGGTTTATTATGCCAGCAGGGAGGATCTTTACTTGGTTGACCCTATAAATAAAGGGTTAGTTAAGTGGGATTTTATCATCGAAGAAGGGGCGTGGGTTTCCTTTTAATTTTTAAGAAACTTGCACCAGAGAGGCATCGTTGCGTTCAACGGTGCCTTTTTCATTTTAAGCCCTTGACATTTGTTAGATTATAATGTAGAACTGTATAGATTACAGAAATGTATATCATGACTAAAATTAATAAATCAAAAATGATTAAGCGCTGTTTCCAGATTTTGTTTATTGGGCTGTTGATCTTGCAGCCGTTTTTTGCTTTGAATGCTGCTATTATTATAATTCCTGAAGATGATTATTGTACTAACGAATGCTCGCCCGAAGGCAAAGTCGAGCAGTCGGGTAATTATGAAAGAATCTGTG
>ENA-UPTA01005577-UPTA01005577.1-activated-sludge-metagenome-genome-assembly--contig:-NODE-5577-length-11466-cov-4.076593_pt1 | contig 11466 bp, 7 predicted proteins | sample MGYA00238184_ERZ773361 | MGnify/ENA primary metagenome ERZ773361 (study PRJEB29100, sample SAMN05720205) | activated sludge metagenome | isolation source: anaerobic digester from wastewater...
AAAGAACGAAGGATTTGCTTGTTCGCAAATCCCGGCAGAAAAGCACTAAGTTGAGTTATTTCAAAGGGTTAATTGAAATCTCACTGGAACTGGGGTCAGTTCTATACAACGCGCCTCCTGCCAGGCAAAAGAAAGTATAACGCTCCCGACTCAACAGTCAAGTCTGTCAACCGTATTTTTCACATTTTTTTGGCAGATCCCTTCTCAGGCCATCTGAATCAAAGTGACAGACCTAATAAAATCAATAACTTATGAACATCGTTCCATACAGTCTCTCCAGCAGGATTTGAACCGAAAAAACTTCGATCAACTCGCTTTGAGACCCCAAATCCGGTAATTATCGATTCTCCCCTCGTCATCAAACGATCCCACGCCGAACCCGCCGTGGGTCAATATCATGTCGTTCGCTGTCATTACCGGCTGGTCCATATTGTCAAAAAACACCCGGATCTCCCCGCTCTTCGTATTTCGCTCGATTCGAATTTTGTGGAATGTATTGTCGATCCATCGCGTGCCGGAGGTTCGCGTCCTGGCAATGGACACACGCGGTTCCCCGTTCACCAGGAAAATGGAATTGCAGTGCTCATCCCCCTTCAGGCCGAAATGCACGTAATAATAGTGTGATGGGTCCTGATACCCGAAAATCACACACATATCCCGGTGACCGTAATCCGCCGTGGTGGACATCAGGTCCACCTCCAGCGCAAAATCAGAGACCGTCAGATCCTGCAAAATCGCGATATTCTGCGGGGAGCGGACCGGCGGCTGATACGTGCTGTCTTTCACAATGGCATAAAAGTGATTCCCGTCCCGTTCCTGCACGGCGAACGATGCCGGGTCTATCGGTTTCCAGCGATCTGCGCCTTTCTCGAACGTCTCATTCAATAGCAGGGGAAACTCGGTTGTCTTCGTCGTCGGTCCACCCGGAGTGACGCAGCCGATTGCGACCAACAAGAATGCGATCAGGATTCTGTGATTCATCGGAACCTCCTGTCGGATGACCATGATGAGGAAGTCTGAACCATGATTCGAAGGATTACAAGATGACTTGTCTGAACCATGATTGAGGAATCAAGGGAATCCGAAAATCAAGTGAATCGTGGTTCAGACAATCCATGGTTCGGACACGGTTCCCCGTTCAGGAGTCCCGGTATCGTGCTAGACTACGGATAAAGCAAGCTAGGGGTGGGACTTATCCCTGAGAACCGGAGAGCGTATCCGGTAACCCTTCGAACCTGATCCGGGTCATGCCGGCGTAGGGAATGCCGTTCAAAACCGAATTCACACGCGACTTGAACCGCTTTCCCTGGAGGCAAGCGGTTTCTTATTTGAAAGGCAATAGAATGACAGGCATGAGCACCGATCCGATAAAAGAGGCGAAAACCCAGATCGCCCTGGCGCGTCAGAACCAGATCACTCCGGAAATGCGCCAGGTTGCGGCGGACGAACACCTGGACCCGGAAGAAGTCCGCACCGAGGTTGCTTGTGGGCGCATGGTCATCCCCGCCAATCCACGGCATACATGCCTGCATCCCATCGGGATCGGCATCGCGGCACGCTGCAAAATCAATGCAAACATCGGCAATTCCCCGACCACATCGAGCCTGGAAGAAGAACTGGGCAAGCTCCGGATTGCTCTCAAATACGGCTCGGATGCCGTGATGGACCTGTCCACCGGCGGTGAAATCAATCGAATCCGCGACGAGATCATTCGGCACAGCCCCGCTCCGGTCGGCACGGTTCCCCTGTACCAGATGATGTCCCTGGTGGAGGAGCCGCAGGATCTTACACCGGAGATCATCCTGGATGTCATCCGAATGCAGGCGGAGCAGGGAGTGGATTTCATGACGCTCCATGCGGGACTCTTGCATCGTCACCTGCCGCTTGTGGAGCGGCGGTTGACCGGCATTGTCAGCCGTGGGGGTGCGATTGTGGCCTGCTGGATGAGTTTCCATCAGCGGGAGAATCCCCTGTATACGTTGTTCGATGAAATCCTGGAGATCTGTTCAAAGCACGATGTAACGCTCAGCCTGGGGGATGGTCTTCGACCCGGCTGCCTGGCGGATGCCAGCGATGAGGCGCAATTCGCAGAACTGGCTGTCCTGGGCGAGTTGACCGACCGTGCCTGGGCGGCGGGAGTCCAGGTGATGATTGAGGGACCGGGGCATGTTCCGCTGGATCAGATCGCCATGAATGTCGAGCGGGAACGGCAGGTATGCAGAGAAGCGCCGTTTTACGTTTTGGGGCCGCTGGTGACCGATATTGCGCCGGGGTATGACCATATCACCTCGGCCATCGGGGCCACGGTCGCGGCGTTCCACGGCGCGGCGATGCTGTGTTATGTCACTCCGAAAGAGCACTTGGGTCTGCCCAACCTGGAGGATGTCCGGCAGGGGGTGATCGCCTACAAGATTGCCGCTCACGCCGCCGATGTCGCGCGAAAACGACCGGGTGTGCGGGATCGTGACGATGAAATCTCAAAAGCCCGCTTCGCTTTCCAATGGGATCGCCAATTCGAACTCTCCGTGGACCCGGAACTGGCGCAGATCATGCACGATGAAACCTTGCCGGGGCGCGAATACAAAACGGCGGATTACTGCTCGATGTGTGGGGCGCGATTCTGCGCCATGAAACGCACGAAGACCGTCACGTAGAAGGGGATAGAGGTCGGACAACGGAAATCCTGAGTCTTCCGAATCAGTAAAGTGTTACCCATGTGCCCGGTCGTTCAAGGTGGGGGTTGAATCCGCCGGACTTCTAACCCTATGAGGCCATTTTATCCCCTGTAATCCCTCTCCTCATATCCTCAACAATCCTCCTCAGTCTGTGCTTATACGTGTGCCCCTCAAGAACCGCCCGCTGGCCGCATCGCGCAATTTCTTTTCGGCACTCCGGATGGGCCAGATAGAACTCGACTTTCTCTTTCAACTCTCCAGGTGTCCGATAGACGTCCAGGTCTTCCCCGATTCGGAAAGTATCCTCGAACGCCGGAGTGTATTCCGACAGAAGAAATCCGCCACACGCCATGACATCATACACACGTGGATTGAGCGAATGCTCGCACTGCAAGTGGAACAGGTTGATATTGATCTCGCAGGATGCATAAATGGCGGCAGTTTCAGTCGGATAATAAGTTCCTCGACCGGCATAGTGATTGGTCAGCGCTCCGACACGAGTGGAGTCTGCCCACGCGGAGTCGCCGAGAATAACGAGGGGCGATCCGATCAGTGCGTTCAGGTACCGGAGATGGCTCTGTATGCCGGCGGCCTCTTCGATCATCTTCAGCAGAAGTCCCGGGCTGCCGATGCGGGAAAGATCCACCCGGTTGGGGATCTCCTTCTTCAGCCAATCGGCTCCGAATTCCAGGATGCCCTCGATCATTTCCCGAAACACCTTGCCGACACCTGGGCATACACGTTCCATCTGGTCGAAATAGCGCTCCACAACGCGATTGAATCCGGATGAGCCGACGAAGGTGACGCGATGCCCCGGCGAATCCGCCGGAGTAGATGGCGCGCGAAGCGCCGCAGCAGAGGGCAACACACAGCGGCCCTTGTATCCTATCGCCTCCAGGCGTTTGCCATGACCCGGATCGAACACATAAATCCGGTCCAGGATACTCCAGGTTTCGGGACTGGGATCATACCAGTCGGGATCTTCCAGGAAATACAGCACTTGCGGGATACCGGATTCCGCCACGGCTTTCTCCGCAGGTGGCGGCAGCGCTCCCCGGTTCAGCCCCAACAGGAATCCCGGCCTGGTTCCCTCCAGGAAGTGAGTCCACTCCGGCGGAGAACAGAGAAATCGGAATTGCGCGTCGCTCGATGACCGCGCGGTAGCCCGCAGATCCAGCGATCCCGCACTCTCCAGCATCGCCGGAAAGAACATGGCAGTCGTCGGGGGACCGTGTACCCAGATGTCAACAGAATTGAAATCGGTCGGTGTGTGCGGCCCCGATTCCAATGCCGGTCGGTGTGTTTCCCGACTCAGATCATCCAACTCCGCCAGGAGGTCTTCGTTCGGTTCAATCCCCGCGATCCATGTCCAGGGTGCATGATGAAGGTCCGGGACGCTGCGGATCAATGAAAGAAAGCGGTTCCGGCATTCGGGGCCGAGGATCAACAGGCATCGCTGCGAGGATAGAATTTCTGTCCAATCGGTGACTTCCAGGCTTAACGCGAACAACTCTTCGTCCGGTTCCAGGACAATCAGATGGGAAAATGCTTGCTTGACGGCAATAGCCGGGACATACCCCAGTCCCGACCGCCAGATTGCAACTGGCGTTCTTTCATCCAATGCGAACCTGTCCAGGGAATTCTTCACTTGGATAAGGGGCGCACCTGGACCGTGTATCCATGTTCCCTCGCCTGCGCCTGGGATGCGACACAGATATTCCGACCCAAGCGGCGAAAGCCGATACCGTGGTCTCCGTCTTGCCGTACGAAGGTCCTCCAGGATGCGCCGGACGCGCCGTCCCTCCGAAGGATAAAAATTCTCCAGGCAGGACAGGTTCTTCGCAAACGGAGAGGGAGTATTTTCGGACAATTTGCAGGCTCCGAATGGTTTGTGCAGATGGGACACTATAGAACGTTGAGAGGAAGGACTCTACCGAAGGACAGAAATCCAACGTCGGCCTGGTGGGGGTCGTTATGAGGAAGATCACGGGCAACTTGGGGCACAGAGCCGACCGGCTCCGGAACCGGCGGCTCCGTGCTCCATTCTACGGAAAGTCAACTTGCATACGAATTCTCAGTTCACTCATCGGGTTCATGCTTCCTGATCCAATACTCTGCCGAGAAAGGAATGGAGATTCTCCAGCATGTTCACCAGTTGTTCAGGCGGCACTTCCCGAATCACCTCGTTGGTTTTGCTATCGATCACAGAGACAATCGGTCTCTGCATATGATGCAATTGAATCCTGACTCGCTTGCTCACGATATCCGTTTGGGGAGCCTCCAAATCCTCAACCAGGAAGGCTGAAGAAGTCTGGATACTCCGGCCGGAGGAGCCAAAACGAAGTCGTGTCGATTTGAGAGACTCGTATTCACCGGAACTTACCGCTTGCCCGCTCTTTTGCACGAAAGTATCTTCTTCCAATAGAGCGACTGGAGAAGATACGGCTTGAATGGCTTGAATCTGCATTGGCATGCCCTCCTTTGCAAGGGCATCTTGTGCGGGGGAGGGATCAGGCTGCAAGTTGAGCCTGATCCCTACCCACGCCCCCTGTTAGTTTCAGGTTAGCCGAGCAGCGAGAGGAAGCTCTGCTGAATATAATTGGCTTGCGCCAACACAGAGGTTCCGGCCTGCAGGAGAACCTGGTTCTTCGTGAATTCCGTGCTTTCTCGGGCAATGTCAGCGTCCTTGAGTCTTGAATACGATGCCGTCAAGTTCTCAGAGGTCACCGACAGGTTGGAAACGGTGGCTTCCAGGCGGTTGGTTGCCGCGCCGAGCAGGGACCGGGTCTTGTTGACCTGATCCAAGGCCTCGTCGAGGATCCTCAGCCCTTCGTCCACACCTTCCACGGTCGTGATGTCGATGTCTTCCACCGTGCGACCGGATCCGCGCCCGAAACCGAGGTTGTCGGCTTTCAGGTCGCCGATCGCGTTCCGGAATCGCTGTTCCGCATACGCGCCGATGTGGTAGTTCATCGACTTGTTTACCGTCGAAATGATGACCGTGGTTCCGGAGTCGGACAGACCCGTGGTGGCCTTGGTCACATCGAGGATGGCATCAAAGTCCACCGTGACGAATTTTGCCTGGCCGGTGGTCTGTGCGCCACTGATGAAGACGATATCCTGGTCGCCGTTCTGGAATGTCACGGCGGCACCACCGTTCAGCTGTCCGACGAATTCCTGAGCCTGAGTCTCCAGGACATCGGTTCCGACCGTCAATCCGGCACCCACACGCAGGGTGACCTGCGAAGTCGGGACACCGTCCACGGTCGATTGTGGTCCATACAGCGTCACCACATCGCCTGCCTCCACTCGGACCGCTGTTCCACCATTGATGCTCAATGTGGCGCTTTCCGCGAAGCCTTCCAGTTTCAACTCCGCGTCATCCTGGATGGTGACGTGGTTTGTGGTGTCTTGGAAGAAGGTCAGGGTGAACGCGGACTGCGACCCCGTAATGCCAAGGTCGTCGGTCAGTCTGAGCGTCGCGCTGTTTGTGTAGGTAAACTGCGACAGGCTGAACCGGGATACATCGCCATCGGCGACATCCAGGGTTCCGGAGAACGCCGTGTAGGACCGGGTTCGATAGTTGATTTCTTCCATCAGTCCGGAGATCGACTGGAACCGGAAGTCGTTGTAGGCCGTGTCCGTGGTGGCGGTCAGTGTCGTGTCCAGCGTATAGGTGGCCGAGAACGTGGTTCCGTCAATCTCGACGCCGGTGAGCGTGATCGTGCTGTTATTGAACAGTGTCACGCCGCCTGTGTACACGCCCTCAACAAACGTTCCGTTGATGACTGCGGCAGTATTGACCGCGCCCAGGGAAGCGGTTCGTTTCATGAGTGCGCCGTTTGTGTCGAGCCACTGGACCACACTTTCCGTGGATCGCTGTTGTGCGCTGACAACATCTTCCACGGAAATCCGGAAGCTGCCGGTATCGAAGGTCGAACCGGTGATTGCCGACAGGCTGTTTCCCACCTGCCCACTCCCGGACAGAATGGAGACATTTCCAATCGCGGCGCGGGTAACCCCGATTGCCTGGGCCGCCAGCTCGCCGTTTCGGCTGCTTCGCGTGACGGAGATGGAGATACTTGCCTCCGAGAACGTCTCTGTCGTATTGCGAAGGAGAATCCGGCCCGCATTCGCACCGGCTCCGAAAGCCGCTGTGACGTGATAGCTGGACGGAACCGCTGCCGCGCTTCCAAAATAGGCGTTCTCCGCCTCGCGGATAGCCTTGTTGATGGCGCTCAGCAGATCAGCGATATCATAGCTGACGGAGACGGAAATGGATCCGACGAATCGCTGAACACCGTCAGAAAGGACCCCTTCAAAGACGATCGAGTCGCCGGAATACAGCGAAACGCCCTGGAAATAGGAATTCGTCAATAAACTCGCGCCTGTCGCATTCGCGCCATCGATGGTCGCGGTTGTGGTCCAATGCCCCAGCGAGACCGCGATATCGGTCTGGTTGCGAGTGCCCATATTGATGGTTTGCGCGGTTAGCTGCGCTTCCCCCGCAGTAATTTGCGCAGAACCGACTTCGGTTCGGCGAACGTTCAGGAAGGACAAGCCACCGTCCAACGTGCTCGCAACCGGAGACTGATCGATCTTAACGCCGACATAATCCTGACCGGCGATCAGATTGCTCTTGATCTCGAAATCTCCGTTAAGCAGGTAGTTGGTATTGAACTGGGTGGTATTGGCAATTCGGTTGATCTCGTCAATGCTCTGGAAAATTTCATCCTGAAGCGCCTGGCGAGCCTGGATGTCGTTCACGCCGGTGTTACCGGCCTGGATGGAGAGAACGCGCATACGGTTCAGACGATTGCTGACCTCTTCCAGCGCGCCTTCTGCCACATTGATCAGGTTGATACCATCCTGGGCGTTTTCGACCGCCCGGTTGATACCCGAAAACTGCGCTTTCAAACGAGAGGATACGGTCATCCCGGCGGCGTCATCGCCAGCCCGGTTGATGCGTAATCCGGAAGACAATCGTTCGATGGATTTCTGTATCCTGATCCCGGTTCCGTCGAGGTTTCGGTTGGCGTTAATTGCAGCGATATTGTTTACTACGCGAGTGATACTCATTGTTTCTTCCTCCTTGAAGGCGGGTTCGGCATCCCTGCCGAACTTGTTCCGGGGGGTGCTCCCGGTGGGTGATTGTGAGAGCCTTTGCCGGGTTTGCTCGCTGGGTCGTGACCCCCATTGAGTTCCCTTTTTGTGGCGGGTGGCACTCAACCCGGACGTTTTTGTGAGGAATTCGCCCAAACCCCTGGCCGTTTCACCGGCTCGGAACTCCGATCTCCGCCGGCGATCTGGCGTCTCTCACGTCATACATCCCTCCCTTCTACATCAACACCGGCGCTCCGATACCAGCGTTTTTGTTTTTTTCTCATGGTTTTCCGTTCACTCCGCAAATTCTCTGAGAAAAATTATCGGCTGAGGTCGCTACTTCTTGAGATACATGTGTTGAAGATTTTCTGCCGTGGGGTGACATGCTATCTGCTGGAAGTGAGGTTGGCGCCGGAAAAAAGTCGCAAAAGAGCCATTTTGGCACAGTTGAGGCTGCCGAGGATGGCTGTCTGTTGCCAGGCTGGAAGGCATCTTTTTTATATAATTAAAAATAAGCGTAAAAACTACATATCATAATGAGAATTCGGAACAGGTGGGGGCGATCCGACGTCTTGAGGAGATTTCTCCCTTCGGTCCAAATGGCAGAAGGGTTGTCATTCCGAACGAAAGCGAGGAATCCTTATGAGTTTTACGAACATCCGGTTGCCTTTTGATAAGAATATTTTGGGTGGGACGCGCAGATGTCCTGAATGCTGTGGACCTACTGGAGGAAGAGCCTTTTCGGTGATTCGCCTCATTCGACAATCTTGACCGCGACGATCAGAAATCGTTTTGTTTGCCCAATCTCTTCCGAGTTCCCGGCATTCATCAGGGTCTTTCCGGGCAGGGTGGAACGGAGCCTTTCGCCGTCCGCCGAAAGCCAGAGTTCCACACCGCCGATGGCTTTCCAATCGGTGCGGGTTACGGTCATCGGCGAAGAGAGAAGATCGGGTGGCTGGGCGGAGTGTCTTGGCTGTTGCGCCACCTCCACTGCACCTTGCTGTCCGGCCAGGAATTCGCGTCGCACTCCCGGTTCGCCTTCGTCTCGACACACCGAGACTCTGGCTTTGACAATCCCTCGAGCCGCATCCGCCGCCAGGGTTTCCACGGCCAGGTAGTGACCGGGAACCACCTGGACAACGGTCTGTTCTCCGGGCCAGGCCACAACATGGAGGGTGTTCCATAAAGAATAGGTCGTATAATTGAATCGGTCTTGCAGAACATCACGCATATCGTTCAGGTCCGGCGGAAGTGCCCCCACAAGCCCTGCCTTCTGGCCGAGCAATACCCGAACCTCCAGATCCAGATCGGCACCAAAGTCGTCCACTGTCAACGGTCGGGATTCCTGTGGCTGCGCCGCAGGTTGCTCCACTTGGGGAGCGGAGGGTGGCTGAGAGGGGGCAGCCGGCTTTTCTTGCCCGAAGGCAGGCAAAATCAGCACGATGCATGCAAAGAAAACGGCAAAAATGCGTTTATTCATGGGATTATCTCCTGATCGTACCCAAGGGCCGGGACTCAAATCAATAAGAAGCAAGACCTATTCCTATTGTACCAGGAATGTGCACAGGATCGGGATAGTCACGCAGCTGATCAGGCAGGAAAGAGCAATACACAAGGCGATATATCGCCGGTCCGGCGGTTGGCCGTAATGAGCGGTGAACACACAGGCGATAGCGGCGGTCGGCATGGCCGTCTGCAGTATGAGCAGATTCCCCAGCGCCGATCCGATAGGCATGATATGCACAAGAAGGACAGCGATTATCGGCGAAAGCACCAGTTTCAAAACCGCCGCAATCCCGGCGGCAAATAGGATCTGGGCGGAACTCAATAATTCAAAAACATGCAGTCCCCTACCGACAAGAAATCCGAGCAGCAAGAATGTCAGCGGCATAGTGACCTGCGCAGAGGGCGACAGGATTCTCGGGATGGTCTCCCCCAGTCCGACCTGCAACAGTCCCAGTGCAAATCCAAGCAGTCCGGCCAGCGCCACGGGCACGGTGAGCATTTCAAAAAGCCGCTCCGGAAAGGACGGCTGCTGACTTCCGAGGTACATCCCCAGAATCGCCACGATCACAAGTGAAATGTGAAGGATATTCGCGGCGGTCTCCGCAGGAACGCCGGTCTCGCCCCCCAGTGAGGTGAGAATCGGAGGCGGAATCAGGAAAGGGTGCGCCAAAAGAATCGTCATCAGGATGAGCGAATGAGTCTTCTGCGGCAGATGGAACATCCTCAGAACGAATGAGGAGACAATCCACAAGGCAGCGGTATGGAAGAAAAAGAAGAAAAGAACCAGCCCCAGATCCTTGTCCACTTGCATGGGCCGCGCCAAATTGAACAATAGATAGACTGGAAGGAAAAAGAACAGCAGGCAGGTCGCCACAGTCCGGTCTTCCATGCGCTGAGAAAAACGGCCAAATAGAATGCCCAACAGAACCGGGAGAAGGACGGGGCCGAGTGAATGAACAATACCTGTGAGCGTCGAGCTGATGGCCATTTCGTTTGTATTCGAGATCGACCCTGAATGTCTGGAACGGATCGGTCTCGGGCCGCACCGAAGTTGTGTTGTTGGAACGTCTTATATCGTCTCAGGACTCCACCGCACGAACAACCGGAGTCCCCAGTAAAAGGTAACATGAAGTCCATCCGTATACGAGGGGCGAGAGAGCATAATTTGCAGCGAATCGACCTGGATCTCCCACGGGACCGCCTCGTGGTGTTCACGGGAGTCAGCGGTTCCGGGAAATCCTCGCTCGCTTTCGACACCATCTACGCCGAAGGCCAGCGGCGCTACGTAGAGTCCCTTAGTGCCTACGCTCGTCAGTTCCTGGGGCAAATGGAAAAGCCCCACGTCGACCTGATTGACGGCCTGTCCCCGGCTATCTCCATCGAGCAGAAAAGCGCTGCCAAGAATCCCCGATCCACGGTCGGCACGGTTACGGAAATCTACGACTATCTGCGCATCCTGTTCTCCCGCTGTGGAACACCCCACTGCCCCGATTGCCATGAGCCGGTCGGCTCTCAAACCGTCGATCAGATCGTGGACCGCATTCTGGAACTGCCGCAGCAGACGAAATTCATGGTTCTCGCACCACGGGTCCGTGAGCGAAAAGGGGAATACAAAGACATCTTTGAAGATGCCAAGAAGGACGGCTTTGTCCGGGTCCGTGTCAATGGAGTTATTCACGATCTGGAAGAAGAGATCGTTCTGGACAAACGGTTGAAACACAACATCGAAATCGTCGTGGATCGCCTGGTGATGCGTGAGGACATCCAATCTCGCCTGTCCGATTCGGTTGAGACCGCCCTGCGCGTGGGCGAAGGAACCCTGATTGTATCCATTGTCGACGGCGAGAACCTGTTTTTCAGCGCAAAGAACGCCTGTCTGAAGTGCGGGCGATCGTTCGATGAACTCACACCGCAGCATTTCTCGTTCAATCATCCGCTGGGCATGTGCCCGGAATGCGATGGGTTGGGCCGGAAATTGGAGCTGGATCCGGACCTGGTCGTCCCCAACAAACATCTCTCCGTTGTCGAGGGCGCGATCCATCCCTGGCGGAACCTGTTTGAAGGAAACAGCGATGCGTACTGGGCAAGGCAGATTCGAGGTCGTCTGCAAACCGTCGCCCGGAAATTCGGATTCTCCCTGGAGACTCCCTGGGAAAAACTCTCACAGAAGGCCCAACAGGTT
>ENA-UPTA01005583-UPTA01005583.1-activated-sludge-metagenome-genome-assembly--contig:-NODE-5583-length-11459-cov-9.055682_pt1 | contig 11459 bp, 10 predicted proteins | sample MGYA00238184_ERZ773361 | MGnify/ENA primary metagenome ERZ773361 (study PRJEB29100, sample SAMN05720205) | activated sludge metagenome | isolation source: anaerobic digester from wastewater...
TTTAGGCACTCAACTTACTTTTTCAGGCAGGGCTGCTAAGCTGGCGAAATAGTTCCTCAACGCTCATCAGTTCCATTCCCATATTTTCTATCTGGGTGAGGAATTTTTGTAACGCGTTCAGTTTCTCCCGATTATGGCAATGAGTAATAATTACCACGGGTTCTTTTCGGCCTTTGTATTTTGCCAGACCTTCAATTTTGTTGATAATGGTAGCATCGCTATTATCAGGAACATCCAGAAAAATATCTCTTTTGGCAATTTTCAGCCCCAGGTTCTTTGCTGCCGTAAAAGCCGCACTTTTGTTGATAGTAGCACTATCCAGAAAATACAAACCCAGCTCGTTTAATTCTTCCAAAATCAAATTCATAGTAGCAAAATCGGAAGTTACTTCACTGCCCATATGATTATTGGCGGCAACGGCATTGGGAATTTGGGCGTAAAAATCCTGTAATAAACTGGAGATTTCTTCTTTATCCATTCCGGTTTTAAGAAATCTTTTGCCGGGATTGGCGTTGTGGTCAATTGCCTGCATTGGAATATGAATTAAAACATTGTGCTTGGTTGTCTCAGCCAAGCGGGCAACTGTTTGCGTGTAAGGCAAATCCGGTAAGATAGCAAAAGAGATTTTAGCAGGCAGAGCAGAAAAGTCATTCAGTAACTGCCCTGCATTTTGCCCAAAATCATCAATGATAATTACTACCGGGGGCATCACATCATTTTCAGACCAGGTATATTGATAGGATTGAATAGCTGCCATATCTGGAGTGGAAACTGCTTTACTTTGGGTTTCCTTATCCGTCTTTTCTACCTGTTCGGCTGCTACTTTCTCTTCTGGGATTGCCGTTTCCGTTTTTTTGCCGCAACCTAACAGAAGCAGGTTTAGCAGCAATAATAAGCTCAGGATGGTCTTTTCCATATTATTTTATCTCCTGTTTTGATACCTGATTTCTTTACTATTCCTGCATTAACTTCCAGCACATATTGGTGGGGATGGTGAGGGGTAATTCTCTTTTCGCTAAAAGGAACTGCATTTTCATAAATATCGTTGATAGTGCTATCGGCAGCTATAAATAGCATATCCAAAGGCAGATAAGTATCCTGCATCCAGAAATCATAGATATCCGGATATTCAAAAATAAACAGCATTGCCTCATTATCAGCCATCTTTTCTCGGTATTTTAAACCCTGCATCCTTTCTAATTCCTTTTCGGCAATTTCTATATTAAAAGTAGCTTTTTTAAGACCTTCAGGAGATATTATTTCCAAAGTGCCATCCTGCCGAAATTCATATTTGGGCTCTGGCTCGGGATTGGGGGAAGCTGTTTTTTTACAGCTGAACAAAAAACAAATTCCAATCAGACCTAAAACGAGCAAATGTTTCTTTCGCATTGAGAGCATTCTCATTTGGCAAGTAGCATTTTACGGGTTTGCTGAAAATCGGGAGTAGACAAACAAGAAAAATATACTCCGGAACTAACTTCTTTACCGGCATCATCTAAGCCGTTCCAAACGAAACTGTGTTTTCCTGAAGCCAAAACACCTGATACCAAATGACGCACAAGCTGTCCTTTAAGGTTATAAATAGTTAGCGAGACCGGAGTGTTATGCTTTGCCAGCGTAAAATATAAGGTTGTTTCCGGATTGAAAGGATTGGGACTATTGGGCAAAAGAGAAGTAAGCATTTCAGGGGCAAAAGGATCATCTGTGGCATTACCAATAGTTACAAATTGTGAACCATGAACTCCATTTACTGTATAGAAAAGAGTAAAATCCTCAGGATTGGAGGCTAGGGTAATAGATAGCGATTGCTGGTCAATATTATAGCCGGCAAAACCGTAAGCACCGTTTTCATTATTTATTGCCTGCACAAAGGGCTGATTATTATAAATTCCCTGATGATTAACTTGATTGATAGAATTAGGCGCTACAGAAACAGTTAAGGACTTCAATTCGTCAATATTGCTGAAATTCAGGTATAGGTTATCACTGTAACTGGCAGTTAAAACGGGAACAGTAACCTCCTCCGGAACTCCCGATTGCACAGGTAGAAGATAATCCGCTACAGATATATATTGGCAAAGCAGATAGCTGTCAAAAGCATCAATTATACTATTGCCATCTACATCGGCATTCGTAATCCGATATGCTTCCCAGGGTCTTACATCAATTTCCGGAATAGGGTCCAGACCAATAGCATATTCAGTGATAAAGGCAATATCCCGCATATTGATAATGCCGTCGGAAGTTACATCTCCAAAAACTGCCTGATTATTATTAATACCTGTAATCTTAACCTCGTCAATATAGATACCATCAGCGGTTTGACTATAATCGGTCTGTATTCTGAAACGCAAGTATAATTGATTTCCCGCATAGTTGGCAAGGGAATAAGTTTTTGGTGTCCAAGTGCTTAGGGTTCCTGTGTAGCTATCTAAAACAGTCCAGGTGTTACCATTGGCAGATGCTTCCAAATATACATAATCATAGCTATCCTCTAAAGCATATTTACACTTGAAAGATAACCCGGGATTAACTACTTGAGCAAAAGACAGCGGATTATTAATAGTTACACTGCGGTTTTGGGAATTACTGTAATTCCCGGAAGGCGAATCGGTCAAGACATTGGAACCTTCGTAATTTACAATTCCCCAAGTTCCGGTAGCCGTCCAGTTTCCGAGTCCGTTTTCAAAATTATCCTGGAAGAGAGGATTCTGAATAGTAAAGATATTGCGGTGGTCATTGTGCCTTATTTGCACAGGATATGTGCCAGTAGAATTATCCGCGGTAGCAAGATAAATTTGGTAATCACCTTCATCAACGGTAAAGGAAAATAAACCTTGAGCATCGGTCTGGACAGTAATTGGAGGATTGCTGTTCAGAGTTACGCTTGCTCCTGATAATGTAATTCCTGCCTGGGTGCGCACCTGCCCTTCAAAAGTTGTCAGCAGGGCAGATTGTAAAGTAAAGTTTTGGCTATAGAAACCGGTTGGAGGAACAGTAATATTCACTGTTTGAGGTATATAGCCAGCAGCGGAGGCAGTTATTTGATAAGTTCCTGGAAGCAATAAACGATGATAATCTCCAGCTGGCAGGTCGGTATGTTCCAGTTTGGAATTTCCAGCAACCGTAATGGTAGCAGCAATTGGGGTTCCTGAAGAGTTGGTAACAATCCCTTTCACCCCGTTTTGGGCAAATTCAATATATTTTAACAGTGATTCTTCGTTATCCGCCCAATAAGCATCCAAATTAGAAGCAGGAGGCCATTTGTCATAGCCAATTTCAGCGGTTAGTTCAATACAATCGGTATAATAATAATTCCAGTCCTGCATACTGCCCGTAATTACATACCAGGCAGCTCCATTGGTAATTCCATGCACAAATTCGGTGCTGTTGAACATCGGAGAATTTTCTCGGGAATAAGTTAAAGCCATTTCAATGAGCAAAGCATTATCCGGGGTCAAGATATAGGTGTAATCCCAGGGATAGTTAATCACCAGGGAACCGCCATGAAAGTTAATTGCCAAATCAAAATCATGAGCATTACTGAAATCCATTACGGCAATTGTTTCTGCAGCCCAGGGTTCTCCATCGGGATGTTGATTTCCAGTAGGCATTGGAAAATTACGGTTCAAATCAATTCCATTGGCATTATAACGAATCCCTGCCGCATAACCATCCGGATTAAGCATCGGATTTATCCAAATTTCCGTGTTATCCACCAGGTTCGTTATGCGCGGGTCTATTCCATACTGAGTTGTAAGTAATTGAATAAGTCGGATAAGCATATCGTAGCCGACAACTTCATCGCCATGTATACTGCTGATATATTTAAGCTCGGGTTCGGTTTCTTCCAAAGCTACATTATCACTTATTTTCAACATTAGTAATGGTCTGCCATCAACACTTGTGCCAAATTGAACCAATTGACAGATACCGGGATATTGAGCTGCCGTTAGTTGCATAAAATTCTGGTATTGAGTTAAAGTGTAATAGCTTCTATCATCTTTAGCACTATCAGCCAGAGAAGCAAAATATGCTTCCGCGGGATTGGGCAAAAGCTCGGTTAATATCCCCGCGCTGTGTATTTTATCCCTTTCTTCATTATTACGCACTTCTATGTGAATAACACCGGTTTGCAGGTTTACATAATCAATGCTAACCTTCAGTTCATTCAGCTTTTTGAGGTCTTCTTTCAGGTTCCAGCTTTGAATGCGTAAAGGATAAGCAAAAACAGCTGTAGCCATAGTCAGCAGGCATAAAGTAAAAAGGATGCGTTTCATTATTTTAATCCTTATTGTTCTTATTGTCTTTTCTGCGTCAGCAGGAATTCATTCCCTATTGATAAGCATATCTTATACCATATTTAAGCAGTTAAGAAGAAAAGCCAGGCAAACAAAGTCACATAACTGTTTAAGCTTAATGCTGCTTCATTCCTGATCTGACATATTTCACTTGCAGTTATTGCATTGTGCCTGGCAAAGTTCAACGATTTTATTCCCTTAATTCTGTCAATCAAAAACGCAATTTCAAAGTGGTGGATAAACGCCAGTCAGCCGCTTCAGAGCATTGTTTTAGAAAGCTGAAGAATTTGTGAGCGTTGAATTTGGCAAAAGTGAAAGAATCAATCTCCGTAAAATCATCTATAAAAGGAGAAAGCTTAACTTCCAGCAGAGAATTGTTATTAAAAAGGCAGGCAGAAATAAAGTCAATTCTCAATTCCTGCCAGGTTCCCCAGGAATATTGGGGAGCAATAGACCAATAGAAAGTTCTAATATCGTGGCGGAAATCAATATTAGCTGTCCACCGTCTGTTTTTTGTCTGCAATTCATAATAGTTCTGCTTTTCTTGAGCATACTGATTTTCTTCGTAAGCGAAACCGAGATCAAGCATAAAGGCATTATCGGGACTGTTTCTAAAAGGCAGTTTTAGCCATTGGGTATCTAAAGAACGAGCTATTAAAGGATAAGTATCAAACACCAAATCATATTGAAAGCCCAATTGCCTGTATAGGGTGTTACTTTTACCCGTTTGATAAATGTAATCGCTATAATCGGCTCTTATTTGATAGCTCTGAAAGAAAGCCAAGCGGTCACCAATCAGGATGTTGCATTCGGGAGATAACTTCCAGCTGCTTATTCTTTTATTATTAGCCGAAAGCAGGGAATCCAAATAAACATCTTTGCTGAACCCATAGCCAAACCAGTTTCCCAAAACTATTCTATCGTGCAAGTAATGTTTCCAGCCCAAACGCAGGTTATGAGATAAGAGGTCGTTATCCCATTGATTATTATCTTCGGGGAATTTGATAAGCTGTAAATCTATAGCATAAGCAGCAATTAAAGAATCGCCTTCACTGTATTCCCAATTGATACGACTGCCGAGATGTCTATTTTCCGTATTCCTGGTATTGAGGTCATAGTAATAATCCTTAATGGCATAAGTATGGGTAAGTTCATTTTGCCACAGGATACCGGGCAGAATTTGATAGTCCAGGGAAAGTTGAGCGAGATTATAGTAATCGGTATTATTGCGAATTTCATTGTTACTGTAGCTGGTTTTCCGTTGGTTGTAATCATCCCTGATTTCCAAATAAACAAAATCGTTCGGGAAAACTTGGGCGTTTGTAGAGAGGGAAATATTATGGCGTAGCTGATTATCTGTGTGCAGATAGTTACTGCGGGTGGCATCTTGTTCTGGAGAGGTTAAAACATAGATATCCTCATTATGGTAATTGTAGTTGGCAAGGCAGTTCCAGGTAAAATAATTACCGGAAAAGTTGTAGTTAGCTCCCAAATTTGCATAGTCATAGGATTCCCAGTTCAGTTTCTTGCGTTCCGCATTGGCCGTTATTCCTCCTGCGGAATTTTGCGAAAAAGCGGAATAATGAACATTGGAGCCAAGCCAATAGCCGTCACTTGATAGCAGATTATTACTCACATAGCGGTCTTGCTCATTGCGTAAAATGCCTTTGCTGAAAATGCCTATCTGCAAACTATCCAAAGGGTAATAAGAAAGCTGATAACCAATAGAGGCAGTTTTATTCACATAAGCCGAGGGCTCAAGATCGCTGTTATCAAAGAGGGTTATATAATTGGAGCTGAAAGTATGCAGGAAGTTCCTGTGTGCCAGTTCCAAACCAACATTCAATTCGGAATTCTTAGCTTCCTGATTGAAATTCAACCGGTTTTCAGTGTTGTTGATACTGTTGATGATCAATCTTGCTTTGGCGGAAGGAGAATACATAAATTGCAAGGCATTTTGGATGCTTAAAACCTGCTCACTATTATAGACAGTCCAATCCAGACCCTTATTTTGAGCCCGTAATAATGGACTATAAAGCAGCCCAGCAATCACTAAGCAGAATAAAATCTTCTTCTGCAAGTTCCTCCCCTCGTTTTTTAAAGTTAAGTTGTGAAAGCTCTGCCAATTTAGCTGTTTTTTCTGCTCCCAAAACTGGTAGCAGGTTATTTGCCAAGGTTTTTCTCCGGTGGGCAAAAGCCATTTCCAGCAGTTTATTAAACAGTTCGGGATTACTGATAAGCGGTTTATTAGCCCGCGGAAGCATTAAAATTACCGTGGAATTAACTTTGGGCACAGGATAAAACATTTCTCTGCTTACCTGCAACTTACTGAAGATATCATAAACCAAACCTAAGCGGATAGTTAGCGGAGCATAGTGTTTATTGCCTGGCTTAGCGCTAAGCCGTTCTGCTACTTCTCTTTGCACCATCAGCACGAGGCGGGAAAAGAAAGAGCTGTATTTTTCCAGCAGAGATAAAAGCGGACTGGTTATCTGATAGGGGATATTAGCAATCAATTTCAAGGAGCTGCCATCCTTTTGGAGATACGAAAACCAGTCCGCTTTCAGAATATCGGTAAATTCCAGTAAGACATTGTTGCCATAGCGCTCAGAAAGGTATTTTTGCAGGCGTTTATCTATCTCAAAAGCCCGCAACTGAACATTGTATTTAATAATTTCAGTGGTTAAAATACCTTTTCCGGGACCTATTTCCCAAACCTTATCCGAGGGTTGTAGTTCAGCTAAAGCAACGATTTCCTCAGCTATTGATTCCTCAATCAGGAAATTCTGCCCCAGAGCTTTCAGGGCTTGCATCTTGTATCAAATTATGCTTTCGTGGAGATAATTATTAGCTGCACGAAAGCCATCTGCAAATTATTGTGCGCTTAATTTCTCGGCAGCTATGCCTTTACAGGTTTTGCAAACCTTATAGGTTTTTTCGCCAACCTTCACTTCATAGAGCAGTTTAAGGCCTGTTTTATGACAGACGGGGCATTCACCTCTACCGTGATTGGGCAGGTTTTTTAATCCTTTACCGCGAGTATTTTTTGCCATTGTTTTCTCCTTGTTAGATGATCATTATTTTAGGGACATTTTTTGCTTTTGTGTTCTTAAATAAGCATTGTGTTGAGCCAATTTCGGATAGCGAGCTTTAGCGTCAATTCTTTTTTCCTGCAGCAGGTCTTTTTCTTGAGCTGTTTCGTGTCGGCTAATTTTGGTCTTGCCAACTTTTCAGCAAGGCAAAAACAGCGAGAGCCAGTTGCTGCGGAGGTTAACCTTCTGTTTTTTAGCAGTTATTTGCTTCCTCATCAGCAAAGGGATTGAGTGCTTTTTTAATAACTGGTTGTTCATGGGGAATAAGGCAGAGAAACTTCAAGGTCTCATTTCCGACATTTTTAAATGTATGTATCAGATTGGGGTCTACGAAAATAGCGTCATCGGCACCAAAAGCCATTTCTCCCCGTTCTGTAACCAGGGCACCTTTTCCGGAAAGGCAGTAGACCTCATGTTCCCAATTATGTTGATGGTAGGGAGTATGCCCCCCGGGTTCAATTTCAAACATCCGCATCGCAAAAGTAGGTGCGCCATCTTTTTGGGCAATCAGCCAGCGGATTTGTGCTTTTTCGGCACCTTCTACGGTTACGGGTTCCAATTCCACTTCCGTGTAATGGATAATTTTCATTGTTTCCTCCTGTGCGGGATTTTATTCTATAATAGATAAACTAAAGCGATAGGCAAGAAAGCCAAATTTTTAAGCTTGATATACTGGATAGGCAGTAACTACAATGTCCTGTCCCATTTTGCGGCAGCTGATTTTTTCCATCGGTAACGCCTGATTGATATTTTCAATACCCAAAGTTGGCAGAGGGCTTTTTGTTCCACCTAATATCCTGGCACCGTAAAGAAAGATAATTTTATCCGCCAATTTTGCTTTGATAAATGCTTCGGCAATACCGCTTCCCGTCTCCAGCAGAACGCTGTAGTATTTCATTTGATATAATAACTGCAAAACCTCGTGTAAGTTAAAATGGTTGTTCCGGCATTGCAGGGTTTCTATTTTAACCCCCTTTTGTTGCAATTCCTCAGCTTTCTGGGTTTTCAGCATTGCGGGGGAGGTAATAATCATTGCGGGAAAGGATGAAGCGATAGTTACAAATCTTGACTGCACTGGAATTTTGAGCAAAGGGTCTAAAACTATGCGCAGAGGTTGTTTGTGATTTCCCGGTAAACGCACATTCAGCAATGGATTGTCACTTAGAACAGTGTTGATGCCGGTTAAGACCACATCGTTTTCACCACGCAAGCGATGGACAAATTGGCGGGCATTATTTCCCGTTATCCAGCGTGAAGAATTATCTTCAGCGGCGTATTTACCATCCAGAGTAAGAGCTGTTTTCCAGGTTACGAAAGGTCTGTTTTTTTGGATATAGCACAGGTAATATTCCAGTTGAGTGCGGATGGTATCTTCCAGAAAGCCGCAATGAACTTCAATTCCTGCCTCTTGCAGCATTTGCATGCCTTTTCCATTCACCAAAGGATTGGGGTCGGAAATTCCAATGTAGACCTCTTTAATTCCTGCCTCAATGATGGCTTGGGCACAGGGTGGCGTTTTTCCGTAATGAGAGCAGGGCTCCAAAGTGACAAATAAGGTAGCACCTCGGGCTTTTTTCCCGGCTTTTTTAAGTGCCTGAATTTCGGAATGGTCACTGCCATATTCCAAAGTCCAGCCCTGGCTGAGCACAGTATCATTTTTAACGATTAAGGAGCCCACGAAAGGATTGGGAGAGCATTTTCCCCGGGCTTTTTCCGCAGCCCGCATTGCCATCTTCAGATATTGTTTTATTCGGGTTTCGGTCATTGCAGTTTTTCCAGATTTTTGCGGGCTATTTCAAAGCTTGGGTATTTTTGCACAATTTGCTGCCAGAGCGCTTTTGCCTGTTCCGTTTTTCCGTTTCCGGCATAAGCGACGGCAAGGTTATTTAGCACATTAGGGTCATCCGGGTGCAAGATATTCAATTCTTCCAGCCAGAGTGTTGCCTGTTCATAATTTTCTTCCGCCAAATAATGAGCGCTTAAATGCAGGTAGGGTTCCGTCCAAGTATTATCTAAAGCGATGGCATTAAAGAAATCCACTGCCGCTTTATCTCTTTGTTTTACCATTTGCCAGTATAAAGCGCGGTAATAATATAGGTCGGGACTATCGGGATATATTTTCAAAGCAGCGCAAAGTAAGTCCCAAGCTTTGGCATCATCCCCTTTGCCGAGGGCTTCGGCTATATCGGCATAAAACTTATTTTGTTTAAAATACGCTTGCGGATTGCCGGCGATGTTTTGTCGGATTTTCCAGTTACCGTTAGCGTTGCTAAGCACTAAAGTCCAATCCTGTTTATGATTCAATTCCACAAAAACCAGAGCGGTAATTCCATCTTCTCCCAGTCCGCTGTATAGGACGCTGTAAGTGGATATTTTACTGAAGAGAGAGATTGCCTTAATCAGTTCAATATACCTTTCCGCTAAATCCTCCATCGGGTTCTGATTGATGGTTAATTGGCGTAATTCATTCCATTTCAGCTGAATAAGGGCTGTCATCCATTTTTCTGCACAGTCCTCGGGATCCTCTTTTTTGGCAGCGGGAGTGAAAGGCAAATCTAACTTTTTCAGTAGATAATCCATTGGAAAATATACCGGATATTGAAATCTACTCAACCAGACAAGCATTTCCTGCGGGTTTTCACCAGCTGCTTTGGCGGGAGTTCTATTTTGCAAGAAAGAATTTTCTTTACCTATCCAAAGGTCTATATGATGTTTAATAGCATTTTCAGCTTCGGCGCGGGAATCGGCTTTAAATGCAGGAAACGGGTTTGTTTCATCTATTTGGGGTGCATAAACACAAGTTTGCGGACAGTGGGTATCACTGCGTGTTTCATTACAGCATTGCCAGCAGATATTTTTTCTTTTCCGGGGACACATTCGCAAAGCCCTTTCGTTATAACAGGATTGGCAGCGTGAGCTCTTAAAAATCTTCAGCACTTAACGCCTCTCTAAAAAAGGAGGTAACTGGCGTTTGAAACTTGATTTTTCCATCATCATCCGCACTTTGGTGATTATTTCTTCCGGCAGTTCCGGCTTTTTTTCGCCTTCCGTTAAAAATTGCAGCACACTATCCAAAACGGGATAACTGATTCCCAGCTCCAATTCGTCGCTTTGACCTGACCATAAATCAGCCGTAGGAGTTTTCCGAATCACTTTTTCCGGAAGAACCAATTCCTTCGCCAGTTCCCAAACCTCGGTTTTATATAAATGCGCAATGGGCTCAAAAGCACAGGCAGCATCGCCAAACTGAGTAAAATAGCCGACTAAGATTTCACTCCGATTACCGGTGCCGACAACTAAGCCATTTTTTCCTGCTGACTGGTCATAAAGAATATTCATCCTGATGCGTGCCATCCAATTTCCTTTGCGCAAAGGAGTTGCGGCTAAAGCATATTTTTCAAAATAACTATCGGTTAATTCGTCTATCATTATGGTCTGCATAGAAATGCCCAGGTATTTTGCTACCAGGGAAGCATCTGCCCTGCTATCAGGATTACTTTCCCGAGAGGGTAAACAATAAGCAAAGAGATGTTCTTTGCCCATTGCCTGAACGGCTGCAGCAGCAACCACGGCAGAATCTACTCCCCCGGAAAGACCAATCACCAGGTTAGCGAATTTGCTTTTTCGGCAGTAGTCCCGAATGAAATTGACTATTCTCTCTTTTTCCTGTTGCATATTTAGCATAGTATATTCATCCTTCAGTTTACGATAATCATTATCCGCCTCTCATAGTTGGTTCTTTTCGTCAAGTGAATTCTGCGGAACCGGATAACTATGAACCGCAAACGGTAACCTATGTTAACTTTTAACTTTAGAACTACTTGCCTGTTAATTTCTTTAATGCTCATTTAACGATTCTTTAACGATTCCTTAACGGCGTTAAAGCATCGTTAAAGAATCGTTAAAGGGTCATTAGGGGGACGAGAAAGAAATAAAGGAAAATCATAAGCACAAAATGCAATAGCCTTTCCTTAAATCGCAATCTAAAGATTGACAATAAAACAAAGTTCCAAGAAATTGAAATCGGAGAAGGAAAATATGAGGAAAACGGTTTTACAGGCATTCC
>ENA-UPTA01005584-UPTA01005584.1-activated-sludge-metagenome-genome-assembly--contig:-NODE-5584-length-11459-cov-7.536040_pt1 | contig 11459 bp, 6 predicted proteins | sample MGYA00238184_ERZ773361 | MGnify/ENA primary metagenome ERZ773361 (study PRJEB29100, sample SAMN05720205) | activated sludge metagenome | isolation source: anaerobic digester from wastewater...
CGCTCAGCCAGGAACTGCTTCAGGAGCGACTGGTATGGGATGTCGCGCTTGTTCGCGAGCACCTTGAGCTGACCGATCATGGCCTCCGGAAGCCGAAGGGAAATGGTGCGGAGTGTGGGCTTGAGGTTCGGAAACGACCTGGGCTCAGCCTTCGTCCAGTCGACGAAGTCGGTGGAGTCATGAGAGGCCCAGAAGGCCCGCTCCTGATCTTCGGAGGCGAAGGAAGGGACCGGCTCACGCTTTGACTTGGGCATGGGTTCTGGCCTCCCTTCGCGTCATGTCGCGGGCGGAGATGACCCGGATGAGATGGCGCCGGACGGTGAAGGAGATGAAGAGCAGACGGCCGGCGTCGGTGGAGCCGAGAGCCATGAAACGGCGCTCGAGCCTTGAATGAGCCTCGTCGGGCCGAAGGAGGAGAGGATCGTTGAAGAAGACCTCCTCAGCCTCCCAGAACGTCACGCGGTGACTGATCCGGTTCCTCTCGACGTTGGCTTCGTCCCAGTCGAAGCCGGTGCAGCCGTCGAGGAGATCGGGCGTTGCCACAGGTGGAGTATACGTCTGACATATACGCCGGAGCGACCCGCCCGAGCCTGACCCCCGAGTCCACGGCCGACCATCCGGCCCGACACACCCAGCCTCGCCTCCCTGCGGAGCCGAGCTCCTCCCCAGCCGATCGAGGAGGCGGCCTCGTCTCCCAGGCAGCGGGACGAAGTCCGTCCTGGTGCCAAGTCCGCGCGACCTCGGTTCCGCGACCCAGGTGCCCGACCTGGGTGCCCGACCTGGGTGCCCGACCTGGGTGCCCGACCTGGGTGCCAGGCGTGAAGTCGTGTATTGTCTCCACAATACACGATTTCACGCCTGGCACCGGAGCGGTCGGGTACAGGGGGGTCGGAGAACCCCTCTGCACCAGGAGACGCCGAGGACATCGCCTTCCTCGAGGTGCGCCTCGCGAGGCGCCGAAAGTGACGGCGCAGTAGCAGATTCCCCTCCCGCGGACACCAACTGTCCACCCTCGGGTCCGATCCTTCCCGGTGGAGGGACTTCCGATGAGGCACGCCACGTGAGGGTCCTCGGAATCGACCTCGGCACCACCAACTCCACCGTCACCGAAGCGGTCGCCGGGCCCGGCGGCCGGACGCTCACGACGCTCGAGGTGAAGCAGGAGACGCCCGAGGGCGAGTACGTCCACGTCCTCGTCCCGTCCGTCGTCGCGATCCACCGCGGGAAGACCTGGGTGGGCGAGGGGGCGAAGCGCCTTCGCGCCCGCGCCGGCGAGCTCGGCCTCTCGCCGAGCCGCGACCTCTTCTGGGACACGAAGAACGACATCGGCGTCCGGAAGACGTACCACCGCGCCCCCGAGGGGTGCCGGAACGCCTCCGAGATCGGCGCCCACGTCCTCCGCTTCCTCGCCGCCGCCGCCGCGCGCAAAGGCGCGCCGCCCCCCGACCGCGTCGTCGTCACGGTCCCCGCGTCGTTCCAGGCCGCCCAGCGCGCCGACACGCTCGCCGCCGCCCGCGCCGCCGGCCTCCCCGTCTCCGAGGGCGACCTCCTCGACGAGCCGATCGCCGCCTTCCTCGACCACGCCGACCGCAACGGCCTAGACGCCCTCGGCCGCGCCGGCGAGACGAAGCACCTCCTCGTCTTCGACTTCGGCGGCGGCACCTGCGACACCGCCGTCTTCCGCGTCACCCTCCCCGCCCCGGGCGGGCCGCTCCGCGCCGCCACGCTCGCCGTCTCGCGCTACCACCGCCTCGGCGGCGGAGACGTCGACGCGGCCCTCGTCCACCAGCTCCTCATCCCGCGCCTCCTCGAAGAGAACGGCCTCGGCCGGCACGACCTCGACTACGAGGAGAAGGCCCGGGTCGTCGTCCCGGCCCTCCTCGGCGTCGCCGAGGCGCTCAAGGTCGGCCTCTGCTCCGAGATCCGGCGCCTGCGCGGCCTCGGCCGCTGGGAGGCCGCCGACCCGAACGAGGTCGCGAAGACCCTCCCCGGCTCGTACCCCTGCCGCCTCCCCGACGGCCGCGACCTCCGCCTCACGAGCCCCCGCCTCACCACCCGCCAGCTCGACGGCGTCCTCTTTCCGTTCCTCGACGAAGAGCTCCTCTACGCGAAGGGAGACGAGTACCGCACCACCTGCTCGATCTTCGCCCCCATCGAGGACGCTCTCTCCCGCGGCGGCCTCTCCGCCGGGGAGATCGACGGCGCGCTCCTCGTCGGCGGGAGCAGCCTCATCCCCCAGGTCGTCGACGCCGTCGCGCGCCGCTTCCCCTCCGCCCGCGTCCTCCGCGAGGAAACGCCCGAGGCGGTCCAGTCGTCCGTGGCCCGCGGCGCCGCTCTCCACGCCCTTTCGCTCGCCACCTCGGGGCGCGGTCTCCTGACGCCCGTCACCGGCGGCGCCCTCTCCGTCCGCACGGCCTCGGGCCTCGTCGAGCTCGTCGCGCGCGGCACGCCCCTCCCCTTCCCCGCCTCCGGCGACTTCGCCGCCTGCACCGAGCTCGCCGTCCCCGAATCGCGCGAGCGCGAAGCTCTCCCGCTCCGCGTCGAGCTGCGCGACGGCGCCGGCGGCCCCGTGATGAACGCCCTCTGCCTCTTCCCTCCCCCCGTCCGCCAGGGCGAGCCCCTGCGCCTCCGCTACCGCGTCGACGCGAACCAGCTCCTCCACCTCCGCGTCGACCTCCCCGCGCGTCCCGGCGCCGGCGGGCACGAGCTGCGGCTCGAGAACCCGCTCACGAACGTCGTCAACTCCCAGCCGAAGCGCGAGCGCCTCCTCGAGATCGAGGAGAGCCTCCGCACCGGCGCCCTCTCCGCGAGCAAGGCCGCCGCGGCCACGGAGGAGGCGGCCCGCCTCTATGCCGACCTCGGCCAGCGCGAGAAGGCGCTCTCCGTCTACCGCGCCCTCCTCCGCGCGAAGGGCCGGCCCGACGCCGACCTCCTCTTCCGCATGGGCCTCCTCGCGGGCGAGCTGGGCGACGACGGGCGCGAGGAGCGCTTCTACCTCGAGAGCGCCGAGGCCGACCCGACCGGCAGCGAGCCCCTCTTCAACCTCGCCCTCGCCCGCAGGCGCCGGGGGCTCCTGGCGGAGGCGCTCTCCACGGCGACCGAGGCGATCCGCCGAGAACCGGACGCGGCGTACCTCGTCCTCCGCGCCCTCGTCCACGACTCCCTCGGCGACGTTCCCGCCCGCGACGCCGACCTCGCCCGGGCCTTCGCCTCCTTCGCGCCGCTCCCCACGCAGGGCGACTTCGCGCTCGCCTGGTACCTCGCCGCCTGCCGGCTCGCGGGCGACGCGCCCCGCCTCGCCGCGGCCGAAGCCGAAGAGAAGCGGCGCCGCGCCGCGAAGCCCGGCCTGCCGTTCGTCGACGGCCTCCTCCCCGTCCTCGCCGCCTTCGCGCAGACGAACTGAGCGGATCAGAGATGGCGGGCTGGCTCGTCCCCCTCCGCGACCTGACGCCCGACCAGCTCCGGGCCGTCGAGCTCCCGGCCGACGCCCACCGCGTCCTCTCCGGCGGCCCCGGCTCGGGCAAGACGCTCGTCCTCCTCCACCGCGCCCGCCGCCTCGCCGACACCCTCCGCATCCCCGAGGGCCGGCTCCTCGTCCTCGTCTACACGAACGCCCTCACCGCGTTCCTCCGCTCCGCCCTCGCCGAGCTCGGCATCCCCGAGAGCGCCGTCCGCACCTTCGACGACTGGTGCGCCGGGCACTACGAGCGGTTCGTCTCGGCCGAGAAGCCGTGGGACGAGCGGCGCGGCCGCCCCCGCTTCGACGCCATCCGCGACGGCGTCCTCCGCGACGTCCGCCGCCACCCCGACCGCCCTCCGCTCTACGACGCCGTCCTCGTCGACGAGGGGCAGGACCTCGACGCGCACGCCTTCGAGACCCTCGCCGCCGTCTCCCGCCACCTCACCGTCGCGCTCGACCCGCGCCAGCGGATCTATGACGGCGGAGCCCGCGAGGAGGAGATCCTCGCCGCCCTCGGCATCCCCTCGCGCTCCGTCGCCCTCCTCGACGCCTGGCGCTGCTCGCCCTGCGTCTCGCGCCTCGCCTCCCGCCTCCTCCCCGAGGGCGACGCGCGCCAGGCCTTCCTCCGGAACGCGCTCGCCGGGCCGGTGGAGCGCGAGAAGCCGCTCCTCTACCTCGCCGGCGGCCACGCGGACGAGATCGTCCGCCTCGCCGACGTCACCCGCGCGCGGCTCCTCCGAGGCGAGCGCGTCGCCGTCCTCCTCCCGGGCCGCCGCCTCGTCGCCTCCCTCGCCTGCGGCCTCTCCCGCCTCGGCATCCCCGTCGAAGTCCCGCACCGCCCCGGCACGCGCCCGGGCCCCTTCCCGCCGCTCGACTTCGCCTCCGACCTCGTCAAGGTGATGCCGTACCACAGCGCCAAGGGCCTCACCTTCGACTCCGTCCTCCTCCCCCGCCTCGCATCCTCCGACGTCCTCGCCCGGGGCGCCTCGTCCCTCCTCCGCCTCCTCTTCGTCGGCATCACCCGCGCGACCTCGTGGGTCTACCTCTCCGCGGTCGAGGGCGACGAGCTGCCGCTCCTCCACCGCCTCGCAGCCAGCGCCCCGGAGGTCGTCGTCCAGCGCCATGGCGCGCACGCGGCCCCGCCTCCCGCGCCGGGCGGCACGGGCGACGGACCGGGCGCGACGCCGGGCTCGGACGCGGGCCTGACGGACTGGCTCTGAGGGCGTCGCGGGCCCGCCCGTCCTCGACGTCGGTGAACTCCGGTCCGCGGCCGAAGCGGTCTCGGTGGCTACGTCCCCCTGTGCGGCCTCGTCACCCCGGCAGCGGGACGAGCTCCGTCTCGTCGCCCGGCACGTTCGGGAAGCGGCCTTCTCTCCAGTCCGCCTTCGCCTTCTCGATCCGCTCCTTCGAGCTTCCGACGAAGTTCCAGTCGATGTGCCTCGGGCCGTCGAGCGGAGCGCCGCCGACGAGGACGGCGCGCGTCGCCGCCTCCGCCTTCAGGGTGACGTCGGCGCCTTCCGCGAAGACGAGCATCCGCCCGGGCCCGGCGGTCGCGCCGGCGGCGCGGAGCGAGCCCTCGACGACGTAGACGGCCCTCTCGGCGTGCTCGTCCGGAAGAGGGAGCTCGGAGCCGGCCGGCATGGCGACGTCGACGTAGAAGAGCGGCGAGCGGACCTCGACGGGAGAGGTGGCTCCGTACGCGGAGCCGGCCATCACGCGCAGCCTCACGCCGCCGCGTTCCGTCTCGGGGAGCGTCGCGCCCGGGTGGTGGCGGAAGGAGGGCTGGATCTCCTCGTCGGCCGTCGGGAGCGCGACCCAGAGCTGAAGGCCGTGAAGGCGCGGCCCGGAGGCGCGCTCCGCGGGCGGCGTCCGCTCGGAGTGGACGATGCCGCGCCCCGCGGTCATCCAGTTGACGTCGCCCGGGCGGATGACCTGCTCGCTGCCGAGGCTGTCGCGATGGAGGAGCGCCCCGTCGTAGAGGTAGGTCACGGTGGCGAGGCCGATGTGCGGGTGCGGGAGGACGTCGACGCCGCGCCCGGCCTCGAGCGCCACGGGGCCCATGTGGTCGAAGTAGACGAACGGGCCGACCATGCGCCGGGCCCGCCACGGGAGGAGGCGGCGGACGGTGAAGCCGCCGATGTCGCGCGAGCGGGCGTCGATGGGGGTGGCCGGCGAAAGGTCCGACATGGCGGGGACATTACCTCGCCGCGGGCGCCGGGGGTGTCGGGCCGCCCGCGCGCGACGAGCGCCTCCCTCGCCCGCGTCGCGAACGTCTCGCGCGCGGCCCGGGCGGCGACGAAGAAGGCTAGGTGAACTCGCCCCGAGGGCTGACAATGAGGCGTTTCCCGGGACCTTTCGGGCGTTCGTCCCGGGGGGAGCGGAAGATGAGCGAAACCCGGCCCGGGTCCTCGCGTCGTATCAAGCCCCTTCCTCTCCTGATCGCCGCAGTCACGGTCCTCTCCCTGTCGCTGCCGGGCGGGCTCGGGGGTCTGTTCGGGGAGCCGGGCGGGGCGGCGACCGGCGGTGCGTTGTCGGCGACGGCCCCGGCGACGGTGTTCGTTCCGGCGGCAGCACACGCGAGCGGAGCAAACGGGGCCAGCTGGCGGACCGACCTGGAGGTGCACAACCCGGGGACGACGGCGGCGGCGTTCGCGGTCAAGCTCCTGGTGCGGGACGCGGACAACGCCTCCTCGGCGACGAAGTCGTACACGCTCCCGGCGCGCCAGTCGCGGAGGTTCACGGACGTCCTGAAGACGGAGTTCGCCTTCGACGGGGCGGCGGCGCTGCGGATCGGCGTGACGTCGGGTTCGCTCGTGGTGACGAGCCGGACGTACAACCTGCTCGGCGCGAACCCCTGGGGGCTTCCGCAGGGAGCCTCGTTCAGCCAGTTCGTGCCGGGCATCGAGGAATCGGAAGCGATCGCCTACGGGCAGGAGGGGCGGCTGATCCACCTGACGCAGCAGCCCTCGGCGACGCTGAACGGGTTCCGGACGAACCTCGGGATCGTGAACGCGACGGCGAGCCCGATCGACGTGACGGTGGACCTTTACCGCGCCAACGGAGCCTTCCTCGGAAGGAGGCAGGGAGCCGAGACGCGCCTGCCGGCGCTCGGGTTCCGGCAGCTGAACGAGGTGCTGGGCGAGTGGGGAACGGTGGCGGACGGGTACGCGGTGGTGAAGACGACGACGCCGGGGGGGAAGCTTTTCGCCTTCGCGACGGTCATCGACAACCACAACTCGGGGGACCCGGTCTTCGTCCCGGCGACCGTCCTGACGGGCGCGGCGCCGGCGCCAACGCCGACGAGGACTCCGACGGCGACTCCGACGCCTCCCGCGGGCGGTTACCCGAACCTCTACTTCTACAGGCCGGCGACGTGGCCGGCGTGCATCGTCGTCCACTCGGCCTCGGGCTGCTGCACGAGCTCGGCGTGCTGCTCGCCGGCGCCGGTGAGCGGGTCGAGCGCGTTCGTCCAGATCTTCCTGGCGAACTCGGGGACGGTGCGACTGACGGGGCCGGTGCGGCTTTCTCTGGCGATCGACGGGGCGGTGGCGGGGTACGCGAACTGGGCGAACGACTCGGGGCTGGAGCCCGGGTACGGGATCGTGCTGACGTGGGAGTTCACCGGCCCGGTGGCGGCGGGGACGCACGAGCTGCGGCTGACGATCGACCCGGACGACACGATCTCGGAGACGAACGGGGCCGACAACGTCTGCGTGACGACGGCGACGTGGATGGGGGCGCCGCTGCTGTACGAGGGCGCGGCGCCGGACGGGAGCGGCGCGGAGGACGAGCTGGGCGCGGGCCCGCCGGAGCCGCTGGCCGAAGCGCTCCCCCGGCAGGCCGCGCTGGCGGGGAGCGGGCCGATCTACGTTCCGGCGAGCGCGCACGCCAGCGGGGTCAACGGGGCGAGCTGGCGAACGGACCTGGAGGTGCACAACCCGGGGGCGACGGCGGCGAGCTACACGGTCACCCTCCTGCGGCAGGGGCAGGACAACGGGAGCGGGGCGCCGGTGAAGAGCTTCTCGCTCGGCCCGCAGCAGTCGGTGCGGTACGCGGACGTGCTGTCGAGCGTGTTCGGGTACACGGGGGCTGCGGCGCTTCGGATCGCGACGACGTCGGGAAGCGTCCTGGCCAACAGCCGGACCTACAACCTGATCGGGGCGAACACCGTCGGCCTTCCGGTGGGGGCGTCGTTCGGGCAGTACGTGCCGGGCCTCGCGGAGAGCGAGGCGATCGGGGCGGGCCAGGAAGGACGGATCATCCAGCTCTCGCACCGGGACTCGGGAACGCTGAACGGGTTCCGGTCGAACATCGGCTACGTCAGCACGACGGGGACGGCGATCGAGCTGCGGATCGACCTCTACCGCTCGGACGGCACGCTCCTGGGAACGATCCAGGACGAGCGGACGCGGCTGGCCCCCTACGGGTTCGGGCAGATCAACGCGGTCTTCGGGGCGTGGGGCTCGGCGATCGACGAGGGCTACGCCGTCGTCCGTCCGGTGACGGCGGGGGCGAGGTTCTTCGCGTTCGCGACGGTGATCGACAACCACCTGACGGGGGACCCGGTCTTCGTCCCGGCGACGCGGCTGGCGGCGACGGCGCTGCCGGGAACGCCGACGCCGACTCCCACGGCGACGCCGGGAACAGGCGTGATCACGGGCCCCGGCGGGACGACGGTCACGCTGCCTCCCGGCGCGACCACGAGCGGGGGCACCGTCACCCTCACGTCCGGCGACGGGAGCACGCTGGCGAAGCCGGGCGAGACGCTGGTCTCCACCGTCGTGAAGACGAACGTGAGCGGGACGGGCGTGGCGATCGGGAACGGGTCGTTCACGGTGACGCTCCCGGTCTCCGGGACCGTCGCCGACCCCGAGAAGCTGCTGCTGAAGGTGGCCGTCAGCACCGGCCGTGTCTACCCGGTGGCGGGCGCCTATGACGCGGGAAGAAAGACGTTCACGGCCGAGCTGATGAAGGTGTGGAACGGCTGGACGATGGGGGTCGTCGCGCGGCCCTCGCTGGCGATCACCTCGACGACGCCGCTGGGCTCGGGGGGCATCTCGTCCCTCGGGTGGGTGACGCCGACCGACTGGCAGACGTGCGCCTTCCGGGTCTTCGACGCGGCGGCCTCCGCGTCGGCGGGGTTCAAGACCGGGGTGCCCGCGGCGATGAAGAAAGCGTGCGACCACCTGCGCGGAGCCGAGTTCCGCTCGCCGCGGCTCTGGGTGGACGGCCGCTGGAACCCGAAGGCGCGGGCCGTGCACCTGGTCCAGGGGACCGGCCCGAACGACCCGGTGACGTCGTTCTCGCAGACGCTCGACGACGCGGCGTTTTCGATGGCCGGCTACACGGACGCGCAGATGCAGAGCCTCGGGCAGATGTACTTCAACTGGGACGACTGGAACACGAGCATTCAGCCCAGCGGCTTCTCGCTGGAGAACGTCTCGATCCACGAGCTCTTCCACGCCGTCCAGGCGGGGTACGACTTCCGGGACCGGTGGTTCCAGTCGGGCGGGACGTGGATGCACTCGGCGATGTCGATGACGGAGGGGACGGCGACGCTCGTCGGCCAGATGTTCCAGTCGAACCTCAACGGGCTCTACGGGGGCGAGGTGACGGTGAGGTCGCCGGAACCTCCCCAGAGACTCGAGCAGGACTTCCACTGGCCCACCGGAGTGGCCGCCTACGCACGGCAGGATTTCTTCGCGTACGTGGCGAAGCGCTGGAACGGCGGCGTGCTGCGGGACCTGCGCTGGCTCTTCCAGCACCTCTCGGACCAGACGGAGGGGCAGTTCGGGAAGCCGGCCGACGAGTACTACACGCTCTACCGGAAGGCGATGGACTTCCACTACCAGAGCACCTTCGGCCTCTCGCTGCCGGACCTCTACACGGAGTTCGTCCTGGACCGGGCCTACCGGCACGACGAGCCGGCGCTCCTCCGGGCCGCGGACCGCAGCCTGAAGAAGAACTCCCTGGACCCGACGCTCTTCCCCGCCGCCCTGGCCTGGGACCCCGCCACGACGCCACGGGCCGAGCTGGCCGACATCGACCCGCTCTCGGCGCGGGCGGTGAGGGTGACGGTCTCGGACGCGGAGCGGACCGCGAAGAAGTTCACGACGAACGTGGCCGTCACGGGAACGACCTTCGGGAAGGGCGGGGTGCGCGTCTTCGTCTTCCCCGAGAAGGACGGCGTCCTCCAGAAGGGCCTGGACCTCGAGGTGGCGGACATCCAGAAGCCGGTCGAGGTTCCGATCGACGTCGAGACGGCGACGCTGACGGTGCTCGTCGTGAACGTCTCCATCGACCACGCCGTCGCGAAGGTGACGCTCGGAGGCGACCTCACACGGATCTCGCTGGGTGACTCGATCATCTACATGTGTCCCCCGGATGCCCCGCCGACGGGCTGCCCCTCGGGCCGATGCAGCGTCAAGTCGAACGGTGAGTCGAGCTTCATCTTTCCGCTCGTCTGGGCCGGAAACCGTTTCGAGGTCAACTTCCAGAACGTCGCCACCTACCAGGGGGAGCTCTCCGCCGACCGGAAGACGCTCCTCTGGTTCAAGGCCGACGGGACCTGGAGCTTCAAGTCCCACTGGATCAACCTGCCGCTCGACCCTGTGCGCTCCGTCTCGGGACGGCTCGTCTTCGCGGTCGCCGGCGAAGCCGCCCGGCCGCACATCGTCTTCGAGCAGAGCTGCGGCACCGGGTACCCGACCATCGACTTCAACCAGCCCCTGAAGCTCGAGGTCTGGCTCGCGCCTTAGGACGTGAGGCCGCTCGTCGATGGGGGTGGCCGGCGAGGGATTCGACATGGCGGGGGTCTGACCTCTCCGCGGGTTCCGCGGGCGCCGCCGGGTGCACACTCCGCCGGATGAATCACTCCCCCGCGGCGTCGCCGAAGCCCGGTGGCTCTTCCGACGTCTTCCTGTTCTTCCTCTCTTCGTTCATCTGGGGAACGACGTGGCTCGCCATCAAGTTCCAGCTCGGGGTCGTGGCGCCCGAGGTCTCGGTGGCGTGGCGGTTCGCGCTGGCCTCGCTCCTCCTCGTCGCGTGGTGCCTCCTGCGCGGCATCCCGCTCCGGTTCTCGGCGCGCGACCATGCCCGGCTCGCGCTCCTCGGCTTCCTCCTCTTCGGCCTGAACTACGTCCTCGTCTACCGCGCCGAGCAGCACCTCGCGTCGGGACTCGTCGCCGTGATCTTCTCGTTCCTCGTCTTCTGGAACCTGATCGGGGCCCGCGTCTTCTTCGGGACTCCGGCGCCGCCGGCCGTCGCCCTGGGCGCCGTCCTCGGCGTGGCGGGCGTCGCGCTCCTCTTCTGGCCGGAGGTGACGAGCCTTCACGCCGGCACGACGCAGCTTCGCGGGCTCGTTCTCGCCCTCGTCGCGACGCTCTTCGCCTCGGCCGGGAACCTCTACTCGCAGCGCCTCTTCTCGACCGGGCTGACCGTCGCCCCGTCGATCGCCTTCGCGATGGGCTACGCCTCCCTCGCCGTGGCGGCGTGGTGCGCGGTGAGCGGCATCCCGTTCACGTTCGACGCGAGGCCCGGGTACGTCCTCTCGCTCGCCTACCTCGCGCTCTTCGGGTCGGTCGTCGCGTTCATGGCGTTCCTCACGCTCCTGAAGAGGATCGGCGCGGGGCGGTCGGGCTACACGGCCGCCGTCATCCCGCTCATCGCGATGCTCGCCTCGACCGCGTTCGAGGGCTACCGCTGGTCGGCGGCGCCCGTCGCCGGGATGCTCCTCGTCGTCGGCGGCACGGTGCTCGTACTCCGCGCGAAGGAGCGGGTGGCCTGAAGCCGCCGGGGCGTGCGGCGATCTGCGGCGAGGTGCGGCGAGGTGCGGCGAGGCTCGCGCACTCCGGCTCGCTCGGGACCGGTCGCCTGCCGTCCCCGCTATTCTCCGGAGCCGAAGGGATCGAACACGATGCGAGCTCGCCGCCCACTCTCGACCGTCCTCGTCCTTTCCGCTGCCTTCATGGCGGCAGCGCCTTCCTCGGCCGACGCTCAG
>ENA-UPTA01005590-UPTA01005590.1-activated-sludge-metagenome-genome-assembly--contig:-NODE-5590-length-11450-cov-5.502764_pt1 | contig 11450 bp, 7 predicted proteins | sample MGYA00238184_ERZ773361 | MGnify/ENA primary metagenome ERZ773361 (study PRJEB29100, sample SAMN05720205) | activated sludge metagenome | isolation source: anaerobic digester from wastewater...
ATCCATCTTCAGCAGGCCGCACTTCTCGACCATCGGGCCTTCGTACTGCGTGATGACGTCGTCGGACCCGGACGCCTTGTAGAGCGGCACGAAGTTCGTCAACGGCTCGTCGGCGATCACGACGCCCGCCGCATGGACCGACGAGTGACGAGCGAGCCCTTCGAGCCTGCGACCGATGTCGATTGCCTTGCGGGTCAGATCGTTCGTCTCGTATGCGGTCTTGAGCTCGGGCTCCGTCTCCAGGGCCTTGTCGAGCGTCATATCCAGCGCGAACGGGACCAGCTTGCAGAGCCGGTCCGCTTCGGCCAACGGCACGCCCAGCACGCGGCAGACGTCGCGCAGGACCATCTTGGCCTTCATCGTTCCGAACGTGATGATCTGCGCGACCTGGCCGTATTTCTTGCGGACGTAGTCGATCACGTCCGGCCGGTGGACCTGGCACATGTCGATGTCGATATCGGGCATCTCGTTTCGGGCCGGGTCCATGAACCGCTCGAACAGCAGGTCGTACTTGAGCGGATCGACGTTGCACAGGCCCAGGCAGTAGCCGACGATCGTGCCGACGCCGCTGCCCCTGGCCCCCACCGGGATGTTCTGCGAGCGCGAGTAGTTGCAGAAGTCCCAGACGATCAGGAAGTAACTGGAGAAGCCTTTGGACTGGATGACCTGGAGTTCGCGTTCCATCCGTTCCGTCACGCGGTCGGTGATCTCGCCGTAGCGTTCCTTGGCCCCCTCGTAGCAGAGGCGTCGCAGATAGTCCTCGGGCGTCGAGCCGTCCGGCGGCGTGTACCGCGGCGCGTGGCGGGTCTTGAGGTCGATCTCCACGTTGCAGCGGGCCGCGATGGCCAGCGTATTGTCGCACGCCTCCGGCGCCTCGGGGAACATCTCCCGCATCTCGTCGGAGCTTTTGAGGTACACGCCCGGCGGATATACCATCCGCTCGGGATCGCTGGCGAGCTTGCCCGTGCTGATGCAGGTCAGACAGTTGTGGGCCTCGTAGTCGTCCGCGTTGAGGAAGTGGACGTCGTTGGTCGCGACCAGGCCGACGCCCAGCTTGTTGGCCAGCTCGATGCACCCGGCCCGGACGTTGGGATCGTCGTCCTTGTGACGCTGAATCTCGATGAAGAACCGCTCGGGCCCGAAGATCTTCAGGTAGCTCTCGGCCACCGCCTTTGCAGCCTTCATATCGCCCGAGGCGACCGCCGCGGTGACCTCGCCTTTGATGCAGGCGGTCGAGCAGATGAGTCCCTCGTTGAACTGGGCGAGCACTTCCTTGTCGATGCGGGGCCGATAGTAGAACCCCTCCAGGTATCCGATGCTCGCCAGCTTCAGCAGGTTCTGATAGCCCGCCTGGTTCTCCGCCAGCAGGACGAGGTGGTACGCGGCGTCGGAGATCGACGACTTGCTCTTGTCGTGCCGGCTGCCGGGCGCGATGTAGGCCTCGATGCCGATGATCGGCTTGATCTCCGCGGCCTTGGCCTTCATGTAGAACTCGACCGCCCCGAACATATTGCCGTGGTCCGTCACGGCCACCGAATCCATGCCCAGCTCCTTACACCGCTCGAACAACGACTCGAACTGAATCGCCCCGTCGAGCAGCGAGTACTGGCTGTGCAGATGGAGGTGTGTAAATCCTTTATTTGACATAGCTTACGAATCCTGCAAGAACTCCTCAATCGGCGCCATGATAGGAGACCGTCTCATGGTTGTCAAGCGAGCGGTTTCGAGCAAGGAGAACGGTTCGCTGTCTCGTCAGAGGAATCCGCATGATCGGATTTGACACGTCCTCGAGCCCCCCCTATGATCTCCCCTGACGGCAAAAGGGAACCGGGTTGTTCAGCCATGGGTACAACCGATGAATGAATGTCGGGCATCTACAGCGTCCATGAACGAGGGAATTGGCATTCTCATAGTCTTTGTCATTCTCTTGGCACTACTCCATTTTCCCATTTACGTCTGGTATCGAATCCGCAGAAACAGTGACTGGCCTCCCAGTCCAGTGACAGCTTTCCTTCTGAGCTTCTTTCCCAGTCCTATCGGAGGCATTCTCTACGTGCATGGTCTACTGGGTGCCGTCCCTTGCCTCGTCACTCTGCTGGTGATCTTCTCAGAAGTGCCAGGCGGAGAAGCGGAACGCACGATGCTTGGAGCCTCTGTACTCGCGATGGCAGTCTTGTCTTCGGGTTCTGCCTTGCTGCAGTGCGTGTTGAGGAGAAGACGAGTCACAGGCAAAGCCACGGATCAGATTGAAGCAACAAACGGCAAAGTTGCGTAGGTAGGCCGTGCGTGGATGGGGACTTGTCGTCCTGATGTCCAGCCGGAGGATCTGGGCATCGGACGAGGGGTTTCTCCCAGTCACAGGCCTCAACCCGAATCATTGTCATTTCTGCGAGGACTGGTAATACCCAAGGTCCGGCAGATTGCTGTCCGGGCTCGCTGCGCCGATACAGGGTGAGTCCACGTCGAGACGGTAGTCGTTGCGCTCGGGATCGAGGAACAGCGGATCGGCGGTCAGGTTGCCCTCGCCGGGCCATTCTCTGCCGACGACGTCGCTGTAATGGATGTGGACATCGGATTCGAGGTAAGGAGCCTGCACGTAGACCGGTTCCGTGGCGTCGAGGATCGAGTTGGTCACGTTGTAGAGAATCGTCCCGGTTTGGACGCCGTACTTGTTGTGAGATTGAATCGCGACATCCGTGTAGCCTGGCATCCTCGTCGTAACGAGCGTCGTGTGATCGATGTTGACCACTGCTGTCGAGCCTTCGAACGTCTTGGCTGCGATACTTGCATTGGTCGTGTCCTCGGGCGCCAGGTTGTTCTGCACGAGCAGGCAGCGGGAGATCGTCGTCTCGCCGCCGTAGACGCTGACCGCCTTGTCCTTGCAGCCGCGCACGATGCAGTCCCCAATCTCCACATCCGAGCCGAGCGTGTCGATCCCATCGTCGTCCGTGCCCACGATCACGCTGCCGACCAGTCGGCACTGTTGCCCGGAACGCTGGCTGTGGATGTAGATGCCGTCGGCGTCGTCTTTCGCCCGCATCTCCATGATCCAGCCGTCCTCGAACAGCAAGGACGTGCCGGAAATCTCCGGGCCCATCACGGAGCGGGCGAACAGCGTATGGCTGAACGCCAATTCCGCGCCGTCGGTAGCCTGCATGATCTTGCCGGCATTGTCGGTCAGGGACGCGTGATCGAACGCGAGCGAAGAATTTGACGCCCGCACTGCGGGGCCGGAATTGGAGTGCCCCACCTTCGGAGACCACCCGGCCTGCAGGATCTCCGTGTAGCGGTAGATCGAGGGCTCTGCGTCGGCATGGTGCAATTCGCCCCAGTTCGAGCCCGGCGTAGAGGCCGTGAACGTGACGGGAGAGGCCGCCGTGCCGAGCGACTCGATCGCGCCCTGCACGTCGATATCCGTGCCGTCCGTTCCGGAGGTCACGCCGTCGATCAGCACGAGCGTCCCGGGCATCAGCGTAAGCGTGACGCCCGCAGGGATTGCGAGATCGCCGCCCGCGATGCGATAGACGCCGCTCCAGGTCTGCGACTCGGCCAGAGTACCTGAGACAACGTGCACCGGTTCATCGCTCCAGTCCGCGAGCCGGACCGTCTTGGCGAGATCGCCGACGGAGACCGTCAGGTCGAAATCCCCACCGCCGGTGAAGGTCACGAGCCCGCTGCCCAGGCCGTTGCACAAGGCCACACGGTCCGTCGAGAGATCGACAACCGAGTTGCCCGACACGGACAGAACTGCGTTGGCGTCCCAGATCTCCCGGTCCACGACGCCATTCGAGTCAAGAACCTGGACCCGCACCAGGACCGGAATGCCGGGCAGATAGCTGTCCCGAACGATCAGATCGATCCGCGGCGCGTTGGCATCGACAGGCGGCACCTCGGCAAGGGTATGGTGCGGCAGGGACAGGCCCGACAAGACGATCCCCAATACGATGGTGACACCCACGTGAATTCTCAACCGTACCTCCGGACCTCCGACAATTGAACCGTCCCTGTAATGGTTCTGACGTACAGGCGACTGTATAACATTATGGCCTCACATGCCCGAAAAGTCAAGCTCCGCGGCACGCGAGGACACGGGGGCATGACCGTAGTTGCAGCCTTCCGCACAGTGACGAGACGTTGTCACGACTCTGTCATTCCTGCCACACTTGCCCTCGACCTGATCGGGGGGCCAAGCAGGAATCCAGGAACCGCGGAACCGAGCGCGACCTGGAGAGTGGATTCCCGCTTTCGCGGGAATGACACGACGGGAGGCGGGGAAGACAATCCAGCGGCTCCGTGAACCCCTATTGCAGGCGTGCAGATGCGGTCATGCACCCAGGACAGGGCCGGCGGGCAAGAAAGCGTTGCCGCGAAACGACAGGTGTGGTACGCTACGAGTACAGGTTCCGCAGTCTGCATGGGCGAGGACCCGTGCGACCGCGTTTCGAGACTGGGAAAGGGGACGAGCGATGAAGATCGGATTTCACACGGATGCGTTCAACAGCTCCTACTTCAGCTTCGAAAAGTGCCTGCAATGGGCCCAGGCCAACCACGTCCACTACATCGAGTGCGGCCTGATCGACGGCGTGAGCTGGATTCACGGCCTGGGTTACCAGCCGCACGTCGCGCTCTACGAGGACCCGGTCCTGCTGCGACGCAAGATGCACTCCTACGGCGTGACGGGTTTCTCCCAGGTGGACGCGGCCTACCCCCTCTCGGGCAAAGACGGCCCGATCCGCGGCGTGCCCTACGTGATGAAGTCGATCCAGTGGGCGCACCTGATCGGCTGCCCCTGCGTGGACACCACCGACGGGATGCACCAGCCGGAAGGACTCACCGACGAGGAGGCCATGGAACTGATGAAACGCAGCTATTCGCAGATCATCGAGGTCGCCGAGGCCCACGGGATTATCGTGAACATCGAGCCGCACGGCTATTTCACCACCAAGCCCGACATGATGTCGCGAATGCTCGACTTCTGCGACAGCAAATACCTTCGCATGAACATGGACACAGGCAACACCTTCATCGCAGGCCAGGACCCAGTCGCGTTCCTGTCGCGGTTCATCGACAAGGTCAGCCACGTCCACATCAAAGACGTCTCCGAGTCGCTCGCGGCGGCGGTTCGAGGCCAGCAGACAGGCATCGCGGTCAGCCACTGTGCCATCGGCGACGGCGTCAACGCCGACAACATCCGCAAGTGCCTGGCCATGCTCCGCGATCACGGCTACCAGGGCATCGTCAGCATGGAATGCGAAGGCCAGGGCGGCCCGATGATCGAGAAATCACTCGCCTGGCTGCGAAAGATACTGGCGGAACTGAAGATACCGATAGGAGAATGAAACCGCTGATAAACGCGGATGAACGCTGATATTCAGAAGTTGTCTACGACGCGTCGGACTTCGAGTTTCGGTTTGGCGAAGTTCATCAGTAGACACAGACGAAGCTTCGTCGCCCTCAAGTAGTTCAGACACTGGGCCAAGTGAATGTCATCAAGTTCTTTGACGGCCTTGAGTTCGACCAATAGGCATTCCTCAACCATCAGGTCGGCCACATATTCGCCCACAACCACGCCGTCACAGTGGACCTTGATATCGTGCTGCTGCTCGACGCGGATACCTGCCTTGCGAAGCTCATGAGCCAAGGCGTTCTCATAGACCTTCTCCAGGAATCCACACCCCAGCGTGTTGCTAACAGCGAATGCACACTTGATCACCCTCTCCGTCAGCTGGCTCATCTCGCTCCGATCAAATCGGCGTTCATCCGCGTTCATCAGCGGTTCCCTCTCTTTCCTCGTTCCATGTTCAAGAACCGAAACGCTCCCGGCGAGTACCCGCCCTGCTTCAACACGTCTACGCTTCTCCGCGGCGTCCCGCCGCAATTCCCCTTGCCGACCGGAAACAGGGCAGTCGAAGCCGCCGATGAGGCGTTTACAGCGGTATTTGCGGCACAAAACCGCCTTGGTGTCATCAAGAACGCGGCCTTGGCTGGCTAACGCTCAGTATCAGCGCCGCCCGCTGCATCCTGTTGTGACAAGACGTTCTATAAGTCATTGCCTTGGATTCGGCTCCTCTCCTCCTGGATTGCTGTGCGTCCCTAGCTGTAGGCGTATCGCGATGTCCATGGAGACCTTCCGCGAATAGACCCCATCGTAGACCTGATAAGGCTCTGAGTTTTCCAGGAAGAATGCTACGAGTCGAGCATTGTGGAGCACGGTCTCGCGAGCGCGGGGCGGTAGTGAATGCACTTCGATCCGGTCATAGAAGGCAACAAGATCTTGCTCCGTCGCATTCAGCCTGGCAAGCACTTCAGCGACCACCGGGCTCTTTGTCGCTGTGGAAACGGTCTCGCTCTTGTGGCGTGCCTGTTCCTGTTCTTCTTTCTCACGACGTTTGAAGTACCTGTCAGATCCGAAGTCCCCCCTTGTTCGTGTAGGCTGGCCACGGTTGCTACGTTCGAAACCGAGGTTGGGGTACCGAATGAGACGTCTCGCCACGGCAAGGCCCGCCGGACGCAATAGATTCACAAGAACAAGAACCGCAACGAGTGCCCCAACGCCGAACCTCCAGCCAGATACAGCAAATGCGACTGCTATCATGGCGAAAACAAGAATGGCCAGGACAACGCTGGTTGCTTCCTTGAGTCGGCCCCGGAGAAACTCATTGAGGGTCCAGAGGAAGACGAGCAAGATGAGGGGCATTGCCCACCAGAGCCATGTCATTTATCACTCCTTGTCCTGGCACATTAACATCCGATCTTCCTTCGCCTACAGCGGTGGTGGTACCGTGCCACACTGCGCGAGGCAAGAAGAAAAGCATCCGATTCCCCATCTTCCTTTGTGTCTTGGATTCCCTGGTCTGGGCCCGACCTGAGACTGTCCTTCCATGACGGCATATCGGTGTGTGTCGCACCTTGGGTTCACCTTTTGTCCTCGCCGGGAAAAAGATCGTCACGTTGGCATATTTCATTTGACAACAAACATACATGAGACTATCATATCGGCATAAGCGAATATGATTCACGGCACACTCTGCGTCCCGGCGGCTCTGCGCGAGCCGGGGTGGCCCCTCGGCGTTCAGGGGGATACCGGGCAGGGAAGAGCGGCCCACGACGCTGCTCGGCCGGGTCAATCGTGCGAAACGAACCCAATCGTGGGGTGTGTCAAGTTTCAAGCGAGATGGATGTGCAAAACGAACCCAATTTGCCTCCGGATGAAATGAGCGTAACCGTTGTAACGGAAAGGAGTTGGAGCCGGACATGTGCAAAATGGGCGTGCAAAAACGAAGCCAATTTCCCGGGTGGCTTTGGCGGTTCTTGCCTTCTCCGGTCGGTGCGGGCCAAATTGGCTTCGTTTGGCACGATGCCTCCTCCCACTCCGGCCCGGACTCTGTCATTCCTGCAAAAGCAGGAATCCAGAAACTGCGGTGTGCGACGTGTCCCAGGAAGTGGATTCCCGCCCCCGATCGGGTCGAGGGCAGGCTCTGCGCGGGAATGACAAGCCAGAGGCATCCATCGCACGCACGCGACAACGGTCATGCACCCAATGGGCATGCCAGGAACACGTGGCCCTTGCGGACCGGCCGGAGTGGTTGTAGCATCGCGGGATCGGTTGTGCGATTGGATACAATGGGTCTTTGGAGCCTTGCCATGAGCCACGTGTTTCCCCGGCGTGCACACGCCTTGCAGGTCGTCCTATCGATCGCGGTGATCGCGATGTTCGCGGGTCCGAGTCTGGGCGCGCAGTCCCCGCGAGGCCCCGTGCTACAGACGGAGTCGTTCCGGCACTACATCGAGCAGTTCAATCGCGACGACGAAGAGCTGTATGTGCAGCACGTCCCCAACGAGCGGGCGTGGGAGTTCCTGCGCGACCGGATTCCGCTGTTCGAGTGCCCCGACAAGGACATCGAGCGGACGTACTACTTCCGCTGGTGGACGCACCGCAAGCACATCAAGCAGACGCCCGAAGGCTTCGTGATTACCGAGTTCCTGCCGGCCGTGGGCTGGGCGGGCAAGCACAACACGATCAGTTGCGCCGCGGGACACCACTTCTACGAGGGCCGCTGGCTGCGCGATCCGGCATATCTGGACAACTACGCGGTGTTCTGGTTCCGCAAAGGCGGCGCCGTGCGAACGTATAGCTTCTGGGCGGCAGACGCACTCTGGGCCCGATACATGGTGACTGGGGACAAGAGCACCATACTCGATCTGCTTCCGGACCTGATCGCCAACTACGAACAGTGGGAGAAGGAGAAGCTCGAGCCGGACGGCCTGTTCTGGCAGATCGACGGCTGCGACGGCATGGAGGTCTCCATCGGCGGCTCCGGTAAGCGGGCGACGATCAACACCTACATGTACGCGGACGCGGCGGCGATTGCGAAGATCGCGTCGCTCGCAGGCAAGCCGGAGATCGCGCAGCGATTCCGCGAGAAGGCCGAACGGATCAAGAAACTCGTCCAGGGCAAGCTCTGGGACTCAAAGGCCCAGTTCTTCAAGGTCCTGCTGCGTGACAAGGACAGCCTCGTCGACGTCCGCGAGTTGCACGGCTATACGCCCTGGTATGCGAATCTGCCGGACGGCGGCTACGAGCAGGCGTGGAAGCAGATCATGGACCCACAGGGCTTCTATGCCCCCTACGGCCCGACGACCGCCGAGCAGAGACACGCAGGATTTCGCCTGTCCTACGAGGGACATGAGTGCCAGTGGAACGGGCCGAGCTGGCCGTACGCCACCAGCGTCACGCTGACCGCGATGGCCAACCTCCTCAACAACTACCGTCAGGACGTCGTGAGCAAGGCCGATTACCTCGACCTGCTGAAGATCTATACACGATGTCACCAGCTCACTCGCGAGGACGGCAAGGTCGTGCCCTGGATCGACGAGAACCTGAACCCCCAGACCGGCGACTGGATCGCACGGACCCGGCTGAAAACATGGAAAGATGGGACCTGGGACGCCGGCAAAGGGGGCAAGGAACGAGGCAAGGACTACAACCATTCGACCTACTGCGATCTGGTCATCACGGGCCTCGTCGGCCTGCGACCGAAGGCAGACAGCGTCGTCGAGGTCAATCCCCTGCTCCCGCCGGACGCCTGGGACTGGTTCTGCCTGGACAACGTCGCCTATCATGGGCACACGCTCACGATCCTCTGGGACAAGACGGGCCAGAAGTATGGGCGAGGCAAGGGCCTTCGCGTGTTCGCCGACGGCGCCGAGATCGCGCACGCCGATTCGCTCGAACGCATCAGAGGCACCCTGCCCGGTTCGGTGGCAGGAACCTCGGCGGGTTGGACCAAATACGAAGGCGGTCCCGTTCTCGGCGGCGACCTGGGGACCTGCTTCGACATCACGATGCTCAGAGAGGACCAGACCTATCGCATGTGGTTCTCCTGGCGGCCGAAGCAGTCACTGGCGCTGGTCGAGAGCGCCGATGGAATCCACTGGAGCCGGCCCAGGATCGTACTGGGACCCAACAAGGACACAAACTGGGAGGCCGACATCAACCGCCCTGCCGTAATCAAGCGTCCCGATGGCTACCACATGTGGTACACTGGTCAGGCCCGCGGCCACAGTTGGATCGGCTACGCGACGAGTCCCGACGGCATCCGCTGGACCCGCCGCTCAGCGGAGCCGGTCATGTCTCCCGAGGAGCCCTGGGAGGGCATCGCGGTGATGTGTCCCCACGTGCTCTGGGACGAGACGGGCCGGCAATACCGAATGTGGTACTCCGGCGGCGAGCAGAATGAGCCCAACGCGATCGGGTACGCGACCAGCCCGGACGGTCTGCACTGGACGAAGCACGAGAGCAATCCGATCTTCGCGGCCGACCGGGGCAATCCGTGGGAGCAGCACAAAGTCACCGCCTGCCAGATCATCCCGGCCGGCGACTGGCACCTCATGTTCTACATCGGCTTCCGCACCGAAGAACTCGCCCAGATCGGCCTGGCCCGCTCGCGGGACGGCGTCACCGGCTGGCAGCGTCATCCGGCCAATCCGATCATCTTCCCGGTGAAAGACGCCTGGGACGGCGACGCCTGCTACAAGCCTTTCGCGATCTTCGACGAGAAGCAGAACCGCTGGATGCTCTGGTACAACGGGCGCAAAGGTGGATTCGAGCAGATCGGCCTGGCAACCCATCTGGGTTACGACCTGGGTTTCCCGAACAAATGAGGATGGTGCGTAGTACGTACCCTACGAAAGGGTCAACAACCGGGAGTCCGGACAAAACGAACGCAATGACCCTGTCATTCCTGCGCCAAGCAGGAATCCAGGAATCATGAGATGGCGGACATCCTGGGATATGGATTCCCGTTTTCGCGGGAATGACAATTCACAGAAGTGAGAATGCTTGAGATTCCGTCTCCTCCGCGGTAGACTGGAACACAATTCGTTGTTCCGGTTCCATGGCATAGACGGCTTTTGTGACAGGTGAGGGCTTATGACAACCGAATTCACACGCGATTCCAATCTTTCGCTCGATCGTCGCAGTTTCCTGGGTCTTGGCGCAGGGGCGGTGGCCGCCGGGGTAAGTGGCATGGGCAGCGTTCAAGCCGCCCAGACGGGCGTACCGCGAGTTGTCACTCCGCCGGCGGGCAAGCGCATCCTGCTGGCCTGCAAGCTGGGCATGCTGCCGAAGGAGATCGAAGGCAAGAAACTGACCATCGTGGAACGGTTGCGTCTGGCGGGCGACGCGGGCTTCGACGGCGTGGACTTCGACCAGGCGCAGGAATTCACGCCGGAAGAGGCTCGTCACGCGGTTCGCGAGTCCGGCGTATTCGTCCACAACGCGATCAACCACGCTCACTGGTCACAGCGGCTGACCAGCCCCAAAGAAGAGGAACGCAACCAGGGTCGGGCCAATATCGAGCATTGCCTCCGCGTCTCGCACGCGGCCGGCGGCAGCGGCGTGCTGATCGTCGTCGGCCAGGGAGGTGACGGTCCTGCCGAAGAGATCGAGGAACGCGCCCGACAGGAAATGAAGAAACTGCTGCCCCTGGCGGCCTCGCTCGGCCAGATGATTCTCGTCGAGAACGTGTGGAACAAGATGATGTACGACCATGACAAAGGGCCGGAGCAGACACCCGAGCGGTTCATCCAGTTCGTGGACAGCTTCAACAGTCCCTGGGTCGGGATGTACTACGACGTCGGCAATCACTGGAAGTACGGCCAGCCGGGCGACTGGATTCGCGCCTTCGGGCGACGCTGCGTGAAGATGGACGCCAAGGGCTTCAGCCGGGCCAAGAACAACTGGACGGAACTCACCGGTCCCGACGACGATCTGCCGTGGGCCGATGTCCGCAAGGCGCTGGAAGAGATCAACTTCTGTGGCTGGGCCACCGCGGAGGTCGGCGGCGGCGATCTGAAGCGTCTGACCACAGTCCGCGAGCAGATGCAGAAGGCTTTCCTGGGATAGAGGACCCACAACCTGAACGAACAAGACAGGCCGTCGCCCACAG
>ENA-UPTA01005591-UPTA01005591.1-activated-sludge-metagenome-genome-assembly--contig:-NODE-5591-length-11449-cov-7.343251_pt1 | contig 11449 bp, 10 predicted proteins | sample MGYA00238184_ERZ773361 | MGnify/ENA primary metagenome ERZ773361 (study PRJEB29100, sample SAMN05720205) | activated sludge metagenome | isolation source: anaerobic digester from wastewater...
GTTGGGTCATAGGGCAGCAAAAACTCGTTTCTCCGGGAAAAATTATAGCATGGAAAGGAATCAAAAATCGGGAGGCTGGTTTTGGCGGTTCAATCCTCGTAGATGTCCAACTATTGATAAATCTGGTATTCGATTTGGATTAAAATGAAGCCATGGAAGACGCATATATTTATCGCAAGGCTCTCGATGACTTTCGCCGTGCCAGATCCAAGGCTGCCATGCAGCGTTTCTGGGCAGGTATTCAAGGTCGTTCTCTTGATCTGCTACCTTATGATGAGATCTCTACGAAACTACGTGCTGTCAGCCAGACAGATCGCGGGGTTAAGCAGGTTCCCCTGAAGGACATTATCGGCAGTGTCAGCCGGATCCAGGACTTCGACCGAAACTTCCTTCCGCTTCGCGATGACGATATGCACCGGTGGGCAAAGGTAAAAACTGCCATGACAAGCCCACTCGCACAAGGCGTGCCACCTGTTTCGCTTTACCAGATCGGTGACGCGTATTTTGTAATTGATGGTAACCATCGCGTTTCCATTGCCAAAGAGATGGGCATGGATACCATCGAAGCCTATGTCACAGAAACTCAAACCAAGGTGCCGATATCCAGCACGCTCACTCATGATGAACTGATCCTGAAAACCGCTTACGTCAACTTCCTCGAGGATACCCGGATTGACCAGATGTTGCCGGGTTTCGATTTTAGCCTGCACCTGGTTGAAAACTACCCGTTGCTCAAAGAGCATATTACCGTTCACCAGTACTACATGGGCATCGAGAACGGTCGCCCGGTCAGTTTCGAGGAAGCTGCAATCCACTGGTACGAGACGCTCTATTTTCCGGTTGTTGCCAGCATTGAAAGTTCCGGTCTGCATCACGCCTTCCGTGACTTAACCCTGACAGATCTCTACCTCTGGCTGCTTGATCAGCAGCAGTCGCTTCAACAGGATCTGGGCATTGCCCTCAAGCCTGAAAATGTGCTTGATTACACTGCTGACAAGGAGGGCCTCAAAGCCGAAGCCGGCTGGTCGGCTGCGGAAGAGCAAATCATGCAGATTTTGCTAAGGGATGAAGAACACGCTGAAAGTCCCTACCAGGATTGCCTTTTTCAACACGTGACTGTCGCTCTGAGTGGTGATGATCCCGATTGGATCGCGCTCGAGCAGGCGATTTTCGTTAACCGCTGTCCCGGCGGCGCGATTCGTGGGGTACACGTGGAAAGCCGAGACGAAGAAAAACCTGCTAATGAAATTGATCTTTACCAAGAGCGCTTCGATCAAAGACTGTCACAGGCAGGCATGACTGGCAAATATTTCATCCGACAGGGTGAGCCGGCGAGCGCCTTGTTAGAGTTTAGTTTGCTCTCGGATTTATTAGTGCTCAAGCTCAGCCATCCACCAGCTACAAGCATCGTAGAGCGCATTTCCCACGGGATCATCACCATTCTGCAGCAAAGCCGCCGCCCGGTCTTGTTCGTCATAGAAGAGCCTTTGCCAGTGAGTTCAATACTTTTACCGTTTGATGGAAGTCAGCCCAGCAAAGAAGCTCTATATATTGCTGCGTATTATGCCGCCCGCTACGACTGCAAGCTGCACCTGCTATTGGTGACAAGGGGATCGGAAAAAGACGAAATCAACCGTTACTACGTTCAGACATACCTGGAACGATTGGGGGTGAAGGCAGATTATCACCAGGGTAGTTCGGAAAGTTTTGCCGCGGATGTGGTTAGGCTGGCAGAAAGTCTGGCTGTGTCCACATTGATCCTGGGTGGCTATGAGAACACTTCGATTTTTGATCGGGTTTTCAGCCAATCGATTGACGAGATCCTTGCGCAGGTGACCATTCCAGTCATGATTTGCCAGTAAAAACCAAACTCACTTACCACTTGTGATCGTCAGCCCGTTACAGGCTGCGCACTCAGGAGACCGGTACGATCAGGCGATTGAGAGAGGTTGGAGACCTTGCGAGGTCAGGATGATTATTCCCGGCGGATTACCAGCAGCGTGTAATCATCATCAAGAGCCCTGCCGGCTCTAAATTTATCCACGGTTACCCCAATCCCTTCAATAATCCCCCTGGCTGTTTCACCCAGCAGCGACCCAAGCTTAGCATTGAAGCGAACATCTCCGAAGGGATCCCCTGCAGGTGAGAAGGTCTCAGTAATTCCATCCGTGTACAGCACCAAGCTATCGCCTGGCGCCAGCACCAATTCCTGGTCTTTCAGGCTGATGGGATCCATCATACCCAGGGCGATGCCACCTTGCTTAAGCGGCTGGACAAGTTTTTGCTCGATGCGCAGTAGATAAGGTGGATTGTGCCCCGCTCTGCAATAGGTCACTTTTCCGCTCTCCAATTCGATGATGGCGTAAAAGACGGTTACGAAGAATCCCTCACTAGAATCGAGCTGTAAAATGTGATTGACCTTTTCAAGCGTGCGAGCAGGCGACTCCATTTCAAGCGCCCTGGCGCGGATCAGCGTTCGGCTGACAGTCATATAAAGCGCGGCCGGCAAGCCTTTGTCTGAAACATCAGCAATGACGAGTCCGAACTTCCCAGGGCTGAGTTCAAAGACATCATAAAAGTCGCCACCAACCTGTCTGGCGGTCCGCCATTCTGATGCCAGATCGTAGCCGGGCAGTTTTGGTAAATTCTCTGGTAGAAATGTCTTCTGAATTTGCCTTGCCAACTGCAACTCGCGATCGATCAAGGTCTGATTATGTTGAATGGTTTGCATGATGTAGTTTTGGAGACCGGAAGCAATCTGGAGTGAGGCTTCCTTCAGCAGTTCCAAGCGCTGACCGCGACCTGGTCGATCTATCTCCACTGAAACCAGCAATCCATGAAGTTCTCCAGGGACGGTCAAGGGAAAACACAGGCTGCTTACTTCGTTTCTGTCCAACTCACTATTAGAGTCCGAAAAACCGCTTCTTGCCAGCAAATTTCCTGGCAGGATCAAATAACCAGCCTGATTGAGCCCCTTCAATGTTGATTTCAACTGGCTGAGTGGGACGTGATTCTCAAATTCATAGGCGTACATGCCCTGTTTTGTCGCGAGATATCGTAAAACTGCGCGATCGTCCTTCGGTTCAAAGCGGATAATTGCTATTTCTTCAGAGTTGGTGGTCTCAAGGAGGACCTGGGTAACTTCTCCAAGCGTTTCCTGGAGGTTCTTGGAGGTAACAAAGAGGTTGGTGACCCGGAACAGAATGTTCGAGATCACCGCTTCAGCTTGTTTTGCCTGGATGAGATCGATGTTCTGCAAACTGACTGCGGTCTGCTGGGCAATCCCTTCGAGCAAAGCGAAACGCTGCGCCCCAAGGATCAATTCGGGCTCGAGGGGTATGTAGGCTTCTTTGCTGGTGTGCATCAGCAGCCCGATCTGACGTTCGTGCGCGATCAGAGGAAACAGCAGAATGGTATCCTGGGGAGAGAGCAGCAAGTTTCTGGCGATATCCTCGGAGCATCTGGAAGCTGGCATGGCAGCAGGCTTGCCTGATAGGAGGATCTGTTCGAGTAATTCCGGGTTGGCTACACCGCAGGGTTCATCAAGATTACAGGTGGCAGTGCCTTCTCCCAGGGCAGCCTGCAACTGAAAGCTGTTGGTTTCTTCATCCTTGAGGATCAGGGCGACGGACGCGCCACCGATCAGGGACAGGATGAACTCACCCGAGGTCTTCAACAGACTGCTGGCATCCGAAAGGTTGCGGGTGGCCATCGCAACCTGGAGCATGACAGAAGTGTAGTAGGTTTGGGCTTTGGTTTCCTGATCCAGGCGTTCTGTTTCAATGGCGCTGCCCAGATAACCGGCAAATGTCGCACAAATCCCTTCGGATTCAGCTCCATATCTTCCCGGTGTGCCTTCATGCAAGACCAATACTCCCACTACCTGACCAGCCATGGTTATAGCCGTGGCGATTCCGGAAAAATTCTCTGGAAGGTTTAATGCCTGTTGGATGAGATCTCCAGGATCACCAGTTTTGCGAATGATAGCTGCCTGCTGCTTCCCTCTTGGATGGAACCAGACCTCGCCGGGCGAGAGCTCTTTTTGAAAGCTTGGATAATCGTCCCTGTCGGGCAACCTCACGGCAGACAGGAAGAGGTGGTCTGGATCTGGCGCTTCCGTGCTGAAATCCTCAGGTGGGTAGAGCCAAATGCTGCCTGCATCTCCGGGTAACAACTCCAGAATGTTCTCCAGGCTTGCATTGAAGAAGTCTTGCAGGGAAATTGATTGGGAGAGCAGTTCGGCCGTCTCGCGAAATTTTTCTGAGTTTTTCGTCCGCCAGATTTCGGATCGATACAGGCTGGCATTGCGAACTGCTACAGCGATATTGGCGCTTAAGGTCTCAAAGACCGCAATGTCTTCTTCCGAAAAGGCATTGACCTGCTCACTTTGCAGGTCCAAGACACCCAAAGTGTTGCCGGCAAAAATCAGGGGCAAGGCTAATTCAGAGCCTTCTTTAACCCCCGTGATCGGATTCGGCAGAGGTCGGGGATCCGTGGAAACATCGTTCACCAACTGCACCTTGCCGGTGCGGGCGGTGAGTGTGATTAGACCCTGCGGCGCGTCCAGGTTGAAGGCAATCTGGTAATCCTGGTAAGTTTTGGCGCGTTCACCGCTGCCAGCCCGGTATTCCAAAGTCTGCGGTACGTATTGCTTCAGAAAAATGTGCACGTAGGGGATGTTAAATTTTGTTCGGATCAACTCCGAAACCCGCGTCAGCAATTGGTCCAGGTCCAGGATGCTGTTGATAGTTTGAGAGACTTCCGCAATAACCTGCAAATAGTCTTTTTGGGAGGGCTGTTCCTGTCCGTTAGTCTGGTTTGTCATTTTTCTCAGTTTTTTGGATGGGGGTGAATAACTTCACCATTGTAAGTTGATTTACCCCTGGGGTGGAGAAGTCATATGAGGCTCCGTCCATTACTTCATGGATCAAGAAAACCCCCAGGCCTCGTTCGCAGCGCGTTTCAATTGGGCTGGTCAGATCCGGCTCAGCCACACACTTCGGATCAAAAGGTTCGCCATCGTCCTGAATAATGATCTTCAAACCGATCTCAGTCAGGTCGAGAGAAATCCGGATCTCACCTTGCTCAACGCCCCCATAAGCATGGTCGATCACGTTAGCGCAGGCTTCATCCACTGCCAGGTCGATGGCGTATCGTTGGCGGCTGTCAAATGGGCTGTCTTTGATCGCGTTCATGACAAAAGCTGAAATGGCAATCAGCTGGTCATGGCGAGCGGGAAATTCGGCGGTGAGCATGGTTTGTTTCCTTAATTGAGGCGATTATAACATGCGGAAAAGGGTAAAATTGTGGCATGTCCGATGACCGTCCAAGCTTGCTGATTGAAGATCTTCCTGAAGATGACCGCCCTCGTGAGCGTCTGCTGCAAAAGGGGGTGCGGGCTTTAAGTAATGCTGAGCTGCTGGCTGTCCTGCTGGGCAGCGGACGCGCCGGCACCAGCGCGATCGACCTGGCGCAGCAGATCCTTAAGGATTTGGACGGCTTCAGCGGCATTCACCGCGAAGACATCTCAAGGCTGCTCGAGATCAAGGGCGTGGGGGCGGCAAAAGCTGCCCGCATCAAAGCCGCGGTCGAAGTTGGTTATCGCCTGAACTCCGAGGAACGGGGAGAAAAGTGGGTCATCAAAACTCCGCAGGATCTGGTGGAAATGCTCGGGCATGACCTGAGAGGGAGCGACCAGGAAGAATTTTGGGTAATCTGGCTGAACGCCCGCAACGTCGTCACCGGTAGCCAGCAGTTGTATAAGGGTTCACAGGATGCCACGACTGTGCGTGTGAGTGAAGTCTTTAAACTGGTGGTCAGCAAGAATGCCAATGCCATCATGCTGGCGCACAACCATCCATCCGGGGATCCGACTGAAAGTCCGGAAGATGTCAATATGACGCGCGCGATTATTGAGGCAGGGAAACTGCTGGATATCCGCGTGCTCGACCATGTGATCATTGGTCTGCACGGCTTTACATCTATCCGACAAAAACATCCTTCTTTGTGGGCCTGATCCTTCAGGCAGTAAAGCGCAAAACCGCACCGGTTTTGGGGTGAGTAAAGGTGAGCTCTGAAGCGTGAAGCATCATGCGTGCTACCTCTGGAGTTGAAGCTGCTTTAAATTCCGGAGGCTGGTAAAGCGGGTCTCCGAGAATCCCCAAGCCAAGGTGGTAGAGGTGCGCCCGGATCTGGTGAGTGATGCCAGTATGCAAGGTGCAGTCGAGCTCAGCCCAATTTTCTGCGCGCCGAAGAACCCGGAAATCTGTCCGGGCAGGTTTACCATTTACTGAATCAACCCGGGTGCGGTGGCCTCTGTCTGCATTGACCTTTAGCGGCGCGTCAACACTCGTCTCGTTCCAGGAAGGCGAAGGGGCAACCTGCGCCAGGTAGTGTTTGACGGGTTCACGCTCCCGGAATTGGCGGTTGAGCTCGCGGTGTGCGTCTGCGTCCCGCGCCAGCACCATCAAACCGCTGGTTTCTTTGTCCAGCCGGTGCACCATCCAGAGCTTACCCAGAATTGGCTCAAGAACCGAACGTATGTGGGGCAGAGAAGGATGGTAGCCGTCTGGCACCGAGAGCAAGCCGGCTGGCTTGTTGACTACCACCAGGCTGTCATCCGTAAACATAACCCAATCAGGAATAGCTGCTGTTTCCATTGAGGGGGTTTGTCCTTCCATCAGATTTCTAACCTCTAATAGTTACCCGAAAGGTTTAGGATCGGGCGATAAAACAACTGGTTTCGATCAAGCCCGGACCACCATGAACCACAATCGCTGGCGGGACGGTGTACCTGGGGATATCCTGAATGCCAGTCGCAGCAGTTAGCTCCTGGGTGACCTGGGTCAAGAGAGGTTCGGAGTCGCATTCACTGACCGTGAGATAGGGCTCAGAATTGTCTTTGCAGTACTCAGTGGTCTGCTCAACAATTAAACGAACAGCTTGCTTGACCGTTCGTACTTTGTCGAAAGGGTCGACCTGACCATCTTTTACCGTGAGGATTGGCACAATCTGCAGCAAACTGCCAACAAGCTTGGAAGCCCCTCCGATCCTTCCACCTTTGTGTAAGTATTCGAGGGTAGGGACAAGGAAGAATAAGCGTTCGCGCGAAGCCATATCTTCAACATTTTCTTTCACTTCCTTGATAGAAAGTCCGGCATCGGCCCATTTTTTTGCAGCCAACACCAGGGAACCCAAGCCACCGGCTATGGTTTTGCTGTCAATGATGAATATCTTATCCGTCTTAAACTCGCCTGCCGCCACCGTGGCGCTGCGGAATGTGCCGCTGACTTTGGCTGAAGGCGTGATGACCAACGCGGTGTCCCCAGCCGCGAGGATCTCTGCATAGATAGGCGTATACAAGGCAGGTGGAGGCGCGGCAGTTCCCGGGAGGATCTTGGTAGCGCGCAACTTTTCGAGAAAGCCTTCGGTATTTATTTCCGTGTCATCACGGAAAGTTTCAGTGCCAAAAGTGATATATTGCGGCAGTGTTTCAATCCCAGCCTGCTTAAGAACATCAAGCGGCAAACCACAAGTGGTATCGGCAATGATTTTGATCATAAATTCACCTTTCCGGGTGTGTCCCGGCTTTATAAAAAAAATAATAAATACGTTTATCTAACGACGCTTAAATAAGAGGTCGTTTGCAATTCGGGCAGATTTTTTCATTGTTGCTCACGACGAAACCGCAGTTTGCACAAGTGGCTGGTTGAACCTCACCCAGGGGCGCTCCGCATGCCAGGCAGCGCGCTGACGCGATGGGGTTGGCAGTGAGGCAGTAGGGGCAAACCGTGCGGCTGAGCCTTTCTGAAAGGTGTTTCCCGGTTCCGTGCTGACGGGCAGTTTGGTCAACGACTTCCCAAATGGCTTCTTCCAGCTGCAGCGATTCGACATCCTGGGCGATATCATCGATACGATTGATCAATGTAAATGGATTTCTCAGCGCGCTGATGGCTGTCAGTCCGAGACTGGCTGCCAATCCGAACCACATCTGTTTACTGAGGGTGATGCTAACGCCATCCTCAACTTTGGCTATGTTGGCTGTTAGAGCTGTTTGTCCACCGGATTGTCGATTTTGGCGGGTGGCAATCTGCACAGCAAGTTTGTCTCCAGAGCCATAACGCTGCACCTGGTAGTTGCCCCGGTTGTAATAAGCAACCAGATTCCTGGCTATATCTTCGGGTTGGATGTCTCCATGATAAATGCGTGTGGTCATGTTGTCTCTCAGTCAATGTTGCGTTCAGCTTTAGATTATAATCGGGAAAAGGTTGAGGCAACAAAAATGGCTGCGAAAACAAGACAAATCACAACAAAAATCGCCCTGGCGTTTGGTATCATCCTGGTTATCTTGTTGTTTACGATGCCCGGGATCACAACCCCGGTTGCAGGTCAGTTCCCAACACTCGAAATGGCTACTGTGACAGGCACACCCAGAGGCTTGTGGGTGCGGGCGATTGGTCAACCCGAAATTCCTCTGAACGTACGCAGCGGACCAAGCCCGACCTCATCCCAGGTGGGTGTGTTCCAGGTGGGGCAGGAAGCCAATGCTTTTGGTTACTATGGCAGTTATGTGCAGATCGAATATGCCGGAGCACCGGGCGACAGAGGTTGGGTGGTATTGGATCGTGTCGAGATTTTTGGCGGCACCTTGCCGATGCTGCAAGCACCACCAACCGAGACGCCTTCCATCACCAAAACCATCGATCCGACCCTGGCGGCGCAGTTCATCATCACAGCGCAACCTTCGCGGCTGCCCACCTTCACCGAGCCGCCAGCCTTGTTGATACCCACATTTAGTGCAGAAACAGGAGCACCAACAACAGGTGGAATCCCGATAGGGTATGTGATCATCACCCTTGCAGGCTTGGGTTTGTTTCTCTCCCTGATCGCCATTCTGCGGCGCGGGTAAGCTTTCTTTACTTTGCTTTTGTGTATTTTGAGATTCGCTTGATATTGTTCACAAAAGAGAGGGATTCAGCCAGGGCAGGCAACTGTTCTTCCATTGCCCGGTAGCCCTCATCGAACAATTTGGTCGGATCGACCTTTTGAAGTGTCCCGTAATGTCCCACAATCGGTCTGACGATTACATCTGGCTTGGAAATTTCGAGGTTCAACTCCGTCAGACGATCCGATCCGAGTTCGACCCCAACGTTCATATTTCTGAGAGACTTGCCAAGCCTCGTTCTTGTCAGCCGGTCAACGATCGCGTCGGGGATCTGATCAATCATTACGGCACTCGACTGTAAGGGAGAAAAATCGGCCGGTTTTGTATGTAGCACGACAGCCACAACAGGCAGCGAGGGATTTAACGCTCGCGCAGGTCCGACCGGAATTGGATCCAAAACACCGCCGTCAACGAGCGCGTTTTCTCCCCTGGTCGGGAATACGCCAGGAATGGCAATCGTGGCGAGAACTGCTTTAATGAGATCGCCATCAGTGATGATTACTTCCTCGCCGGTTTTCAGGCTGACCGAAGTTACCGAAAACTTGATCGGCAGATCTTTGAAAGTTTTGCCTTCAATGAACTTTGCCAGCACATGTTCGATCCCGTTGGTTCCAACCAAAGAGGCAGAGTCGGAAGAAGAACGGCGAAAATCAGGACTCTTGAAAAAATTGATGACCGCGGCAAGGATTTCTCTTGAGGGTACCTGGGCGGCCAAGGGCGCGCCAAACATGCCACCAGCGCTTGTTCCCGCAATTCCGTTGATTTCATAATGATTGTCCAGCAGGCATTGAACTACTCCGAGGTGGGAAATGCCCCTGACCCCACCGCCGCCTAATGCCAATACGATGTCTTTAGCCATAATCCGTCCTTGTCTGGTTGAAATATACCATAGGGCCAATTTCAGGAAAAGGCACTCATTGGGGAGATTGGTGCCGGCATATTGAATATTTGAAAGGTAGAAGGACTCATTAATGAACAGATTACTGCTCATGTTTTGTGAAAGAGAATAGTCTGATCAGTCTTATTTGAGAAAACCCACGCCTGTTGGCTGACACGTTATAATTACACGCAAGAAAAAAAGGTAAATGGAAGACCTTAGTGCCGTTTCATCAACACCATCTGGTACCAGTGATCATTGGTACGCTTTGCGCTGCAAGTCGAACATGGAATTCATTGTGAAGGATCAACTGCAAGCCAAGCTCATCCCCAATTACCTGCCGGTCTATGCGGTTAGACCGATTAACCCACGTTCCCGCACGCTAAAGCCCTATTTTCCGGGTTACCTCTTCGTAAACGACGAGCCTGATCAACTATACGCTCAGAAGGTCTTTCTGATGCGAGGAGTGATTGGGTTGGTCAATTTTGACGGCGTGCCGGCATCCATCCATCCCAACCTGATCGAAGCAATTCGCCGTCAGACCCAACAGCTCAATCTTGAGCAAAAGCAAGCGCGTTCCGGGTTTAAGGCGGGCGATCCGGTGCTGGTGGAAGATGATGTTATCGGGCAGCTTGAGGGCATTTTTGAGAAGTGCGTCAACGGCAGGGAACGCGTGTCGGTGCTTTTGAAAATGATGCAAGGTGGTATGATGCGTATGGAACTTCCGGCAGAGAAGGTGCGGCGGAAGCCGGTGAAAAACGGCTGAAAAGCCAAAAATAGGGGGTCGATCAATAAAGTAACGCCCTGTCCGAGATGAAAAGTATGTCGGAAGGGCGGAGGCGTATATTAAACCGGACACAAGTCAGTGTTTAGCCGATAAAACCCATCGAGACCATGCGAAAACGACACCTACTCCTTTGCTTTTGCCTATTGCTGACAATGCTGCCAAGCGGGTGCATTCTGCAAGTGACGGCGCCAGCAGAAAACGCAATTCCGCAGGCATTGACTCCTGGCACGCTGGCAACCCTCAGTCCGGAGGTTATTGAACTGATACAGGGTCTTCCGACTGAGCTGGCGGATGATACAGGCGAGGCGCCGATCCTGATCACGCCCGCAGCCTTGCAGTCAGAGCATGTCTCTGGGGCAGCTCAAAGCACCCCGACAGTCTTATCCGAACCAGCGCCGCAAACAGAAGTTTGCGGCAGGTCGGACGCCCTCACGCTGCTGATCCTTGGCATCGATGAGCACGCCCAGGCTGACGCCATCCGGCTGGCAAGGATCGACTTTTCCAAGCCGGAGATCAACCTGGTCGCCATCCCGCGCGATTTCTTTGTCTCGGTGGTGGGTTTTAAAGCCTACGGCATCCAAAAAGGACGCATCAACGCCACATTTGGCTACGGAGAGTATTTTTTGGGTGAAGGCAATGGGGCAGGATCGCTGGCTGAGAACCTGACCCACAATTTTGGTGTTGAAATCGATCACAATTTCGTACTCCATCTTGACGAGATTGCCGATTACATTGATGCAGTTGGTGGGGTGGAAGTAATGCTTGACACACCTGCGTCTGACGCGCATAATTACTTCCCGGCTGGGGTCAACCAGTTCGATGGCGAACGCGCGGTCGCGTT